>OOCD01002209.1_pt1 | contig 10712 bp, 5 predicted proteins | sample 1671791 | NCBI WGS metagenome assembly OOCD01 (sample SAMN06348193, study PRJEB24527) | human gut metagenome | biome: human gut; feature: ankylosing spondylitis patient; material: feces | host: Homo sapiens | place: China | collected 2015-10
TTGCAATTTTCTTTTATTAATTTTCTTTTGCGGGATTTAATCCTATACCTCATAATCAAGGCAGGATCTTACCGCTGTATATGGACGAACCTTTCCATCTGCTACAGCAACGTGGAGTGGATTAGTACTGTATGCCTTAAGTGCATCTGCATCTGTAAATGTTGTATCAAGCATAACATCAACTGTTGATGTTGGTAAGCCGTTAATATTAACCTTAACTTCTACCAGACCAGGAATCTTACCTGCAAGTCCTTCAAGGCCTTCCTTAATACCTTTCTTTACTTCTTCCTTTTCTGTATCTGTAAGCTCTTCCTTTAATTTCCACAATATAACATGTTTAACCATTCTTATTTGCTCCTTCTTTATCATTTATCTTCACTTTAGTTCACAGCCTTCTATATGCCTTGTTGTATCCAAGGCATATGTATATAACTGATTTATACAGCATTACACTCTATACACCCAGTTATCCTTTCTTGGCTTGCACTGTGGCTTATCTCCATCTGCATATCCAAGTATGCAATGTCCGATTCCTTCATAATCGCCTTCTATGCCAAGTGATTTAAGTATCTCTTTACCCTCTGCACTTTCAAACTCTTCCTTAGCTCTATGTATCCAGCAGCTATCTATGCCAAGTGCATGTGCTTCAAGCATAAGATTACCCATAACTAAAGAACCATCATATACGTATGTAGGCACACTCTTATCAGCCAGAACAACAAGTACAACCGGTGCACCATAAAATGGATCAAAGTCTTCTGGTTTACCCATAAATGCTGCATTCATCTTAGAAAGCTTATCTCTAAGTTCCTTATCGGTAACAGCGAGTATAACAGGTGACTGCCTGTTCTTACCTGTAGCTGCATAAGTTCCAGCTTCAACTATCTTATCTATTACATCTGCAGGAACCATGTCACTTTTATACTTTCTTACGCTTCTTCTTGTCTTAATCATTTCCAACACATCACTCATAGTAATCTTCCTTTCCTTAGCTTCTATAGTTGCTATTCTAATTTCTTCTTAATTATATACCATCATTCACATATCTGTTACAAATATTTAAAAACTTAATTGCATTTAACGATATAGACGGCATTAGTTTAAGAGGTTATTATCCCGTTATATGCAGCATTCCTATAAGCACAACTGCAGCCAATCCATAATATGTAACAACTGCAACAAGGTCATTGATAGTTGTTATAAGTGGTCCTGAAGCTACTGCAGGATCTATCTTTATCTTATGGAAAAACATAGGTGTAAGCACTCCTATAAGGCTGGATATGAGCATAGCCAGCAGTAGTGATACGCCAACACAGCCTGATATAGCGAATGCGTAGTGCCATGGCTTGCCTTTTACAACCATAATATATATGCCAAGCCATACGAATGCCATAGAGCCTAACAACAGACCATTAGCAAAGCCTATACGCATTTCCTTTAAGACAAACTCTAACTTCTGTTTAGCTGATATATTTTCATCCATAAGCACCCTGATTGTAACAGCAAGTGACTGTGTTCCTACATTACCTGCCATATCAAGTATAAGTGACTGGAAGCATACTATAATTGCAAGCTGTGATACTACATTTTCAAATATACCTACTACTGATGATACTCCCATGCCTAAAAAAAGTAATAATATAAGCCATGGAAGTCGTTTTTTCATACTGGCAAAAAGCCCCTCTGTAAGGTCATTTTCCTCAGTTAAACCAGCAAGCTTTGCATAATCATCACTCATCTCTTCATCAACAGCTTCTACTATATCAGAAGATGTGATAACACCTATTATTTCTTTATCTTTGTTTAATACTGGAATTGAATCTTCACTGTAATCCTTTAAGTCTTCGATACATTCACTCATCTTTTCATGAGCATATACATATGGATAAGATGTACTGATTATATCTTCAAGCTTCTGATACTCCCTTGCAACAATAAGATCCTTTAAATCTATTGCTCCATAATATATATTGTTGTCATCAACAACATATATTGTATTTACATTATCGTTTTCTTCTGCCTGTGATACAAGTTCTTTCATTGCACCCTTTATAGTCTGCCTGTTGTTTATACATATAAAGTTAGTAGTCATCTTACTACCAATCTCATCATCATTATATGAATAAATCAGACATACATCTTCCTTGGCATCTTTCTCCATATGTGATATCAGAGCCTGTCTTTCTTCCTCTGACACATTATCAAGGATATCTACAGCATCATCTGCATCCATCTTTTCAAGGACATCTGCAGCCTCATCCACAGACAGTTCTTCTATATACTCTGGTGTATCCTCCAGATATGAGAACACCTCTGCAGTCCACTCAACACCAAGAATCTTATAAAGACGAATTCTGGTATCTTTATCTAGTAGTTTTACTGCATCAGCTATATCATTCTCATGATATTTCGATAATTTTTTACGGATTACCTCATCAGATCTGTTACTTTTAAGGATTCTTACTATATCTTTGCTATAATCCTTATGAATAACTACATTAGATAGAATCTTATTCATCATTATTCTCCTTTCACAATTAAAATGTTAAAAGAACAATGACAAAGATTAGAAAACAGGCGACTTTAACAGACTATTGCACACGTCCCTTTTAGAAACGCAGACAATAGCTTTGTCGGCTTATAATCTATGTCATTGCTTCCTATTTGAGGACTATCATGCCCGTCCATTATCGTCACCTCACTTTTTAATTTTATATAAACATTTTCATGCTTATTCAACTTTTTCATTTTATAATCTGGTCATTTATATGTCAACTTAAATCAACGTAAAATTTCCAGTTAAATCAACGTGAAATTTCCGGCTTTTGACCACGACATCATATATCGAAACTAAGGCATTAAAAAAGATGGCAGTTCATATCATTTTCAATAAACCGCCATCTTTTAAGCTCCTATATCTTCATATTTATCTTATTGTATTTTCATTATATATTCTTTTTTCTTCTTCGTGATAAAACACATATAATTCCTGAGCTTATAGCAAACAATAACCACACTGTGCCTGCTGCATGCATTGTATCTGATGTAGCAACGCTGTTATCTTTCGAATCTACAGATGTGTTATTATCAGGGATTACTGACTGGTTATTATCTTCAGTATTCTTTATTATATCCTTGTAGACAATCGCATATGTTGAAAATCTGTCTGTTTCAAATATGATAGTATTATCATTTTCATTATAATCAACAGATATATTTTCTGATTCTCCATTATGAATTCTTATTACACTATACTCTCTTTTTATAGATGCATCCTTATTGATAATATTTTCTGGAATTGCAACTTTAAGTTTTATAGCTGAATTCAATTCATGAACACTATTTTTATTACCATCTACATTCTTGTTAAGTACGATATCAAGTATGGTACCTATCTTTTCATCAGCTTTAAGCTTATTATCAATTAATTTCTTATCACTGTCAGTCACTTTATTTTCGATATTGTTTATATCTATTGTAACTTCTACTTTAACACCATTCTTGAATGCCTTAATTTCTTCTTCTGTAAAAACACTGTTAATTATTTCATTATTTGAACCCTCAATGGTCGTATCTGGTGTATCTTCTTTCTTTACAACTTCAACATTAATGCTGACATCTGCCTTAATCATAGGAATTATTGTAACATCTGTCTTATCTCCACATACTTTGCAATGATGCGACTTGCTTCCAGTTTCTGTAGTTGTAGCTTCCTTATCAACTGTCCATTCGTCACTGTAATCGTGACCTAATGCTGCTACCTCTTCTGTCTTTGTTGCATTACATCTTGTACATGTGTATGTCTTTTCTCCGGCTTCAGTACATGTTGGTGCTTTTGTCTCTTTTCCTTCGCCCCATTCATGACCTAATGCTTCAATTTCTGTTACTTCTGACTTACTGTCACAGCCTGGTCTTGTACAGTGATGTGATTTGCTTCCTGCTTCTTCACAAGTTGCTTCTTTATCTACTGTCCATTCCTCACTATAAGCATGTCCAAGTGCTTCTATCGCTTCTGTCTTTGTTGCATTACATCTTGTACATGTGTATGTCTTCTCGCCAGCTTCAGTACATGTTGGTGCCTTTGTTTCTTTTCCTTCGCCCCATTCATGACCTAATGCTGCGATTTCTGTTACTTCTGACTTGCTATCACAATCTGGTCTTGTACAGTGATGTGACTTGCTTCCGGCCTCTTCACAGGTTGCTTCTTTATCTACTGTCCATTCTTCACTATAACTATGACCTAATGCTGCTACCTCTTCTGTCTTTGTTTCTCCACACACCTTACATGTATATACCTTTTCACCTGCTTCGGTGCATGTAGAATCTTTTGATATTTCTCCATCATTCCATACATGTTCTTTATGCACAAGTGGCAAATCATTATAAGATGTTCTTTCCCACTGTAATGTTGTAAGGTCTTTTAACTTTCCAGCACCTGTATATGGCTGCACCTCTGTACTCAGGCTGTCTGCTGCATATAATACATAATCACTATATGGCAGTGCATTCTTGAATTCTTCTCTATCCTGAACAAGTGCTACCTCGCCTGCCTTATCTGTGTTAAGTGTTACCTTTAAATCTGCCTGCTTGCCATCAAGCATATATATAGAATTAAATGCATTGATATATCCGGCTGCACTGCTTCCATTACCACTTATAAGTACATTAGTGATACCTGACATATAACAGTTCTCAAGCAGCATATGTGCTCCACAGTTAGATGAAGCACCATTACTTACTATCTTCTGTGCATACTCTGAACCTGCTGTTTTTTCTATATCCAGACGATAATTCCTAAGATTCTGTGCATCCATAATACAATTATATACATGTGCTGTACCGAATCTTAATCTAGGCATTCTGTCCATAGAATCCTTATAGTAGTTATTAGCAAATGTTACTGTTATATTCTTAGATGATGTATCCTCATCGCTCTGTCCAAGAAGATGTGTTTTCTTCTGTCCATATGCATAATTACATATCTGTTCATGTGTCATTCCAGATTCACGCAAATGCTTATAATATGCATATCCATCCGGATTAGCCTTCATAGCATTCATCATATTATCAAAGAATGTTCCACCATCACTTGCTGGAAGGAATTCACACCATGATATTGTTATATTACTATAAGCTGATGGAGTCTTGATATCTATAACACCATCATATGCCTTATAAAAAGTACAATGGTCAATCCATATATTAGAACTGCCCTTTTCTATAGTCATATAATCCCAGTCATTACGGTCATATCCACCACTTGTTTCATCGTCCCATTCCCAGAGTTCATCAAACTTAATGTTTCTTATAATTATGTTGTCAGAACCTGTTATATCTATACATGTATGTGTAATCTTAGCACCATTCTTAGAATAGATTGTAAGATTGCTCATACCTGCAAGCTTTAACATAGATACTCCTGATCTGATAAGATCCGGATGTGTAATAGGATAATTCTTATGTGCAGTTATAAATGACTTATATTCTGAATACCCCTCAACTTCTCTATCGCCAAGTGCTATATCCGCTGTAAGCTCTATAACTGATGCACGTCCGCTGGCTTTAACGCTCTTTATTGCATCTAAGAATTCTTCGGCACTTCCTGCCTTATAATAATTCTTTGACTCTTCAAGAAGATTACCACCACCAGTTACACCGGCACTTGCTGCATAACCTTCAACATTATACTTGTAAAGACCAGTATCATCACCATCATTTTCATTGTATGTGTCTGATATATACTGTGTTATAACATATTTCTGCTCTGCTTTAGTTGTTACATTTCCTGCGTAGTTAATACCCACTGCACTAAATACTGAATAAGGATCCCATCCAAGATAATTAATCTTAATCATCTCATCTGCCTTTTTCTTAGATATCTGTGATCTGTTAGCATTAATAGCATATCCTGGTCCATAGCTTCCGTATTCATAAAATCTTGCGGCCTTAGCTGAATTACCACTCATATCTGCATATGGATTAGCTGCATTTGCACGTAGAATTTTTCCCATATAACAGTCTATCCATGTTATATACGCATCTGCACCCCAAGGTCGTGCAAGATAATACTTATTGCCTGAGCATCCATCCTCTGAAAGAACCTGACACTTATAGAATGTAAGTCCATAAGCTGCATCTGCAGAAGTCTTAGGAGCACATACATAACCTGAATTCTTGTTGGCATTATAACGGAATACAAGCTTACAGTCGTTAAATAACGCTCTAGGCTCATTACCATATATAAAGTCTACATTACCTGCTATATAACACTTGTAGTAATACTGTGTACCCTTATTGGCACATAATGTATCCTGATAACCAAGTATTCTTACATTAATATAAGAAGCATTATCAGCATCACTGCTTAATGCATCTGCTGACTCATTGCTCTTAGTTCCATCTCCAAGATAGTTATATGTATTCTCGAACGTAAGATTCTCTGCCGTAAAGTTGTGTGCTGTGCTTTCAATACGTACTGCACAACGCTTATCCATGTCACCTCCGGCAAGTTCTTTAACATCATAATATATTCTTGTCTTTTCACTATCCTCTCCTATAAGAGAAATATATGGTGATGATACAACAAGATGTTCATTATAATCGCCTTCCTTAACAAGGATAACAACTCTTTTTGTATTAGCTTTATCAACTGAATTTACAGCTGCCTGAACTGTCTTATATGTAGGGATGCCATTAACTTGCTCTCCATCTGTTCCATCATATGCAGAATCTACCACTTTATCATAATTAGTCAGATATACATAATTAAAAGTTTCCCTGGTTACACTGCCATCTTTAGCCTTTATAAGCAGCTCAACATCATTTCTTCCTGCTGAAAGTAAAACATCTGTAAATGCAAATGTGCCCTTTACAGCCACAGACTTTTCATCTACAACTGTTCCATTAATCTTTAATGTAACTGTTGACTGTTTTTCAACAACTCCTTCAAGTGTAAGCTTTCCGTCATATACTGTGTTGTATGATCTTCTTGTTATAGTAAGTCCTGCTGAAGAATCTTCATATGCATATTCTCCTGTATGTCCTGCACTTGGTACTGCCCATACAGAATCTGACGGATTACTATAATTATCAATGTTGCCATCTATGTGTGAGTATGCTATGACATAGTAATAATATGGCATCTCTGCTTCAACATCACTGTCTTCATAAGCACATTCGCTTATTGTTGCTATGAGCTTGGCATTATCACTTGTTTCATCATATGAATAACGATACAACTCATATGTATCTGCTCCATTAACCTTATCCCATGCAACATTAATCTTATCACTTGTTGATAATGTACTAAGCACTGGTTTATCAAGTGCTGGTCTTATATATACTTTATCTGACTCAACGTATGAATTAATCTCACCGTCAACGCCAAGCTTTCCGCTTACCCTGAACTTGTAATCGCCAGCTTCTTTTAATATATATCTGTATGAAGTATCTGTAAGTGCAGACTCAACCTTACTCCATGTACTTCCATTATCCTGTGACACTTCAAGTACATATAAGCCATCTCCGTCTGCCTCTACTTTATTAGTCCAGCTTACATCTATATATTCTCTTGTGTCTGAACCTATAGCTGTAACTGTATCTATTTCCGGTGCTGTTCCTTCTGCCTTGTAGCATTTATTCTGGTCATAAAGAACTTTTCCATCAGCGGCTTCATACTTCATATTCTTAATAGTCGCCTCAACTCCGGCTAATACAAAACCATAAGATACTGCAGTAGCAGCTTTATCTGTCTTAAACAGCTCTGTACTTGTATATTTGTACACTAACTGTTGTTCTGTCTGTCCTTTTGGTGTAACAGATATAGCCAGACCCTCGTCTGTCTTTACCATCTCAAAATGCACCATTGTACCAACAGCTACAGTTCCTGATAATGCACTTCCTGCACCAACTGGTTCACTTGTTCCTTTGTAATATATCTGCTTTAATTCTGTTGACTTTCTTATACCAGCTGTAGCTATCATGCTGCCATCATAAGCACCAAAGAATAAGCCGTTGCTTGAGCTGTTTCCACATGAATTAATAATTATATCTGCTGATAATTTATTAATATCTGCTGTTTCTTCAAAACCATAGTAACTTACTGTTGAACTTATATTAGTTTTATCTGCTGAAAGTGTACCACCTGTCTGTGTCAGCTTAAGCCTCTGTCCTTCCGGCTGTACTACAAGACTATCTGTGCTGCCTGTTATAACTGGCATCTTTGGCTGCTCAACATATTCAACTTCCTTGGCATCGTATACTACTGATATTGACTTGATATAGGCATCTCCTCCTGTAGATACTATCTCTACTGTACCTGCCTCCTTAGAATCATATCTGTAAGATGAAACTGCTGTTGTTGTACTCGCTGCTTCTCCACCTATTGTATACAAAGCATACATACCACTATATGCTTCTACAGATACCGTACATCTTCCAGTTACAGGAACTACTATCTTCGTCCCACCATTAAACTGCGCTTTATCACCAGATGCAGCCAGCTTTCCTGTACTTGCATCAATATAAAGTCCATTATAATATCCGGTATTATTTTGTATTGTCTTATTAAAATAATCACCAGAACCAGACACGAAAGACCAGCTTGTTATCTGCTCGAATATAACTTTCTGTGTCACTTCACCTGATTTAACTGTTATATCTGCTCCTGACTTAAGCTTATATGGCTGTGCTATGAAATCACCACCAATAGTAAGTGTATAAGAGCCTTCTCTAAGCCTTATATTATCCTTTGAATCAAAGCTATATGTATATCTGCTGTTATCTTTGTTAGTATATGTATATATTATATTCTTTCCTGTAAGATCCGGTTTATCTGGAAGATTAAGTGTAACAGCATATGTTGGCTTAAGACCTGCTGTTATGTCTAATACTCCGTCTTCTGTATAGCTTACTCCACTATGTGCTGATGTTATCTCATAATCATCCGCTCCTGTGAGTACTACATTATATGTCACTCCCTTTTCAACTCTTGCAGAATATGACTTCTTATCAGCTGCCATAACGACCTCTGGTACATATTCTGTATCAGCATCTGTTAAAAATGATACTCCAAGCTGTGACACATCGTATTCATCTGCAATACCTGTTATATTACCAGTTACCATCTTAGTTGAAAGCTTCATGATTGTAATATCTGCTGTCACCTGACCTGAAGCTTCCTTGCTAACCTTTACCGATGTTATACCACTAGTTATAATATAAGCAGGATTACTTATAGAAAGCTCATATTCCATCTCTTCATCTTCTACTGGAACCTCAACTGAGTACATGTTATCTGATATAATACCAGAATACTGCAGACCTGTAGTCTTATTAACTGCAACTACACTTGTTCCATCAGGAATAGCTGATGAGGATGTGATAGTTCCTTTGATTGATGTCTTTTCAAGTTCTTCGCATTGTATTGAGAGGGACTGAAGATAATTCTTTGCAACGTTAGATATAACTGTAATCTCTCCCTCTGCACCTGAAAGATAACATGTTATTTCAATCTTTCTATAATTATCATCGTACTTTTCATTACTTGTACATTTTTTATATAACAGATTAGAATTGTCATTAATACTTATCATACTGTCTGTTAATATATCTTCTGTAGTTGTTCCTGTATAATTCTTACTAAGAAGAAGAGTTATTACGGCTTTATCTCCTACTACAGGAACATTAATTTCAACACCTTTATTTAATTGAATTCTTGAATAACTACTATCAAGTTTAAATGCAGCTCCATTTTCTTTTGATGCATCAATATATAATACATCACCATCTTTATTAGTATACTTACCCGTTTTATTATATATCTGTGTGTTTGAACCACTATCAGATATAGTTCCATTACTATAGTTCCACTCTGCTGAAATTGTCTTCCCTGTTTCAAACCCGCTAAGCTTATCAGCAGAAAATGCTGCTGATGTTGTTGCAGTACTTGTAGATGAATCTATCTTGATACTATTAAAATATGTATTCAGCTTTAATTTTACAGATACTTCTGTTACACCTTTATTAACCACACCCTTGATAATATATGACTTATAACTGGTAGTAGTATCGGTAGTAAATACATAATCACTCATTCCAGCAATTTCAATGTTATCATTAGTCAATTCATTATATGACTGAATAGTTATTGTACATGTTCTTGCATTTTCAACAAGAGGAAATGTCAATACTAAATCTGTATTAACCTGAAAATCCTGGTTTCTGTTAGTGATTTTAGCACTCGTTGCATCTAATATTAATTCATCATTATTAGAATTAACTAAGGTTCCTTTTGCTTTATTTAACTCAGAAACTGTATTCTCGCTATCTCCTTCCTTATACATCTTATCACTCATTGACCATGATGCACTTGAATTCTCAGCTGCCTTTGCCTTAACAGCAAACAGCCCATCTGGTATAGAAATTCCCGACAAGATTAAAGCAACAGCCATAATCACAGCCGATATTCTATTAAACCATCCTTTCTTCCTTACTGATTTCTTCATGTTTTCTCCCTTTCCCGGCATAAAATACTATAATGTAACACTATTAACAAGAGATAGTGTGAAAAATAAGATTTTTGATTGTTCTAATACATGTCATACTCTATGTTAATCTTACACAAAAAAATGCCTCATATTTTTATTTAAGAATACAACCTGCACTATTTTTACACCACCAAATTTTTTTTATTTTATATATCAACTACAGAT
>OOCD01002219.1_pt1 | contig 10670 bp, 10 predicted proteins | sample 1671791 | NCBI WGS metagenome assembly OOCD01 (sample SAMN06348193, study PRJEB24527) | human gut metagenome | biome: human gut; feature: ankylosing spondylitis patient; material: feces | host: Homo sapiens | place: China | collected 2015-10
TTATATCGGTGATAAACAAGAAAGAAGGTGCATCGTGCATTACGACACACCTTCTATTAAACCACATCAATCATAATTTTTGAGTAAACTCAAAAAAACTGACAATACGAGTTTTGTTTAGCATTCTCATTTTCCATCTCATTGATAAAAAAGGATTAAAGATTTGACTTACAATCTTTTTAACTACACACATTTAAAGGTGTTCAGCATTTAAAAGAGACTTATAGTGCGAACAGCTATTGTTTTTTTAGTTAACTTTGCATTTTAACCAACTGATAGAATAACAAATAAAGCATGAATGATAATGTATTAACATCTTATTCCTTTCTAGCTGCTTTGTCAGAAAACGAAACTGACATATATAAAACCGTTTATTTACCTCTATTTAAAAGGGCAATATCTTCGTATGCAGCAAAGAAATCTTCTAAGGAATCAAATTCAATTCAAGGCACAGATATTGATATACAGAGTATTATCCTTGAAGAATATGGTATTGAGGTTCCAATTCTTATTGTAAGAAAATTAATAAAAGCAGTAGGCACTTCTTTATCAAAGAAAGAACGTAATATATTCAAATTTGATACTTTTGAAGACGGAAAAGCCTTTCAATTTACTAATTATAATTACTTTTCTACAGAAGAAATTTATGATAGAGAAAGACGCAATGCTCAAGCTCTACAACAGGCTTTTGAAGACTATCTTAAATCAGAGAATTTATCAGAAAAAAACATTCCAAGTTTTTCACAATTCATAGATAAGAATAAATGTAATCTAAGTTCTTTCTTTTCAGGAAAAAACTGTTTAATACATGATGTAGAAGGTTCTTTTATGGCTCATGTTAATTTTCTACAGCATATAGAAGGAGGTTATCACTATCTTTATCAAACTGCTGAACGAATCTATTTAGGTTCTGTTATAGCTTCTTTTCTAGAAACGGGAGTGGATTTAGAATCCAAAATAGATGATAATATTATCTATTACTTAGATACTCAAATCGTTTTAGAAGCATTAGATTTACAGAAGGCAGAAGACACATTACCAACTCAAGAATTATTAAAGCTTATAAGAGCAACAGGAGGTAAAATTAGATTACTCGACATTACAATCAACGAAATTCATAAAATAATCGAATTAGCAATAAATAATTATAGTAAGAGCCATCCTACTACTACTGTAAATGAAGCGTGTGTACGAATTGGTAAAAACAAGACTTGGTTGATAAGTATTAATGGGAAATTGGAATCTTTCATTAAAGCAGAACTGCAAGTAGATATTGATGGTATTTTGGAAACAAAAATGAATCTATATTCCAGATCAGAGGACGTTAATTTATTAAAACAGACACGAATACATAAAAGTACTGCAATTCATGATGTAGCTGCCTATTTACATGTTCGAGATCGTCGAGAGGGTAATATTAGATTATTTCAAAAAGCTAAATATTGGTTTGTTACAGCTAACAAGAAGTTAGCTGATTTCAATATTTCACGCAAGACAAATGGGTTTGTTAATGAAACTATTATGCCTGAAGAACTAACTAGCCTGCTATTCCTTAAAAACCCTCAAAAATTGGCTAAAAAGGTATCTCAAATAGGACTTAACGAACTTATTGCACAGACTCTCTCTGAAGAATATGCAAGTAAAGAGCTTATAAATGAAATTGATATTGCTATTAAAGAATCTGCAGATTTGAGTGCCGAAGATTATAACATATTATTTTCTTCTATTGCTTTGCAATCAACTAATAAAATCCAGAAATTACTTGAGGAAATCAGCGATAAAAGAAAGTTTAATGAAAGTATCCATAATTTAATTGAAAAGGAAAGAACTAAACAAGCTAAGTCAAAAGAGGAAAAAATACAAAGACAAAAGCAGTTTGAAGAAGTAAATCATGAGAAACTATCTTTAGAGGAAAAGTTGAAAAACCTAGAAGCTAAGCTATCGCAAGGGGAAAAGGAGCGGAAAGAACAGCAAGAACGCATTAGGAAAATAGAAGAACAACAAGCTGAATCATTATTAAAGAGAAAAAAAGCTCAACGTAGTTTTTGGTTAGCATTAGGCGGACTAATCCTCTCAGCAGTTATTTTTCTAGTTGCTTTATATTATCCAACATTATTTTCTGGAATGAAAGATTTTATAAAAGGCATAGCTTCTCTGGGGGGAGTATGGGGATTAATTAGTTTAATAATTAACATATGTAAACTTTTTCACAAATAGTATGCTTGAGTAAATCGTCTACGATATGCGTGTATAAAGTATAAGAGGGCATACCAGTTTCCCTGTATGCCCTGAGGCTGTAAACTAAACTGTGTCAGCAAAGACTAAAATATTAACTTTGCTAACACAGTTTAGGGGCATTCAGAAAATGCCTCTAAAAAGTAAGATGTCGTATAAAACTGATAAACGATAATCTTTCCATATGCCATTTTATTGTAATTTTACTGAATGTCTCCTGTTTAATTTACAATCTCCCAGCCAGTCATTATACAGTGACCAAAGTATATAGCTACGCTAATAAATTTGTTTACCAAGACAGCCGGAAGCAACCTCCAGCCATTCTTGAAAGAATAGGCATCCAAAGCTCATGCCTGCCAGTATTCATTCCTAACCTCCTCTCCTTACATTACATGGAAAAATGAAAATCCATCTTTATCTGTGACATCTCACGTATCACTGTACGGTCCAGCACACGCGCATAATGACGGGTCATCTGAACATTGGTATGCCCCAGCATCTTAGCAACGCTCTCTATCGAAACACCATTGGCCAGGGCAAAAGTGGCAAAAGTATGACGCGCAACATGCAACAGAATAGCCAAAGCAAGCGACTGTGGATAGGTAAAGATAAAATGTAAACCGTTAGGAATAAGCGATATTTCGGCATTTTGCGAAGTTGAGAAAATGCAAACTACAACAGAATATTGAGGTTGTTCAGTTACCAAACCGTTAGCCGGGCAGTTACCTAAACGGGAACAGGTAACGGCAAGCGATGAAAAGAAATCCTCACCGTTTTGTTTGCGTTAATACACAGTGTTTTGCGTATCAAGAGACGCTTATATGGCAAGTAAATTTGCACTTAAAAATATAAGCGTATGAAAGTAGAAAAATTCAAGGTGCTGCTCTACCTCAAAAAGAGCGGACTGGACAAGTCGGGCAAGGCTCCCATCATGGGACGCATCACCGTGAACCGCACGATGGCGCAGTTCAGTTGCAAGCTGTCATGCCCTCCCGAACTGTGGAATCCCCGTGAAAGCCGTCTGAACGGCAAGAGCAAGGAGGCGGTGGAAACCAATGCCAAGATTGAAAAACTGTTGCTTGCCGTCAATTCGGCATTTGATGCTTTGCTGGAACGTAAGCAGGAGTTTGATGCTATGGCGGTCAAGGATATGTTTCAAGGCAGTATGGACACACAGATGACCTTGTTCAAACTCTTTGACAGGCATATCGAGGAAATCAGGGCGCGTGTGGGAATAGACGTGTCCCACCGCACACTCCCGAACTATCTTTATACCCGTAGCCGTCTTGCTGATTTCGTCAAAAGCAAGTTCAAGGTGTCCGACCTTGCCTTCTGCCAGCTCAACGAACTGTTCATACGGAAATTTCAGGAGTATATCGTCATTGAAAGAGGATTGGGAGTCCAGACGGTACGCCACTATTTGGCTATTCTGAAAAAGATTTGCCGTATCGCATTCAAGGAAGGATACTCGGACAAGTTGTATTTTGAACATTACAAGTTGCCCAAACAGAAAGAGACACCGCCGAGAGCGTTGTGCAGGGAAGATTTTGAGAAGATACGGGACATCGAGCTTACCGGATGCCGCCCGGAACATTCCATAGTTAGGGACTTGTTCCTTTTCGCCTGTTATGCCGGAACCTCGTATGTGGATGTGGTCGCCATCACTTCCGACAACCTCTCAAAGGATGATAACGGGGCTTTATGGCTGAAATACCGCAGGGGCAAGAACGGGCAGTTAAGCCGGGTTAAACTGCTGCCCGAAGCGATAGCCCTCATAGAGAAATACCGGGATGACACACGAACCACCCTGTTTCCCGTCATTCCTTATCAAGCCCTGAAATGGTGTTTGACGAGCATCAAGATGAAGGTCGGAATCAAAGGACGGTTATCCTACCACATGGGACGGCACTCGTTCTCGACCCTGATGACACTCGAAAACGGTGTCCCTATAGAGACCGTCAGCAAAATGTTGGGACACGCTGATATAAGAACCACTCAAGTATATGCCCGTGTAACCCCAAAGAAACTCTTTGAGGATATGGACAAATACATCGAAGCGACAAAGGATCTGAAACTCATACTCTAATCCCATTAAAACAAAACAATTATGCGAAGTACATTTTCAATATTATACTACATTAACCGCAGCAAGGTCAAAGCGGACGGAACCACCGCCATCATGTGCCGTATTACGGTTGACGGCAAGAGCAGTGTGTTTTCAACAGGCTATTATTGCATCCCCGAAGATTGGAAAGCCAAGACAGGAGAGGTGAAAAATATAAGAACAAACAACCTTCTTGGAGAATTGCGCACCAAGATAGAAACATTCTATGCCAATCTGCTGAAGGAAACCGGAATGGTTACAGCGGAGATACTGAAGAACGAAATCACCCGTGTAGCTGCCATACCGGTCACACTGCTTAAAACCGGAGAGGAAGAACAGGAAAGGCTTAGAATACGCTCCGAAGTGATAAACTCCACTTCTTCCTATCGCCAGTCCAAATCCTCACAGGCATATCTGCACGAATACCTTCTGTCATTGAACAGGCGTGACATCGCTTTCGAGGATATTACCGAAGATTTCGGTTGGGACTATAAACTATACCTGAAAGCCAAAGGGTGCGGAGCCGGACATATCAACCACTGCCTTACATGGCTGAACAGGCTTATCTATATTGCCGTTGACAGAGAAGTTATCCGTTTCAATCCGCTTTCGGATGTCCCTTATGAAAAGAAGCCTGACTACAAGTTAAGACACATAAGCAGAGCCGAACTGCAACGGATTATGGAACAGCCCATGCCGGAAAGGTTACAGGAACTTACACGAAGGGCGTTCATCTTTTCTGCGTTCACTGGGCTCTCGTATGTCGATGTGAAAAGGCTTTATCCCTCACATATCGGAATGACAGCGGACGGAAGACGTTTCATCCGTATCAACAGAAAGAAGACAGATGTAGAATCCTTTATACCGCTTCATCCTGTGGCAGAACAAATTCTATCGCTGTATAACACCACTGATGATAACAGTCCGATATTCCCTTTGCCTAAACGTGATATGCTGTGGTACTGCATCCACGAAATTGGCATTGTGGCAGGCGTCAAAGAAAATCTCAGCTACCATGCGAGCCGCCATTCGTTCGGAACTTTGACGTTATCAGCAGGTGTGCCGATAGAGAGTATCAGCAAGATGATGGGGCATACGAATATCCGAACGACACAAGGCTATGCCAGAGTTACTGACGATAAAATCTCGGAAGATATGGACAAACTGATGGAACGAAGAAAGATAATATCGGCTGGCGAAAAGAAAAAATCATAAATAATCATCATAAGATAAGGGAATTATGAACAGAGGAATAATAACAATCAGTGAAACAGGCGCAATTACAATCCCAACCGCTCCCGTGTGGATGACCAAGTTTGAGATAGCCGACCTGTTCGGGGTATTCTCGTGCGACATCCGTAAGGCGATACGGGCAATCTACAAAAACAAGGAGTTAAGCGAGGCTGATACGATGAAATACATCAAGCAGCTTGACGGCATCAGCTATGATGTGTATGACCTTGAAATGATTATAGCCATCGCTTTCAAAATATGTAGCAAAGGGACCCTTTTGTTCAGGCGGTTCGTAATAGATGAAATCTGCACCGCCAAGAAAGGAAACCCGGTCACATTGTTCTTCTCTTGTGGAAAGGGAAGCAATCTATGGTATAGTTGAGGTTCATCCCGTCAGCCGCCCGTTCCCGATGCTCGGATGCAAAGGTAGCGTGTGGCTTTGACGGCATTGGCAAGGTCGAGCGGCAAAAGCCGTTTCGGACGGAATCTTCCTCAAACGGGGTTGAGCGTATTCCACCCGAAAACCTTGCCAATTCCTGCCACACGCATTTGTGGCATCCGGCAACGGAAACAAGCGACTGACGGGAAATCAGAAGAAACAGAGGAACGGCTTACAGACGAAGCTGAACATTGATGCTTCATCCGCAAGCCGTTCCTTTTTTGTTGGTGTACCATTGCTGCCACAAACATAGGGCAGACGGCAAACTGCGCTCCTTCAAGAAAATCAGGTTACAGTTGCCCCCAGTCGATAGGCAGTACGATAACCGTCAGCCAGCATCCTTTCGATGTCGGATTCACGGTAGAGGATTTTGCCACCCAACTGGATGTAGGCTATACGCCCCTCGTTGCGGTAGTCCTGAAGTGTCCGGCGGCTCACCTTCAACCGTGCCGAAACTTCCTTGTCGGTAAAGAAACGTTCCCCGTTCAGTGTCGGGCGGTAGTTGGCGGTCAGATGCTCTACATTGTCCAGCAGTCGGTCGAGGCTGCCCATGAAGTGGATTATCCACTCGTTGTCTTTGTTAATCAGTTCGTTCATATTACTCTGGATTTAGTGGAATTGTTGTTACTACTATATTCAGTTATCAGATAGTCCTGTCTTTGAACTTCGCTTCCTTTCGCCTGTTCTCCACAATGGGGACGATACGCTGCACGTCTTCGGGACGGTAATAGGTCTTGTGGTTTATTTGGCTGTATGCCAAAGTCCCGTTGTCCCGAAGCGTCTGTAACGTGCGTGGGCTGATGTTCAGCATCCGGCACACGTCCTGATTGTCCATCCACTCGCTCATTTTCTTTTCTCCGTGCCTATGGCAGATGGCATCCATCCGGCTGACGAAGCGGTCGAACTTGGCAACCAGTTCTTCGAAGGTCTTTCTCTCGATTGATACGATTTCCATATTGTCTTTCTTTTTTAATGATTGATGATTTTTCGTTTCCATAATTACACATATAGGCAGATTACCGCCTATAAGGTTCAGTGCCGAATCAATGTTACAGATAAGCAATGAATGACGACATTGCGTCATGAAGTCATTGAATCTATACGTCACCGAATTGTCGGATAACCGGGTTTCCGACGGTTCGGGTATCCGCTTCGGCAAGTGTCCGATGAAGTAGTTTTCGGGGTATTTTAATGTTCCGTTTCTCATATCTTTAAATCGTTAGTTTTTTGAATCATGCTGCAAATAAACAACGATGTATTGGAACTTGTATAACTTCTCCGGCAAGTGGCAGTACGTTTCGCAGATTGGCACTCATTGACTGGGTCAAGTGCCTGTTCAATACTGCATTAATGGTTTAACTTTGCTCCCGGACAATAGGAGGCGTTGATGGCGGCGCAGCCGGAGTCCTGAAAGGTATCCCTCAATTCGACAGGCGGAGGATTTTTGTGTCCTCAAAGACACAGCAAGATATATTTTCAGTTACCCGAATAATTCTAAGTAACTGAAAATCCTTGCACCGCCGTGGGCAGAATTATCCTCCGCAGTCGGATAATTTCGGTGTTCTTTAATCGGAGATTAAACAACGGATAAACCATTAAACTAAAAGAATAAGAAAAATGAAAAAGAAGAGCAAGTACGGGAGAAATCCCAAGTTGAACCCGAAGACGCACTGCGTGATGGTACGCTTCGATGATGTGGAATGGAACAGGTTCCTAACGATGTACGAGGAATCTAACGTGTATGCGAAAGCCGTCTTTCTCAAGGCGCACTTCTTCGGTCAGAAGTTCAAGGTACTGAAGGTGGACAAGACGATGCTGGACTACTACACCAAGCTGTCGGATTTCCACGCCCAGTTCCGAGCCATAGGCACGAACTACAATCAGGTTGTCAAGGAGCTACGCATTCACTTCTCGGAGAAGAAGGCGATGGCATTGCTCTACAAGCTGGAGAAGTGCACCATTGACCTTGTGAAACTGAGCCGTGAGATTGTGGAGCTTTCAAGGGAGATGGAGGCTAAATGGCAACAAAGACGGGATGATTCTATGGTATAGCGGGTTGTTCCTTTGGTTCGCAGTCCGGCAAGTGAACGAAATCCTATGGGCAACTTCATTGCTGACCATGTCATGGTCGGACGTCTGTTAAGAATAAGAACTAACTGAAAAGAATGAAAATATAGTAGAATCAAGTATCTGGCTTTCTAAACTGATAAATAGAAATCCAGATACTTGATTTACAAACTAAATATAATTGATACTCTTTTTTCAAGATAGTCTACCTATCAATCCATTCTTTAAGCCTCTGTGCCTTTTCCTTACTCACTTGTATTTCCGTTTTCGGATAACCTTTCAAACGGACAATCAACTTTCCTCCAAAATAATTACCGAGGAACAAAACGTGCTCTACATTGATAATATATTGGCGGTTTGCCCGGAAGAAATAGTCGGGATTCAGTTGGTGTTCAAGTTCATCCATTGACACATTGACCACTTCGGAAGTGCCGTTGTTAAGACGGAGATATACAATCTTGTTTTCTGTTTCGATGTGGTTGATGTCCGAAACGCGCACGGTCTTATATCCGTCACGGTAAGGAAGCAAGAAACGCTCCCGATAACGGAACTTGTTCTTCTGTAAGGCATCGAAAAGCTGCTGTAGGTTTTCGTCGGTGTAATTCTTACCGGCTTTGGCCGCCTTGTCAATGGCCGCTTCAAGTTCATCCGAATCCAACGGTTTCAGAAGATAGTCGAAACTGTTGAACTTGAATGCTTGTACCGCATATTCGTCGTATGCGGTGGTAAATATGATGGGTATGGTTGCCGGGGCATATTTTAGAGCTTCGAAACTCAAACCGTCAGTCAAACGGATATCCGCCAGAATGAGGTTTGTGGTTTTGCCGGATTGAAAGAATTCGACCGTCTCTTTGATGCTGGCAAGAGGGCCTTCGACAATAAATGTTCTGTCAATGTCGTTCAGCAGCCTTATGAGGCGTTTGGCATTGCGTGGCTCGTCTTCAAGAATCAGTATGTTCATAGGGGATGGTGTTTTTTATGATGGGCAGACTTACCGAATAGAAGTTTTCGGCATTCTCTATCTTGACCTTTTTATCACAAAGCAAAGCGTATCGTTCTGTGATATTTTTAAGTCCTAAACCGGTTGATTCGATTGGGGACATCAAAGGTGACTTAAGATTGCTGACTGTTATATAATCATCGGACAGCTTTATGTCGATGACCAGCGGATGTTCAGATGAAAAGCTGTTGTGCTTTATTGCGTTTTCCACAAGAAGCTGCAATACAGCCGGAGGAAGAAAACCGTTGCATTGTCTGACGCCCGGACTTACTTTTGCAATGACACCTTCGTCGTGGCGCACTTTCATCAAGTACAAATATGAATCAAGAAACTTGATTTCGTCCGCGACAGGTATCAGATTCCTGTCCAGATTGGTGATGATGCATCTATACACTTTCGACAGATGGCTTAGGAATTTTCCGGCAAGTCCGGTATCTTCTTCAATCAGTTCCAGCAGGTTGTTGAAGTTGTTGAACATGAAATGCGGATTGATTTGCAGTTTCAGGGAATTGAGCTGTGACTGCAAGGCTATCTCCTTTTCTTTCATCAGTGCCATTTCAAGTGTCTGTTTCTCATCGCGTGCCTTGATGTAAGACTGAAGATAGAACGTGTTGGCATAGACGCTTGACAAGAATGTGGAAATCATGGCAAAAGTATATGCGCCTTTCATATTGAGGAGTTCGTCAAGAAGCCCGTTTCCGTTTTCACCCCATAAGAAGTTGAACAAAGAAATCATGCCGAATGCAACAATGTTGTTCAGGGTAAAAAGGCAGGATGCATAGACAATCACCCACACGTAGGATGTCCTGAATGGCAATATCCTAAAGACCAAAAAGGAAAATCCTAAAGAGATGTAGGTAAATAGCATACACCACAGATAATCGATGATATAATCGGCTATTGCCATCTCTGGCAATTGGCCGGCGGTTTCATCATCAAGTATAAACCACAGAATGAGGTAGAGCATATAGGAAACGGTCGATAACAACAGACCGTTCTTCCAATTCATTATTTTCATTTTCTCTTGGGTCATAGCGGATGCGAAGTTACTTTATATTCCGCAAAAATAGTGCTTTGCATCTTTTGCTAATAGATAAAACCGACTGAAACGGATAAAATTGCTCTTGAAACGATAATAATTATAGTTGAAATGCACATTGTGTTTGTTAAAGGGAATTTATACTTGGAAAACCATCCTTTTTAGGTCTTAACTGCCCATTTTGGACGGTTCGGGCGTTAATTTATCCGTTTCGATACTCATTGAATTGCAAGAACCTTTATCGGGAGATAATTTTGCACCCTAAAAAAAGTATGAACATTGAAACAGAACGCATTGTAATCAGAAAATTTCAGAAAAAAGACGCAGCCGGACTTTTGGAATATCTTTCTAATCCTCGTGTGAATTGCTTTGCCGGAGACCGCCTTTGTTCCGAAGAGGCGGCATGGGCATATATGCAGGATTCCCAAAAAGATATACAACGCTATGCCGTGAGCCTGAAAAAAGATGACTTTATTATCGGTGACGTGTTCGCTTTATGTGAGAATGAAGACACTTATAATGTGGGGTGGCATTTCAACAAACGTTTTGAAGG
>OOCD01002230.1_pt1 | contig 10633 bp, 9 predicted proteins | sample 1671791 | NCBI WGS metagenome assembly OOCD01 (sample SAMN06348193, study PRJEB24527) | human gut metagenome | biome: human gut; feature: ankylosing spondylitis patient; material: feces | host: Homo sapiens | place: China | collected 2015-10
GGCAACGGCGACTGCTTCCTCGAGCGATTTCTCGACCGGCCGCGCCACGTCGAAGTGCAGATCCTCGCCGACACGCACGGCGACGTCAAGGCGATCGGCACACGCGACTGCTCGCTGCAACGCCGCAACCAGAAGCTGATCGAGGAGGCACCGGCACCGTTCCTGTCCGATGCCATCACCGAACACCTCAAGCGGACCGCCGTCGCGATCTGTCGGAAAGCCGGCTACGTGAGCGCCGGAACTGTGGAATTCCTCGTCGCCGACGACGGCACGATGTCGTTCATGGAGGTCAACACGCGCATCCAGGTCGAGCATCCGGTCACCGAGATGACCACCGGCATCGATCTGGTCGCCGAACAGCTGCGCATCGCCGATGGCGGATCCATCGCCGACCTCGAACCGCAACTGCACGGTCACGCGATCGAATTTCGCATAAACGCCGAGGATCCTGCGCACGGCTTCGTGCCGTTCCCCGGCCACATCGACGATCTGCACGTCCCGAGCGGCCCCGGCATCCGCTTCGACACGGGGATCGCGGTCGGAACCGACATCCCCGACCAGTTCGATTCGATGCTAGCCAAACTCGTCGTCTACGCGCCGGATCGCGACGCATGCCTGCGCCGCGCCCGCCGTGCGCTCGCTGAACTGCGGATCGTCGGCGTGCCGACCGTCATCCCGTTCGACAAGGCCGTGCTCGCCGATCCGGATTTCGCCTCGCCCGACCATCTCGGCGTATACACGCGATGGATCGAGGAATCGTTCCTGCCGCGCATCGACCCGTCCACGCTGACCGGCGACGGCGCGCTGCACCGCGGCGGCGACGGCCGGCCGATGACCCGCATGTGGATCGAACTTGACGGCAAACGCGTCGAACTGGGATTGCCGTCTGCCTTCGCGGCCGGTGTCGCTGCCGGAAGTTTCGCCGGGGGAGCAAGGGCCGCCGATTCAGTCAGCGGCGGCACCGAGACGGCCGATGACCCGTCGGCCGACCCGGACACGATCGTCTCGATCATCACCGGCACCGTCGTGCGATGGCTGGTCGACGACGGTGCGACGGTCGCCGCCGACGAACCGGTCGTCGTACTCGAGGCGATGAAGATGGAGACCCAGATCCCCGCCCCGCACGCCGGCATCCTGCACACGTCCGCAGCCGTAGGTGCCCAGGTTCGCTTCGGAGACCGACTCGGGCACGTCGAGTCGGCATAAAACGGCGGCGAAGCCGGCCCCCTCTGACGAGGGGGCAGCCGGGCGGAGCGTATTCATACACAGAAGAGGAAGCAATCATGGCATCGGCAATACAAGCAACAAAGGCACCGGCTCGCAAGGGGAGCCTGGCCTGCTACCGCTGGTATCCGAAGGTGTCGAGGATCCAGGCCAAGGCCGCGCAGGACGTCGGCCGCGGCAGCGAGACCTTGATGACGTTCGCGCGCGGCGACCTGTTCAAGGCCGCCCGCCGCTTCGTCTCCGGAGAGTCCCGCAAGGCGCTGGCCGTCACCGGCTTCTACATCCCCAAGGCCGAGCATCCCGCCGCCGAATCCGACGGTCCGGTCGGCGCGACCGAGATATGCGCGGCGACGCATGGCTGGTCAGCGACGCATGGTGCGAGCCGGTGATCCGCGGCGCGGCGAAGGACGTGCTGCCACAGGACCACGTACTGATCGCACCCAAAGGCGACTCGTTCGACGCATGGCTGGACGGGACGAAAACGCTGATCGCCGAGCAGCACATCGACACGGTCATCTTCATCGAGCGTGTCGGGCCGGCGTCGGACGGCTACCCGCGCAACATGCGCGGCATCAACATCCTCGAGTGGACCGCGCCGCTCAGCCGGCTCGCCTCGCTCGGTCTGCACACGATCGGCATCGGCGATGGCGGCAACGAGATCGGCATGGGACACATTGAATCGTATGCGATCGAGGATATCGTCGACCATGGCGACGAGATCGCCTGCACCGTGCCCACGCAGGAGCTCATCGTGGCCGGATGCTCGAATTGGGGCGGCCATGCGTTCGTTTGCTCGCTCTACGCCATGGGCCATCGTGAGGTCGCCGGCCTGCTTGACGAGCAGTGGCATCGCGGCGTGCTCGCGAACATCACGGCCGCCGGCGGCTTGGACGGGGTCAAACTTGTCAACATCCCCACGGTCGACGGTCTGTCTGAACGCCAGTACTACAGCCAGATCAACGCCCTATCCCAGCTCGCACGCTGAGTTTGATTGAATCGGCCTTTAGCCGATGCGATCCATGGTCAACAGGGTCTTCGGATGGTTGTCGTCGATGGATTGCAGCGGGTGTAACTCACGAGCCAGCGTCTTCTCATCCATCACGGTGAGTGACACCTGATAGTAGTGGTCGCTCTCGGGATCCGGTGTATAGAAGTCGACTTCCGTGGAACCGACCTTGCCGATATGCACGGTTCGATGGCGTCGCAGCAGTTCGAGATACACCACGTTCTCGATCCGATGTCCGAGGTCCCCGGAGGTTTTGCCAAGGAACCAGAACCGGAACCCGGGGTCGCCCAGATAGTACTTCTCCATGGCCTGCAGGTATGCCTTGCCCTTGATGTCATACCGGTTGGCGCGGAATAGCAGGTAGTTCTCCCTCATTGCGGCGATGTATTCGCCTACCGTGGTGGGGGATATGCCTCGCTTCGTCTGCCGCATCGAGTCGGCCACGCCCTTGACCGAGGTGATATTGCCGGCGTTGTCGGCGAGGAACGATGCGACGTCGTTGAACGCAGCCGTGTCGATTTTCGGATGGCGTCGATCGATGCGCATGGCCACCTCTTCCATAAAACCTTTACGAAATCCGAAACCCTTGCGGCCGGTCGCGGAAACCGGCCGTGACGAAACGGTCGGAACGGGAGACCAACCGACAGTAAGGCTGACCGGCCGTTTTGCGAAAAACGGTCGGAAAACAGCACGCCGAAGCGGTTCTGCTGGCGTGGTTTGACGCTAGAATCAGTCAAGATTAACGGAAGGTAAATTCACGGAGGAATCCATGCGACGATGGCTGATCGAGCTGCTTAAAAGCGAAACGATCCTGATAGTCGCCTCCATACTCGCGCTGGTCTCCTGCTTCATCGTCCCGCCCGACGCCGGCTACAAGGACTACGTGCACATGAGCACGATCAGCCAGCTGAGCTGCCTGATGCTCGTCGTCTGCGGCTTCCAGCGCATCGGCGTGTTCCGCATCATCGGCTCGAGGCTGCTGCATCACGTCAACACCGCGCGCGGACTGGTGATCACGCTGATCGCCATGACGTACTTCTCCGCGATGCTCATCACCAACGACGTGGCGCTCGTCACGTTCGTCCCGTTCGCGATCGCCGTGCTCATCATGGCGAACATGGAGGATAAGGCTGTGCTCGTCGGCGCGCTGATGACCATCGGCGCCAACGTGGGCAGTATGCTCACGCCGATCGGCAACGCGCACAACCTGTATCTGAAGGCGCTCACCGGCATGCCGGCGTCGGAGATGATCGGCATCATGGCACCGTATTCTGCGACCGCGGCGGTGATGCTGGTCATCATCAGCTGCGTCGTGTTCGGCAAACAGCCGGTGTCCGAATTCCAGTCGCTCGACGGCACTGGCATCGAACAAGGCGTGCTCGCGCCGGAAAGCGGCAAGCACCAGCCCGACGAGATCCGTATCACCGGCTACGGTGCGGGCTATGGCGGCTGGCGCACCATCGTCTACACGCTGCTGTTCGTCGTCTGTCTGCTCGCCGTCAGTGGCTTCGTCCCCCTGTGGGCCATGTGCGTGATCGTGTTCGCCGCGTTCCTGATCTGCGACCGCAAGGTGTTCAAGAACGTGGACTGGGGACTGCCGCTCACCTTCTGCATGTTCTTCATCTTCATCGGCAACATGAAACGCGTGCCCGAGTTCTACCAGCTGGCGCGCTCGCTGGTCGGCGGCCATCCGCTGGAGGTGGCGGTCGGCTCCAGCCAGGTCATCAGCAATGTGCCCACCACGATTCTGCTTTCCGGCTTCTGTGACCAATGGCGCGATCTGATCATTGGCACCAATTTGGGCGGCATGGGTACGCTCATCGCCTCGATGGCCTCGCTTATTTCTTACAAGAACGTCGTGCGCCAGTACCCACACAAGAAAGGCCGGTATCTGGCCGTCTACTCCGCCGTCAACGTTCTGTTTTTGGCCGTATTGCTGACCTTGAGCTGGATCATCGAGCCGAGTTTCTGAGCCCAGCCATCTCCACCCCGCTGACGGGGGGGGGCTGCCGGCGAAGCCGACTGGGGGTCTACCGCGCGTATACGGTGGGGGAGCCGGTCAGTCGGCTCATGGCCGACTGCGGGATGTCGTGGATGCGGCCGATGGTGGCATCCAGCGTGGATACGCCGGCTGCGGTGGCTGTGTTGGATTCAGAGGTGATGCTGGATACGCCGACTGCGGACGATGATACGGACGCAACCATCGGCTGACGATAGGCGTTGGAGTTGCGGGCCAGCCGGGCGAGCGCAGGACGCTGCCTGCGGAACAGATTGATAAACATCCCGCACACTCCTTCATCGTTGGCCGGCGGTCTTCTGGCCGCCGTGGATTCCATCCTGCCCTCCTGCGCTTGTATTCGCTATGGGGGATAGCCCCTATTATTCCCTGAATCTGCACGATTCCCCCTCATCCTTGAGGGTGATTCTAACGGCAAAGGCATCGGCCTAATGGCCGATGCCAATCAGCGCGAAACCACCAGCGTGACGCTGTACGGCTTGATCTTCATCGCCAGCAATGAAGACGGCGACGGCAATGTGTAAGCCCGACGTTCCGGCACAATCGCCCCCGAAGCCTCGCCGCGGTATCCGATAGTGGTCTTCGCCGTCGGATTGGCGCTTAACGTCGTCACCTCCAAACGCACCGGTCGCGATGGCGAGGCGCCCAGCCCGGCCAGTCCGCGCGCGATTTCCAACGTCACATCCACCGGGGAATCGGAGATATTGACGATTTTGATGTAACGGCAGGCGTCATCCCTGTCATGCCCGGTGGCGCTGACATACAGATGTTTGGCGGGGCGTGACGCGGTCTGCTCGATGGACACGGCATACGTCGTGTCGCCCAGATGCGTGGAAAACAGCCGCTCCACCTCATAATTCACCGTGGGGTTCACATGCGCCGGATTGAATTCGATAAGATTCTGCGCCCACCCCTTAGCCGGAATATGCGCGAGCAGCGGCGCATAGGAGGTCATGCGCACCACGTCGGAATTGCGCTCGCAGCCGGTCAGGAACGCGGCCTCGCCGAGTGCCGACTTCCACGTGTTCGCGCCTTGTTCGGTCTGTGGTTGGCCGGCAAAATAGCCGTTGGCTGAATATTCGCCGAAATAGACGCCGGCGCCACAACGCGGGTAAGCGTCGAATCGTGACGCCTGGGATGCAAACCATTCGGGGGAGTGGTAGGAATGCTCGTCGACGATAATCGCGTCACCGGTGGCGGAATCATGTGCCCCGGAATCGGTTGCGGCCAACGCTCGCGCATGGTCCCAGCTGCGCTTCATCGCCGGCTGGAAGGGGAACAGTCCGGCGCTCATCACACACAGCATATCCGGGTATCGTTCATGAATGGCCTCGCTGATCATGTCAAACTTGGCCACGTAGTCAGCCCCGAAGTTTTCGTTGCCCACGCCGATCATGTCCAAGCCGAACGGCTCAGGATGGCCCATATCACGCCGGACCGCGGCCCACGAGCTGGACTCCGGATCGCCATTCGCGAATTCGATGAGGTCCAGGTAGTCCTGAATCACATTGTTGCGGAAGGTGGCCGAATTGATATCCATGTGGCGCGGATCTCGGCCGGGCGACTGGCATGCGATGCCGGCGAACAGAGTAGGCAGCGGCTTGGCCTTGAGGTCCTCGCACAGGCAGAAATATTCGTAGAAACCGATCTGATAGCTCTGCGAATAGCTGGAACCATCCGGCATCTTGAACGACCACATCGAATACTGTTGGCGTCGCGCGGCCAGAGAGCCGACGGTATCCTTCCAGCGATACTCATTGCCGGGCGTCACACCTTCGACGATGCAGCCGCCGGGGAATCGCAGAAACGCTGGATGCAACGCCTGAATGGTCTCCACCAAATCGCGGCGCAGCTTGCCGTAACGCCATTTCGGGTCGCCCGCGCCCCAATAGTCCGCATCCATGAACTGCACCAGATCCAGATCGAACGTGGTGCGTTCGCCGGCGTCAATGGTGATACGCAGCTTGCCGTAATCGGTGTTCAGTCCGGTTACGTCGGCGTTGAACCGGTACCAGCCGTCACGGCCGATGACGATGGCACCATCCGACGAATCCGGACTGATCGAAACGCCGGAATCCTGCGCATCGGCCCCATCGTCCTGCCTCAGACCGGTCTCTTCCGTATCGTCAAGCGGATCGGAGTCCACGATATACGACAATCGAGTGATACTGGTGAGCGGCAGGCCGTACCTATCGACCACGCCGACGGACAGCTCGGCCCGCCCATGAACCGGACGTACCGCGAGACTGACGGAATAGGTGTGGTCGGCGACGATGGAGAACGCGGGCTCGCCCCCGTTGTCGCCGCCTCCGTTATAGCCGAGGTTTTCCAGATATGCAGGGCCGGTTTCGGAAGGAACATCGGACGTGATGCGAGCGTATCGGCTATGTGCGTGAATTGGCGGGGCGGGGCAGTCGGTGGTCACCCGCTGGCCGTGAATCCCGCGTATCTCACTGCCAAGGCTGGCGGCGGAACAGTTGATGAAATCCCAGAAACGCAGGGAATCAGCCTGCGTACGCCACCGTTCGGCACCGGCCATACGCCACGTGTGATGGTCGAGATAAACGCCGTCAAAACTGTAGTTGTTCACCATGTTGGCGTTCAGCCCGCCATCCGCACCATGGTTGATGTCCTCGAAGAACACGCCGTACAGTCGCCCGCTTGTGTGATGGGTGGGGCTTCCCACGCTAATCCGCACCATGGTTTCGATTGTAGAGGGAATGGAGCGGAAAGGTAAACGGAAGAGTTCGCTCACCGTTCATGTTGCGGTCAATCCAAGTCGACTGTTCGCCGGTATACAGCCGGTAACCTCGAAACAGGAATGGAAAATACGGACGACTAGGAGCGCGGCTGTGCAATCCTCGGTGGGAATACGTGAGCGCATCGACCACGTGTATCCGTCGCTGCGTCCGGCGGAGCGCGCCGTGGCCCAGTATATTCGGAATCATATCGAGGAGGCGGCCGACCTGACCGTCGGTCAGATGGCCGACATCGCCCACGTCAGCCAGCCGACGGTGATTCGGTTCGCCCGCAAGCTCGGCTTCGGCGGTTACCGTGAACTGCGGTACGTGTTGCGCAACCCGGCCGCGGAACACAAAGTGACCTTCAATCCGCTGGCCGGATTCGATCTGAATCCGTGGGATGGCGAAGATGAGATTCCCGGTAAAGCGGCCGATGGCGCGAAGGCGCTGATCGACGAGCTGCACAGTGCGTTGGACCCCAAGGCCTATCGCAAGGCGGTCGCCCTACTCGCCGAATCGGAGTTCATCGACATTTTCGGCGTGGAGAATTCGTTGACACCGGCGATGGATCTGTTCACCAAGCTCGGCTACCTGGGACTGACATGCCGTCTCAATACCGACGCTTACCTGCAGCAGATCGGTGCCGGGCACCTGCCCCACGGCGCTGTGGCCGTCGCCTTCTCCCATTCGGGCAGTTCGGCGGATACGGTCAAAGCGTTGCGATTGGCGAAATCGCATGGCGCGAAAACCATCGCCATAACCAATGCCATCGGCGCGCCGCTGGCCAGCTGGGCCGACGTGACGTTGCTGACGGGTCGTGATTCGCACACGATCTATGGCAATGCGATTTTCTCGCGCGTGGCCGATACCGCGCTCGTGGACATGCTGTACATGGGCGTGATTCTGTCCGGCTATGGCCGGTTCTCCACCGCGCTCGACGAATCCGGTCGCATGATTCGCGACCGCGTATTCGAGAACTGAGCTGCTGCTTTATCGCGCCTTGGGCCGTATTGCTCTGGTCGTTGCTGCTTGGGTTGTTGACGATTTGGTCGTTGTCGCCCTGGTCGCTACCGTCCTGAGGCATGTGCCAGCGAATACGTAGTGGACTTGGCGTGCGTATGACGTTCGATCTTGCCGCTCAACTCCAGCTGGTCCAAGAGCTGCGTCATCTGATCCTTGTTCAGGCCAAGCGCTTTCTGCATGGTTTTACGGCTGAGCTTCACACCGCGGAACGCGAGGAAATTGAGCGTGAACTGTTCCAACGTTTGAGGCGACGGTTCCAGCGTTGCCGTATCAAGCGGGCGGGTACTGGCCTGATCGTCACCGTCCGGGCGTTCGCCGAATCCACTGCCGAGAATCAGCGTCTGCAGTGGCGCGCAGCCGATGATGCGTGCGCCGGCCAAAGCATCTGCGGCGTTATCCGTCATGCGCTGAATCGTGGGGAATGAGTACATTTTGGCATGCTGTGCTTCGTCAGTGGTGCTGGGCGCGGCGGAAGCATCGGCATCGGTCCGATGCGAGGACGCGGCCTCGGCCGATACAGGGATAGGCAGTACCATTGCCACCGAAGTGGGGCCCACGCGCAGTTGCGGACTGACCGCGCTCTGCGCGTAGGCGTCCATAATGCGTTGAATGCCGGTACCGCAGTTCTCGCAGAGGCCCAAATCGGCGAACAATTCAGCCAAACGCGGGGTGCGTGGCTGGCATACGCCGTTGAGTAGATCGTTGATTTCCAAACCATCGGTCAGGCCGCCGAGCGACACGATTTCCAAGCGGGAATCGAAGATATTGATCAGTGTGGGGCCGGAGTACGTGTAATCGCGATGTTCCAGTGCGTTGACCAATGCTTCGCGCAGGGCTATGGCCGGGTATTGGCCGGATTCGTTGATGCCGTTCAGCAGGGCGCTGGCTTGGTCGAGCTGGCGCAGCACCGAGCCGGTGAATGTGTGACGTTCGCGAATGGCGTTTTTGCCATTGCCCTCGAAAATGGTGGCCTTGATAACGAACGGGCATTGGTTGGACAGCAGGGTGGCAAGCGACGATTCGGTGGTGCTGGTGAAGGTGTTGTTGGTGCCGGTGTTGGTGATGCTGCCGGCGGGGACATTACCGGCATCGGCAGAGACGGATGCAGCCATGTTGGTCACAACCGGGCTTTCCCAATCCTTGCCTTCACTGGCAAAACGACCCTGTGCGTATGTGAAAGTGAGCTCACCGCTATCGCCTGCGACGGTCTGGCCCGATGCGGCGTGATCTACGTTGCTCTCCGTTGTCCCCATATCGCCGATGGTACCGGTGCAAGCCGACGTTACGCCGAGGTGTTTTACACCCCTACGGCTAGACTTACACGAGTTTGGCCCCGTAGCTCAGCTGGATAGAGCATGTGACTTCTAATCTCAAGGTCGACGGTTCGAGCCCGTCCGGGGTCACGATGTAATAAGCCCTTGGTCCCTCATCGTTTGTGAGGGGCAGGGGCTTTTGAATATTATGCCGGTCTGGGTCCGTCTGGAGCCTGAACTGTCGACCTTGAGATTAGAAGTCACATGCTCATCACCACCATCCGGGAACACCCTTAAGGGGTGCGTCTCCTGCATAACGGCTATACTCTGACTTGAGATGTGCTGAATAATAACCAGCTATCGCGCGTCCGCCAATGGCGACGAACGAGGGAAGAAGGCCCGTGCCACGAGCAATCATCGAGGTAAGAAACCTACGCAAGGAATACCCCGTCGAGGATGAGACGGTGGTGGCGCTTGACCGTGTCAATCTCAGTATCCCGCAAGGCCAGATCTGCTGCATTTTCGGCGAATCCGGCTCCGGCAAATCCACGCTGCTCAACCAGTTGGCCGGCATGGAAAAACCGACGCGCGGCGGCGTGAGAATCGGCGGCGTACCCGTCAGCAAACTCGACGAGCGTGAGCTGGCGGCCTTCCGCCAGAAGCATCTTGGCTTCGTATTCCAGTCGTACAACCTGCTGCCCAATCTGACCGCGCTCGAAAACGTGGCAATGCCGCTGATGTTCCGCGGCGTGCCCAAGGAACAGCGCGAACGTGCGGCGCGTGGCGTACTCAAACGAGTCGGGCTCGGCCATCGTCTCAGCCATTACCCGCGCCAGATGTCGGGAGGCCAACAGCAGCGCGTCGGCATCGCCCGGGCGTTTGTGACCAAGCCCGAGGTGGTGTTCGCCGATGAGCCGACCGGCAACCTTGACTCTAAAACCAAAACCGAGGTCATGACGATGATCTGTGCATTCGCCCATGACTTCAACCAGACCATCGTGCTGGTCACACACGATCCGCAGATGGCTTCATACGCCGACCGCATCGTCACCTTGCTCGATGGCCGCATCACCAGCGATCGGCTCAACACCGACCTTTCCCGCCCAACTGTTCCGTCCACGCCGTCCGCCCAAAGAACCCAAGGAGTTGACCGATGAAGCACCTCTCCCACCGCACCATCGCCATCATCGTCGCGTTGCTCTCCACGCTGTCACTGGCACTTGCCGTCATCTCCCTTCCGCACCAGGCGTACGCAGTCGACGGCACAGACGGCACAAGCGGCACGAACAGTACGTCTCAGGGAAGCGACGGCGATTCCGCGCCAATCGCCGGCCCGGTGCCGAACATCATCGTCACCAAATTCACCTAT
>OOCD01002239.1_pt1 | contig 10606 bp, 4 predicted proteins | sample 1671791 | NCBI WGS metagenome assembly OOCD01 (sample SAMN06348193, study PRJEB24527) | human gut metagenome | biome: human gut; feature: ankylosing spondylitis patient; material: feces | host: Homo sapiens | place: China | collected 2015-10
GTCTGCAGTCGGCAGAGAAGTTTGATAAGAACATCACTGTACCCTTCTGCCCGGAAAGTAAACTTTCGGGAGTAGGCTATACCGATTTCATCGAACAGATGTGGTATCAACGCAATATTACCATCCCATCGGACTGGAATGGAAAAAAGATATTCCTGAACTTCGGTGCTGTGGATTATTGTGCGGAGATCTACGTCGATGGTAAATTCGTACAACGTCATTTCGGCGGTTCGTCTTCGTTTGCCGTAGATCTGACTCGCTATGTTACCCCCGGAAAGACTCACAATCTGGTGGTATTCGTACAAGATGATCTCCGTTCCGGACTACAAACCGGAGGAAAGCAATGCGGTAACTATTATTCGGGAGGCTGCTCTTATACCCGTACTACCGGTATCTGGCAGACTGTATGGATGGAAGCTGTCTCAGCCGACGGTCTGAAGTCAGTATTCGTACGCCCGGACATCGACCAGAAACAGTTGGTCATCGAACCGGAATTTTATAATGAATCGGCCAACACATTGGAAATCACCTTGAAAGACGGAAATAAAACCGTTGCCAAGAAAAGTGTAAATTGTGCCAACAGTTCGGTAGTAGTTCTGCCGGTGAAGAATATGAAACTGTGGTCGCCGGAAGATCCGTTCTTATACGATCTCGTTTATCAGGTAAAAGATGCCAAAGGCAACGTACTGGACGAAGTGAAATCATACGCCGGTATGCGCAAAGTGCACACAGCCAACGGACGTTTCTATCTGAACAACCAGCCTTACTTCCAACGTCTGGTACTCGATCAGGGATTCTATCCGGAAGGTATCTGGACAGCTCCGAGCGATGAAGATCTGAAGAACGATATCGTATTGGGAAAAGAAGCCGGTTTCAACGGGGCACGTCTTCACCAGAAAGTATTTGAAGAGAGATATTATTACTGGGCCGACAAACTGGGATACATCACCTGGGGAGAATCGGCAAGCTGGATGCTCGATGTAAACAAGGAGCTGGCTGCGCGTAACTTCCTGGGTGAATGGAGCGAAGTAGTGGTTCGTGACCGCAATCATCCCTCACTCGTAACCTGGACTCCTTTCAATGAAACCTGGGGTGGCGGTCCGGATGCTTATGTCCGCTTGGTACGTGACGTATACAACATTACCAAAGCCATCGACCCGACTCGTCCGGTAAACGACGCCAGCGGTGATAACCATGTGATAACAGATATCTGGAGCGTACACAACTACGAACAGGATCGTGCCAAACTGACTGAACAGCTAAAAATGGAAGAAGGTAAAGAGCCTTACCGCAATGCGCGTGACAAAGACTTCCTGGCCGTTTACGAGGGACAACCTTACATGGTTGACGAATTCGGCGGTATCCCCTGGATGGCAGAGAAAGATCGCAAAAACTCATGGGGATACGGTGGTATGCCTGAAAATGCAGAAGCATTCTACAAGCGTCTGGAAGGTCAGATCGATGCTTTTATCGACTCACCGCATGTGACAGGTTTCTGCTATACTCAGCTGACTGACGTGGAACAGGAGAAAAACGGTATCTACTATTATGACCGTACTCCGAAATTGGATATGAAACGAATCAAAGCTATTTTTGAGAAAATAAGGGGACATTGCAGAAATCTGTTTACCTGTGATGGGATACTTTCATGAAAGGGAGGCTTTCAACTGTTATCTGCTATTTTATTATTTTGCAAATCAATAGTTGAGTCGTTGTCGGGTGTAGGGTATACAACCGGATAGTGGCCTGTAAAGACCGTACCCCCGATTCAACTACTGATTGCCATTATTTAAATACAAGTATGAGAAAATTATTCATTGCCCTCACCTTCCTGCTCGTTCCGGCTTGTCTGTCGGCACAGTTGGGAGGTAAAATCTACCTTCAGAGAGCCGATTCACTCCTTCAACGAGTACTGTCTCTTTATGAGGTAAAGAAGTATGGATTGCTGATGGAGACTTATCCACGGAATCCCAAACAACAAATTACATATACAGCCAACACCGGTTCGGAAGTTACTCAACAAGAAGTATCCTTCTTATGGCCTTATTCGGCAATGGTGTCAGGTTGCGTATCGCTTTATAAAACATCCGGCAACAAGAAGTACAAAAAACTGATGGACAAACAGATCAAGCCCGGACTCGACTTGTACTGGGATACCACCCGCCAGCCGGAATGTTATCAGTCTTATCCGGCCTTCGCCGGACAAAACGACCGTTACTATGATGACAACGATTGGGTAGCGATCGACTTTTGCGACTATTATGCCGTGACAAAGAACAAAGAGTACTTAAAGAAAGCCATCGCCCTGCACGACTACATCTACTCCGGGTGGTCGGACGAACTGGGAGGTGGAATCTACTGGTGCGAACAGAAAAAGGAATCAAAGAATACTTGCTCGAACGCACCTGCAACGGTTCTTTGCATGAAGCTCTACAAGTTGACCAAAGATAAAAAATACCTCGACCAGGCAATGGCAACTTACCAGTGGACACGCGATAATTTGCGCGATCCGTCGGATTTTGTCTATTGGGACAACAAGAACCTGCAAGGCAAGATCGGTTATGCCAAATATACGTACAACAGCGGACAGATGATTCAGGCAGGTGTACTGCTCTATCAGGCCACCGGTGACGAACAATACCTGAAAGATGCACAACAAACGGCCAAGGGATCTTACGAGCATTTCCTGAAACCGCAACCAACGGTAAAAGGAGAAATGAAGTTTTTCCCGTCAAGCCCATGGTTCAACGTCATCCTTTTCCGTGGTCTGAAAGCCCTTTACGAAGTTGACAAAAACGATACTTATGTAAAAGCTATGATCGATAATGCAGACTATGCCTGGCAGTACACCCGCGATGAAAACGGGCTGCTGAACAACGACTGGTCGGGCAACCGGAAAGACAAGTTCAAAAGCTTGCTGGAAAATTCCTGCATGATTGAACTGTACTCGGAAATCAGCGAACTCTAATATAGATTTACCACAGAGGACACGGAGTTGTAGCTTACTGTTAAACAAGTCAGCATATCTCAAAGAAGATTTCCTCTCATGCTCTCCGTGCACTTTGTGGTAAATTCACAACAGACCTGCACAAACCAATAATCTTACTAAAATGAAAGCAACTACCTCCTTGGCAACTTCTTGCCGCCGACTCCTGTTATGGGGAGTACTCACCCTTCAATGTCTTTTTAGCACCGCCCAAAAACGATTCACTGCCGATGTGGAACAACAAGCGGAAAAAATACTCTCACAAATGACCCTTGACGAAAAACTGTCTTATATAGGGGGTATCAATTGGATGTATACCCGTCCGCTGGAACGTTTAGGCATCCCCCGACTGAAGATGAGCGATGGCCCACAAGGGCTGGGAACACACGGGCCCTCTACTGCTTATCCGTGTGCGCTGATGCTGGCTGCCACCTGGAACGAACAATTGGCTACGGAATACGGAAGCGCCCTGGGTAAAGATTGCCGCGCACGAGGAGTACATGTCGTTTTAGGTCCCGCAGTCAACATTTACCGTGCTCCGATGTGTGGACGTAATTTCGAATATATGGGAGAAGACCCGTATCTCACTTCACGCATGGCAACCGGATATATAAAAGGCGTACAAGGGCAAGGGGTCATGGCTACCATCAAACACTTTATCGCCAATAACTCGGATTATGATCGTGATCATATCAGTTCGGATATTGATGAACGAACTCTAAACGAAATTTATTTCCCTTCTTTTCGGGCAGCCGTACAAGAAGCCGAAGTAGGTGCAGTGATGTCAAGCTACAATCTGCTGAACGGAATTTATACTACCGAACACCCGTGGCTGCTGAAAGATGTACTAAGACAGCAATGGGGCTTCAAGGGAATCCTAATGTCCGACTGGGGATCGACTCATCATTGCATCCCTGCCGTAAAAGGAGGGCTCGATCTCGAGATGCCTGCCGGAAGCAAGATGCAACCCGAAGAACTGAAGTACTACTTACGAACAGGTGATATCACAATCGAAATGATAGACGAAAAGGTACGCCACATCCTGCAAACTCTCCTTGCTTTCGGATTCCGGGAAACACAGCAGCCGGATACTCATATCCCACTGAACAATCCGCAATGCGCCCAAACCGCTTTGAACGTGGCGAGTGAAGGCTTGGTATTGCTGAAGAATACCAACCAGATCCTTCCGATCCGCTCCGGCAAAGTGAAAACAATCGCTGTAGTAGGTAAAAACGCACAAGGATATGTTTGCGGAGGCGGCAGTGGTGAAGTACATCCGTTCCAATATGTATCCGTATTGGACGGTATACGCAAAGAAGCCGCCGAAAGAAGCATCCGGGTAGAATATCTGGATGTATACGACTATTTACCGACTATTATTTTTACCGATACTGAAAGAAAGCAAAAAGGCTTCCGTGCTCAGTACTTCGATAACATGAATTTAGAAGGCACTCCGAAAGTGGAACAGACTGAGACGAAAATAAACTATTCCTGGTCGGGTGGTACGGGATTAAAAGAGATGCCCAAAGAGCAATTCTCCGTCCGATGGAATGGAACCATCTGTCCACAAGAAACAGATGAATACCTGTTCACCCTTGGCGGAGACGATGGATACAGACTATATATCGATGGAAAACTCATCGCAGACGAATGGCACGAAGGTGCTTTCCGCAATTCCACTTATCGTTGCATGCTGGAAGCCGGTAAAAAGTATGACCTGATGATAGAATACTTCCAGAAAGGCGGAGGTGCTGCTGTCAATTTTATATGGAAACAGAAGAATGCCTCAAACAATTTATTCGTTGAAGCACTGAACCGAAACGACCTGGTAGTGGCTTGCATCGGATTCAACTCAGATACGGAAGGAGAAGGACGAGACCGTACCTTCGAACTCCCCGAAGACGAAGCACAATTACTGCAGAATACGCTGCAATCTAAACGTCCCGTAGTAGGTATCGTCAATGCAGGGGGCAATGTAGAGATGCAAAGCTGGGAACCTTCCCTGAAAGGACTACTATGGGCATGGTACGGAGGCCAGGAAGCCGGAACGGCAATCGCACGTACACTCTTCGGGGAGCTCAATCCTTCGGGGAAATTACCTGTCACTTTTGAGAAACGATGGGAAGACAATCCCACTTTTCACAGCTACTACGATCCGGACGGAGACAAGCATGTAGAGTACACCGAAGGTATATTTGTCGGATATCGTGGATACGATAAACTGAAACGAGAAGTACAATATCCATTTGGTTACGGATTGTCGTATACCCGTTTTAAACTTTCGGCACCGACTGTCGGTACTCCGAAAACGGACGGTTCGGTAACAGTCACCTGTAAACTCACCAACACCGGAAGAACGGCAGGCGCAGAAGTCGTACAACTTTATGTATCCAACAAAGATACGACAGTGGAACATCCGGAAAAAGAACTGAAAGGCTTCCGGAAAGTATATCTGGAACCGGGCGAAACAAAGAGTATAGAAATTACTGTTCCGGCAGAAGCATTCTCACATTATGATACGGGTAGCCGGAGATTCGTCATCGACCGGGGTAGCCACGACATCTTGTTAGGATTTTCTTCCCGGGATATCAAAGCAAAGATGTCGGTCGGGATTTCACGTTAAAATAGTCTAAACTTGAGCCGGACGTGTCTCCGTTCGTCCCAAAACGTGTTTAATTTGCAATATTGTTAAAACCCAAAGCCTATGAAACTCAAACATATCCCCTTACTCCTGTTGGTACTGACCTGCTGTCCGGCTTGTCAAAACAAGAAAGCTTCTGCCACTAAAGAGATTCCTTCCGAAGCTACTTATACCAATCCACTATTGGCAGTAGGAGCAGAACCATGGGCTGTCTTTCACGAAGGCAAATATTATTACACGCAAGGAGCCGAGAATAAAATTATCCTTTGGGAAACCAATGACATCACCGACTGCCCGGAAAGAAGTATGGATTCCAAAAGAAATCTCCAACTCTTATCACCTCTGGGGACCGGAGATACACCGGATTGACGGGAAATGGTATGTTTATTTCGCAGCAGATGACGGCAACATGGACAATCACCACATCTATGTCATAGAAAACAGTTCTCCCAACCCGTTGGAAGGTGAATTTGTGATGAAAGGACGAATTAAAACTGACAAAGACGATAATTGGGCAATCCATGCCAGTACATTCGAGCATCAGGGTCAACGTTATCTCATTTGGTGTGGATGGCCTAAGCGCCGGATTGAAACAGAAACTCAATGTATCTATATTGCCAGGATGGAAAATCCGTGGACACTCTCGTCGGACAGGGTGATGATTGCGGAACCGGAATATGAATGGGAACGTCAATGGATCTCACCTGATGGCAGTAAAACAGCTTACCCAATCCACGTCAACGAGTCCCCACAATTCTTTGAATCGAAGAACAAGGACAAAGTGCTGATATACTACTGTGCCAGTGGAAGCTGGACTCCCTACTATTGCATCGGACTGCTGACTGCTGATGCCGGCAGTGACCTGACCAATGCGGCATCCTGGAAGAAACAGGATACTCCTGTCTTTGAGCAGCAACCCGAAGACAGTGTTTTCGGACCGGGTAGTCCCTCTTTTGTCCCTACACCGGATGAAAAGGAATGGTACATGCTTTATCATGCCCGAAAAATCCCCAACGATGCACCGGGAGCAACAGACTCCCGTAGTCCCCGTCTGCAAAAAATAAGCTGGGATGCAAACGGGATGCCTGTTTTGGGAAAACCTTGCAAAGAAGGAACGCAAATTAAATAGTACAATCCGATCGATCTATTGTATACACAGTTATACATCCTCTCTTTGTCAATACCCTCTTTACTCTCCTTTCAGTTGATGGAAAAAGAGTAAAGAGGGTACTGATTGTTTAAGCGATGACAGTCATCTATCCCCTGTGGTGCATCATATATCTTGGGATAATGCGGAGTCCGCACTTGTATCAATGATAATCTTTCGGCAATACTCCAAACTGAATCTTAAAGCATTTGGCAAAATAGGACGAAGAACTGAAGCCGATTTTCTCACACACTTCGGTTATGCGCACTCCGCTTTTCAGCAGCTCGGCAGCTTTATTCAAACGGATAGTCTTCAGGTAATCATTGGGCGGCATACCGGCCAAGGCCTTTATCTTACGATAGAAATTGGAACGGCTCATATTGAGTGACTCTGCCAGTGTATCGACGGAGAAGTTCTCGTCCGAAAGCTGTGCCTCGACCGCTGCCCGAACCTTAGCCATCAATTCACAATCTTTCTGAGACACAGAATATTCTACCGGGCTGATAGGGGCAGCCCCATTGCCACCTGATAATTCAGACATCATTTTATGGAAGGCTTGGCGCAGCTTCAGCAAATTCTCAATCTGCTTGCGTAACTGACGGATAGAGAACGGTTTTTCAATATATACGTCGGCACCACACTCGAAGCCTTCCACCTTGGCTTCCAGTGTCGTTTTTGCAGTTAACAGGATGACAGGTATATGGGAGTATTCAATGTCCGACTTAACTTTTGCCGTTAACTCCAGACCGTTCATCTCCGGCATCATCACATCACTGACAATCACATCCACTGTCTCGTTGGCAAGTACCTCAAGTGCCTGCCGGCCATTCTGAGCTTTCAAGACTTTAAACCAGGTACTCAGAGATTCCCGGGTCAGATTCAGCAAGTCGACATTATCTTCCACCAACAGAATGGTAAATTTACTGCCCGATAACTCGGTACCCTGTTCTTCGTCAGCCGCTTCCCGACCATCCGGTATCACTACTTCCGGTTCTTCGGATACAGCCTCTTCACCCCAAGGCAAAGTGAGGACAAAAGAGGATCCACCATATACACTATCTTCAAGGCTCAACGTACCATGGTGTGCTTCAGCCAGTGATTTGGAGAAAGCCAAACCGATACCTGTACCTACTGCTCCCGATTTTCCGTCTTTCACCTGGTAGAACGCCTCAAATACTTTCCGCTTTTCAACATCCGGAATACCCGGACCGTCATCACTCACCGAAACCCGGAAGCCTTCATCGGAAGAGACTAATTTGATATCGATACGGCTTTGGGCATATTTTACTGCATTACCTATCAGGTTGACGATAATTTTGCAGACCTTTTCACGATCGACCGAAGCAAAGATCTCGCCTTCCGGCAGATCGAGCATCACTGAGATGCCTTTCAGTTCGGCGGGACTCGTAAACTGGCTGTGAACATCACTTACCAATTGGTTGATATCACACTTCTTCAGACTCAACTGCACCCCACCATTTTCCATTTTTTGAAAGTCGAGCAACTGGTTGGTAATCCCCAAAAGGTAATTGACATTCCGGTCGATTACCGATAAGTACTTGGCATCCCGCCCTTCTCGTTTATCTTCCAATAGTTTCTCAAGAGGAAGCCGGATCAGACTCAGTGGAGTACGGATTTCATGCACCAGATTAATAAAGAAACTGATCTTCGACTTGTAGACCTCTTTTTCTTTCGTAGTCTGGTACTCTTCCATACGACGTTTGTATTTCTTCTTCACATGCCGGTTCCAATGCCAGCCTGCATAATAGGCAAGACCGAGGAGGAGAAGTGTATAGACACAATATGCCCATGTAGTCAGCCACCATGGAGGCGTGACTACAATCAGCAAGGAAGTAGTCTGGTCATTCCATTTATGATCGTTGTTCGACCCCCGTACCTCAAACTCATACTTGCCCGGAGGCAAATTGGTATAAGAAGCCGTATTCTGTTCGGAGTTAATAACCCACTCTTTATCTACTCCTTTCAGGCGGTAAGAATAACGGTTTTTCAAAGGATCTTCGTAACTCAAGGCTACAAAGCTCACAGAGAAAGTATTATGTTCGTAAGGTAACGTTATGGTTTCCGCACGATAGAGGGGACCTTCCAGATGAAGAATATCCTGCACCAGCCGTTCATCCGTCGTATAAGGCAGACGTATTTCCGTAATATATACGGAAGGGATGTACTGATTATCCATGAATTGATCGGGGACAAAAGAATTGAAGCCACTGATTCCGCCGAAATAGAGTTTACCACTTGCTGTTTTCAATGAAGATTGGGCTGTAAACTGATTGCCTTGCAGTCCGTCATTCACCGTAAATTGGCGGAAATGCTGCTTTGTGATCGGATTGATCGTTATCAACCCGGCATTACTGGATATCCAGAAGTCACCGGTCTTGTCTTGTTCAATGGAGTAGATGACCCGGTTGGGCAATATTGTATTATCTGGATCGAAATCAATAAATGTTTCAGTCTTCGGATCGAACGAACAAAGTCCGCCTCCATTGGTACCAACCCACATGGTACCTTTCAGATCTTCAAATAATGTAATTACGGAATTATTAGTGATGGTAGTCGAATCATTCCTTTCATGCTGGAAATGTTTCCAATGCCCGTTCCGGGTATTAAAACGAAACACACCGCTGTTGGATGTACCAATCCAAAGATTGTCGTACATGTCTTCCAGAATATCAACCACAGAGACCATTGACCCTACTGTGGTAATTGTCGAGAAATTGTCTTCCCGGGGATTGTAACGACACAGTCCCCAACTGGTTCCTACAAAAATATCCCCGCTTCGATCTTTATATACTGCCAGGACATCGTCACTGCAAATTGTGTTCGGAGTATCCTGCAGATGATTGTACGATTTCACATGGCCGGTCCGGAGGTCGAGTCCCTTCAACCCTTCGGCATAAGTACCAATCCACAAACGCTCGCCATCCAACAACAAAGAACGTATGTCGTACTTCTTATCCACGCCTCCGCCTATCGGATAAGCGGTCAGTTGATGAGTGGAGACATCGAAGAAACACAACCCATCACGAGTACCCACCCAGATATCCCCGGCAGCATTTTCGCAAAAAGGACCTACTACTTTTCCGGCAGCCACACCTCCATCCCGATAAACAGGAGGATAATAATCGAATCTTTTAGTCGGTTTAGCCAGATAATTCACTCCTCCCAAATTGGTCAACACCCAGATTCCACCTTCTGCATCGCGCATCATTGCATTGATAGACTGGTCGCTCAAGCTTCTGGGATCTGACGGATTATCGATTCGTGAGAAGTTTTTATCATGTAAGTCAAAAAGGTAGAGCCCATTGTCGGTACCCACCAGAAGCTCTGTTTCCGAGTAGTTCAGCAGACAACGGATCGCACCGAAATTCAGATGGGATGCATTATAGCAGTCCAGGTTGCCGGTACGCTCGTTCAGACAGTACAACAAGTTGCTCCCCGCACCGAACCAGATATCACTCCGGATATCGAGCAAACAGTTGATACGATAATTATCGGGATTATTGCCGGCAGACAAAAGAGGATAGGACTGCAGGAATTTACCGTTTTCATCGAAGCAAAGCAAACCTTCCTGTAAAGAAGAGGCATAGATATGTCCAGAGTTATTCTCACAAACGTCCCATACGAAAGAGGTCTGAAGACTATTCTGTGTCAACACATCCGTTTGAGGATTATAAACAAATAATCCTTGTCCCAAAGTGGCAATCCAGATCAAACCGCTTTCGGACTTTATTATTTTCTTTATCTCACTACTGATAAAAACGCCATAGCGGGTCTTCTTATCAAAATAAGTGAAACGATCGTATTCACGGTC
>OOCD01002264.1_pt1 | contig 10499 bp, 8 predicted proteins | sample 1671791 | NCBI WGS metagenome assembly OOCD01 (sample SAMN06348193, study PRJEB24527) | human gut metagenome | biome: human gut; feature: ankylosing spondylitis patient; material: feces | host: Homo sapiens | place: China | collected 2015-10
CAAGGACAGGGAGGTATCGCTATGAAGCAGGAAGTCAAAAAGCTGCTTATCCTCAACCTGCCTTATCTGCTCTTTGTCTATCTGTTTGACAAGATAGGCGCAGCAATACGCCTTACCCCCGGCGCAGACGCAAGCGAAAAGCTCTTGCAGCTTGGGACGGGCTTTGCCGCCGCCTTTTCCAGTATCGCGCCGAGCTTCCACCCGGCAGACTTACTTATCGGCATTGCGGGGGCGGTCATTGTCCGGCTGATTATCTACACCAAAGGCAAGAACGCGAAGAAATACCGCCGCGGGACAGAATACGGTTCGGCGCGTTGGGGCGGGGCTGACGACATAAAGCCGTACACAGACCCGGTATTTGAGAACAATATCCCCTTAACGCAGACGGAACGGCTCACCATGAACAGCCGCCCGAAGCAGCCGAAATACGCCCGCAACAAAAATATCCTTGTCATCGGCGGTTCCGGCTCAGGTAAGACACGCTTTTTTGTCAAGCCAAACCTGATGCAGATGCACAGCTCTTATGTGGTCACTGATCCGAAGGGGACGGTGCTGGTGGAGTGCGGCAAGATGCTTGAAAAGGGCGGCTATGTCATCAAGTCGCTGAACACCATCAATTTCCGAAAATCCATGCACTACAACCCTTTTAGCTACATCCGCAGCGAGAAGGACATCCTCAAGCTGGTCAATACGATCATCGTCAACACGAAGGGAGACGGCGATAAGTCCGGCGAAGATTTCTGGGTCAAGGCGGAAAAGCTCTACTACACAGCTCTCATCGGCTACATCTGGTACGAGGCACCCGACCACGAGAAAAACTTTACTACCCTGCTCGAAATGATCAATGCCTCGGAAGCCAGAGAGGACGATGAGACCTTCAAGAACCCCGTGGATGTCATGTTCGATGAGCTGGAAGCCCGCGATCCTGACCACTTTGCGGTCAAGCAATACCGCAAATACAAGCTGGCGGCGGGCAAAACTGCTAAGTCGATTTTGATTTCCTGCGGTGCAAGGCTTGCGCCCTTCGACATCGCAGAGCTGCGGGAGCTGATGAGCTACGATGAGATGGAACTGGACACCATCGGAGACCGGAAGACGGCGCTGTTCGTCATTATTTCCGATACCGATGACACCTTCAATTTCGTCGTGGCGATCATGTATTCTCAACTCTTCAACCTTCTCTGCGACAAAGCAGATGACGTTTACAACGGACGGCTTCCCGTCCATGTTCGCTGTCTGCTGGACGAGTTTGCCAACATCGGTCAAATCCCCAAGTTTGATAAGCTCATCGCCACCATCCGCAGCCGGGAAATCTCGGCGTCAATCATCTTGCAGTCCCAGTCTCAGCTCAAGACCATCTACAAGGATGCGGCGGACACCATCACGGGCAACTGCGACTGCACACTTTTTCTTGGCGGCAAGGAGAAATCCACGCTCAAGGAAATCAGCGAGGTGCTGGGCAAGGAGACAATCGACCTTTACAACACCTCAGAAACCCGTTCCAATAACAACTCCTACGGCTTGAATTATCAGAAGACCGGCAAGGAACTGATGTCTCAGGATGAGATCGCCGTCATGGACGGAGCCAAGTGTATTTTACAGCTTCGAGGCGTGAGACCTTTTCTCAGTAACAAATACGATATTACGAAGCATCCAAAGTACCGGCAGCTCTCCGACTATGACAAGCGGAACGCCTTTGACATCGAGAAATACCGGCAGCACAAGCTGGTGGTCAAGCCCGATGACACATTCGACCTCTATGATATGGGCGAGGTCGAAGCGGATTAAAGCCCCGTCGCTGCACTGCGCAGTGGGTAAAGCCTGATGGCTCAACCCAAAGCAGAACAGCGACGGGGCTTCTTTTTTTATGCCCATTTTCAAAAATACACAACCAATCTTTTTCAAATCAAGGAGGAAAATCTATGGCTTTCATCAATCAGGCTGTCACGGTTCTTCAGACGCTCGTTATCGCCCTCGGTGCCGGTCTCGCAGTGTGGGGTGTTGTCAACCTCATGGAAGGCTACGGCAACGACAACCCCGGCGCTAAGTCTCAGGGCATCAAGCAGCTCATGGCTGGCGGCGGTGTGGTGCTGATCGGCACGACCCTCATCCCCCTGCTCTCCGGTTTATTCGGCTAATCCACGGCAAGCCCAGCTTAACCGAAGGGTGGTGAAATATTGGGCAGCATTTTAGAAAAGATCGAACAAGCTCTCAAGGATATGCTGATCGGATGGATCGAGAGCAACCTGACCAATATGTTCACCGATGTCAACGAGAAGGTAGGAACGATTGCCGCCGAAGTTGGGCAAACCCCGTCCGGCTGGAACGGCGGTGTGTACCAGATGATCCGGGGACTATCCGAAAACGTGATAGTCCCCATCGCTGGTATCATCATCACCTTCGTTTTGTGCTACGAGCTGATTTCCATGATCACCGAGAAAAACAACCTTCACGACATGGACACTTGGATGTTCTTCAAGTGGTTTTTCAAGGCGGCTGTGGCGATCTACCTCGTGACGCATACGTTTGACATCGTGATGGCAGTATTCGACATCGGGCAGAACGTGGTTTCCGGCGCAGCAGGAGTCATCCACGGCAACACCAGCATTGACATTGACGCGACGATTGCGCAGATGCGTACCGGCATGGAGAACATGGGCGTCGGGGAACTGCTCGGACTGTCGATAGAAACGCTCCTGATCAGCCTGTGCCTCAAAATCATGGCAATCCTCATTACGGTCATCCTCTACGGGCGCATGATTGAGATTTACTGCACCGTGAGCATTGCGCCTATTCCTATTGCAACCATGAGCAACCGCGAATGGGGCAGCATCGGCACGAACTATCTGAAAGGCTTGTTCGCTCTGGCATTTCAGGGCTTTCTCATCATGGTCTGCGTCGGCATCTATGCGGTGCTGATCAACGGCATGATTATCGCAGACAACATTCATTCGGCTCTGTTCTCTGTGGCAGCGTACACGGTTATTCTGTGCTTCTCGCTGTTCAAGACCGGAAGCCTCGCAAAATCCATTTTCCATGCGCACTAAGGAGGTCGGCAGCATGAAGAAGTACAGCATCATCTACGCCGATCCCCCTTGGGCGTATCGGACTTACTCCAAGAAGGGACAGGGACGGTCAGCGGAAAGCCACTACCCGACAATGTGCATTGAGGACATCAAGGCGCTTCCGGTCGGTGAGCTTGCCGCGAAGGACTGCGCCCTGTTCCTTTGGATCACGTTCCCTTGTCTCTGTGAAGCACTCGAAGTGCTGGCGGCATGGGGCTTTTCTTATAAGACCGTGGCTTTTGTATGGGAAGCAAAACCGCAAGAACGATGACCTCTTCACCGGCATGGGGTATTGGACAAGGGCAAACGCCGAAATCTGCATCCTTGCTACGAAGGGACATCCGAAGCGTGTTGATGCCGGTGTGCGTCAAGTCATCCTCAGCCACATCGAAGAGCATTCCAAAAAACCGGATGAGGCGCGGGAACGTATTGTTCGGCTCATGGGAGACCTTCCCCGCGTAGAGCTTTTTGCCCGTCAGTCTCCCGAAGGCTGGGATGTTTGGGGCAACGAGGTCGAATGCACAGCGCATCTTCCGACGGAAGAAACACCATGCTGCGGCTAAGACCCATTTCTCTTCGTGACGCCAACGAGTACGTCCGGCAGCATCACCGGCATCACAAGCCGGTTGCCGGTCACAAGTTCTCCATCGGCTGTGAAGCAGACGGTGAGCTTGTCGGTGTGATCATCGCCGGGCGTCCCGTCAGCCGGTATCTGGATGACGGCTTCACATTGGAGGTTACAAGGCTATGCACCAACGGAGAGAAGAACGCTTGCAGCTTTCTCTACGGCGCGGCGGCAAGAGCTGCTGCGGCTATGGGCTATAAGCGCATCATCACCTACACACTGGAAAGTGAAAACGGTGCAAGCCTTCGGGCTTCCGGCTGGATCTGTCAAGGCAAAGCGGGTGGGCTTCGCTGGACGGGCAAGCGTCAACCGAAGGAGGATCAATATCCCGCACAAATGAAGCTGCGCTATGAAAAGCAGCTTAGAAAGGAGGAAACAGTCAATGGCATTTGTTCCGGTCCCGAAGGATCTTAACCGCGTCAAAACGAAGGTCATGTTCAACCTGACCAAGCGGCAGCTCATTTGTTTTTCCGTCGCTGCGGCAGTCGGCGTCCCGATCTTCTTTCTGGCGAAGGCGCATCTCGACTTGTCTACGGCGGCAATGCTGATGGTGGTGATCATGCTCCCGTTCATCTTCTTCGCGCTTTACGAGAAGGACGGTCAGCCCGCCGAAAAGTATCTGTACCACATCGTACAGTCCATGTTCATCCGGGACAAGGTGCGTCCCTATCGCACAAACAATCTCTACGCTGAAATTCAGCAGAAAATCAAAGAACAGGAGGAATTGCAGCTTGAACAACAGCACAGCAAAGGCAAAGCCTAAGATGACGGTCAAAAACGGCGTCGTTTACGGCGATGCCCTTTCCGCTCAGGAAAAGAAGCGGATCGTCATGCAGAAGAAAAAGGACAGGAAGGCAAAGAAAGTCCGCAAGTCCGCCCAGCAGACCATTCCCTATGTGGAGATGTGCCGCGACGGTATCTGCAAGGTAAACAGCCGCCTCTACACGAAGTCCATCGCCTTTGAGGACATCAACTACCAGCTTGCGCAGAACGAGGACAAAACTGCCATCTTTGAGAACTGGTGCGACTTTCTGAACTACTTTGACAGCTCGATTTTCGTCCAGCTCTCCTTCATCAATCAGAAGGCAAGCCTCAATGAGTTCCGCAAGCGCATCAACATTCCGGCACAGGAGGACGCCTTCAACGACATCCGCTCCGAGTATTCCGGTATGCTGCAAAACCAGCTCACCAAGGGCAACAACGGGCTGATCAAGAAGAAGTACATCACCTTCGGCATTGAGGCGGACTCCCTCCGCACGGCAAAGCCGAAGCTCGAACGCATTGAAACCGACATTCTCAACAACTTCAAAACCCTCGGTGTGAGAACCGAGCCGCTGTCCGGCTACGAGCGGCTGAAAGTGCTTCATGATGTGTTCAACATGGACACCAATGAGCCGTTCCGCTTTTCCTTTGACATGGTAGCCCGGACGGGACTCAGCACGAAGGACTTCATCGCGCCCACTTCCTTTGACTTCCGTGAAGGCAAGTGCTTCAAGATGGGCAAAACCATCGGCGCGGTGAGCTTCCTGCAAATCCTCGCGCCGGAACTCAATGACCGTATGCTTGCCGACTTCCTTGAGATGGACAGCAACATCACGGTCAATTTTCATATCCGGACGATTGACCAGGCGAAGGCGATCAAGAGCATCAAGTCGAAGATCACCGACCTCGACAAGATGAAGATTGAAGAGCAGAAAAAGGCAGTCCGCTCCGGCTACGATATGGACATCATCCCGTCCGATCTCGCCACCTTCGGCGGTGAGGCAAAGCGTCTGTTGCAGGATCTCCAGACCCGCAATGAGAGACTGTTCCTTGTGACCATCCTCATCATGAACACGGTAACCAATCGCCAGAAGCTCGAAAACGCGGTATTCCAGACCGCCGCCATTGCCCAAAAGTATAACTGTGCGCTCAAGCGTCTTGACTTCCAGCAGGAAGAGGGGCTGATGTCCTCTCTGCCTATCGGCGTCAATCAGGTTGAGATTGAGCGCGGACTGACCACTTCCAGCACGGCGGTTTTCGTGCCGTTCACCACGCAGGAGCTTTTTCAGGGCGGCGAAGCTCTCTACTACGGGCTGAACGCGCTGTCCAACAACATGATCATGGTTGACCGCAAGCAGCTCAAAAACCCCAACGGGCTGATCTTGGGTACACCCGGTTCCGGTAAGTCCTTCTCCGCAAAGCGTGAAATGACGAACGCCTTCCTCATCACGGAGGATGACATCATCGTCTGCGACCCCGAAGCCGAGTATTTCCCCCTTGTGCAGAAGCTCGGCGGTCAGGTCATCCGCATCTCGCCGGTCAGCACGGATTACATCAATCCGCTGGACATCAACACGAACTACTCCGAAGAGGAAAACCCGCTGACGCTGAAATCCGACTTCATCCTCTCCATGTGTGAGCTGATTGTCGGCGGCAAGGACGGCTTGCAGCCGGTTGAGAAGACCATCATTGACCGCAGTGTTCGCATGGTCTATCAGGAGTTTCTTGCAGACCCCAAACCGGAGAAAATGCCGATCCTTGAAGACCTCTACAACATTCTGAGAAATCAGAAGGAGCCGGAGGCACAGCGCATCGCAACTGCCCTTGAAATCTATGTTCACGGCTCTCTGAACGTCTTCAATCACAGAACGAATGTGGATGTCAACAACCGCTTCGTCTGCTATGACATCCGCGAACTCGGCAAGCAGCTCAAGAAGCTCGGTATGCTGATCGTGCAGGATCAGGTGTGGAACAGAGTTACCATCAACCGCGCCCAGCACAAGGCAACGCGCTACTACATGGACGAGTTCCACCTTTTGCTGAAAGAGGAACAGACCGCCGCGTACAGCGTGGAAATCTGGAAGCGTTTCAGAAAATGGGGCGGCATCCCGACCGGAATCACGCAGAACGTCAAGGATCTTCTTGCCTCCCGCGAGGTGGAGAACATTTTTGAAAACTCGGATTTTGTCTACCTTCTGAATCAGGCATCCGGTGACCGGCAGATTCTCTCGAAGGCGCTGAACATCTCGCCCAGCCAGCAGAACTACATCACCAATTCCAATGCCGGTGAGGGGCTGATCTTCTACGGCTCGACCATCGTTCCCTTCAACGACCAGCTTTACCGCATCATGACTACCAAACCCGAAGAAACCGTACAGAACTGATAGGAGGATTTTTGAATATGAACAACAAGATGATTACCATTCCCTACGCGGACGCTATCGAATACGGAGAGAACACCTCCGCACTGTTTAAGGCTCTGTGGGAGCTGACCGATCTGATCCGACTGGAAAGCGATCTCAAGAAGCATCACCGCGCCTACCTCCATGTGAGGGAGGACATCGACGAAAAGGTCAAGGAGGCACGTCAGATTATGACCAAGGTATCTGTGGATATGATCGGTTTCTATTTCAAGGTTGATGTTCCCGAAAGCAGCAACAGCGACGAGAATACCCCGTTTACTGACGCGGCGGATGATGAAGCCGTATCTATCCCCAAGGACAAGTATGAGCTGATGATCGACGATCTGCTCACGATGTCCGAAATCATCCAGTGCGTCGCAGATATGCGCACGCAGGATGTGAAGGCAATCCGCGAGTTTGGCAAGTTCGTCCCCGCCTTCGCTACCTTCGAGAAGAACCGCCTGAGCCTCTATCGTGAGGCAGCGAAGGAAGCAGAGGAAATCTTCGACCGTTGGGCGGACGAGATTGACAATCTCGACGAGGACTTCATGGAAGACGAGGACTACGAGCCGGACGAGTATTACTCCGACTGATATGCGCTCAAATCCGAAGAAAGGAGCTGGTTTTTATAGAGCTTGACATCATTCATACCGGCGATTGCCTTGAAATCCTGAAAGCCCTGCCCGATGACAGCGTTCATTGCTGTGTGACGTCCCCTCCGTATTACGCGCTCCGCGATTACGGTATGGAGGCTCAGATCGGCAGAGAGGCAACGCCGAAGGAGTACATCTCGCGCCTGACGGAAGTGTTTACCGAAGTCAGGCGCGTTTTGCGTTCAGATGGAACGCTCTGGCTGAACATTTCGGACACCTACGCTGGAAAGGGCAATCAGGGAGATTTCATTGACCCGAAGAACCCCAACGGCAGAAACGGTCAGGCTGCGGCTCTCAACAACAAGGTTGAGGGCTGCAAGCCGAAGGACATGATCGGTATTCCGTGGATGCTTGCTTTTGCCCTCCGCGATACCGGCTGGTATCTGCGCAACGACATCATCTGGATGAAGGATAACCCCATGCCGGAGAGCGTGAAAGACCGCCTATCCCGCTGCTATGAGCATATTTTCCTGTTCTCCAAGTCCAAGAAGTATTTCTTTGACTACAAAGCGATTTCAGAGCCGATTGCCCCTGCAACGGCAGAACGTCTCAAGCGCGGCATGAGGGGCGGCAACAAGTACGGAAAGCCCGTTCCCGGTCAGCCTCAGCCGCAATCCATCAACCGCCCGCGTGAGCATGGCGAGATCAAGGACGCAGACATCAATCCGCTCCGCAATAAGCGCGATGTCTGGAAGATCAACACCGTCCCCTTCAAGGGCGGTCATTATGCCGCCTACCCTCCGAAGCTGGTTGAAACCTGTCTTCTCGCCGGTTGTCCAGAAGGCGGCATTGTGCTTGATCCCTTCATGGGAAGCGGCACAACGGGAATGGTTGCTGCGCAGATGGGGCGTCATTTCGTCGGCATCGAGCTGAACCCTGAATACACCGAGCTTGCCTACAAGCGGATTGGAGGTGAAATCTGATGTCCAAGGAACCGGAACTCAAAGCCCGCGACAAAGTAGTCGTGCGGATGACGCGGGAGGGCGCAGTTGAAGAAAACCTGACGGCTGGCACCGAACAGCGTGTGTCAAAGCGGCTGGAAGATGCAGAGCTGGTGAAGCCCGCTGAGACAGCCGAGTCTTCCGAAGCCCTTTCACCGGAGGAACAGAAAAAGGTGCAGATGCGCCGTCAGCAGCATCAGTTTCAGGCGGAACACACCGAGGATAACGATACTAAGCCGCCCTCGGAAACGTCCGTCACAGAAGAGAAAAGGGCAGAAAATCCACCCCAGAATGCACCCGAACCGCTGCCCGTGTCAGAGACTCCGTTCAAGCCTCCTGCTTTGGAGCAGCACGGCGTTTCTTCGCATACCGGCACAGTGATTGCCGAAACGGTTGTCACGCACAAGCTGCGCAAGACCTCTGCGGTTGAAGCAGTGGATGCAGATGCCATTCTCACTCAAGCAGCGGAGACTGCCTCTGCGAAGCCGGTCTCGGACGATGCCGTTCCGCCCACGAAGCGGATGCAGAAACTCGAAAGAAAATCTGAGAAGGCGCATGATCGGCTGGATGCCGCCCGTGAGAAGCTGCCCACGCACAAGGTTCTCAAGAAAGAGCGTGTCTTTGATGAGGAAACCGGCAAGGGCAAAACCCGCCTTCATTTTGAAGATGAGCTGAAAAAGCCGAAGGGCAAGGGCAAGCTGCAATTCGAGGCAGACAAAACCGTCCGCAAGGTCGGTGACACTCTCGCCTCCGGCATTCACGGCAAAATTCATGAGGTCGAGCAGGAAAACTCGGCGGTCGAGGGGGCGCACAAAACAGAGATTGTCGCAGAGACCGCCGCAAGGCATTTCAGTCATCACAGAGAAAAAAGCGTCAACAAGCCCTATGAGAAGGTCTCCAAGCTGGAACACAAGGCGGATGCTGCTGATGCGAAGCTCCAATATGAGAGAAATCAGCAGGAGCATCCTGAGATGAAGAAGCAGGACATGAACAAGCACTACCAGAAGCAGAACATTAAGAAGGAATATGCCGCTGCTCGAAATGCCGGTTCTCAGACTGCCGGGACTGCAACAAAGAGCACCGGCAAGAAGCTCGGTGAGAAGGCGTCCGACAAGATCAAGGAGTTTTTTGAGAAGAACAAGAAGGTCTTCATCTGGATCGGCGTCGGAATTGCCCTTCTCGTTTTGCTCGGTGCCGGAATCAGCTCGTGTTCGATGCTCACCTCTACCGGCTCGACAGTCATTGCATCCTCCTATCTCAGCGAGGATGACGCGATGCTGGGCGCGGAAGCGCAGTATTGCCAAATGGAGCAAGAGCTGCAACGCTATCTCGACACCTACGAAAGCACTCACAGCTACGATGAATACCACTTCGATCTGGACGATATTGAGCATGACCCCTATGTGCTGATCTCCATTCTCTCGGCTCTCCACGAGGGCGAGTTTACGCTGGATGAGGTGCAGGGTACGCTCCAAATGCTGTTTGAAAAGCAGTATATCCTCACAGAAGAGGTCATCGTCGAAACCAGATACCGCACGGAGACCGACACATGGACGGATGCAGACGGCAATACGCACACGGAAACCTACCGCGTCCCGTATGACTACTACATCTGCAACGTGAAGCTCGAAAACTTCAATCTCTCCCATGTCCCGGTCTACATCATGTCTCAGGAACAACTTTCCATGTACGCAACGTATATGTCGGTGTTGGGCAACCGTGAGGATCTGTTCGGTGACTCTCCCTATGTGGACAAGTACATCACAAATCCGCCCGCTGACTACGATGTCAACCCGGAATACCTGAACGACGAGAAGTTTGCAACGCTGATTACCGAGGCGGAAAAGTATCTCGGCTATCCGTATGTGTGGGGCGGCTCCAATCCCGACACATCCTTTGACTGCTCCGGCTTTGTCAGCTATGTTCTCACGAACAGCGGTCTTGTGAATACCGGACGGCTTGGCGCACAAGGGCTTTACAACGTCTGTACGCCGGTTTCAAAGGCGAATGCACAGCCCGGTGATCTCATCTTTTTCGTCGGGACGTATGAC
>OOCD01002269.1_pt1 | contig 10470 bp, 9 predicted proteins | sample 1671791 | NCBI WGS metagenome assembly OOCD01 (sample SAMN06348193, study PRJEB24527) | human gut metagenome | biome: human gut; feature: ankylosing spondylitis patient; material: feces | host: Homo sapiens | place: China | collected 2015-10
GGACCAAAAGGTCGGGGGTTCGAATCCTCTAACGCACGTGATTAGAATATCGGAAATCCTTTGAAAAAGCAGGGATTTCCGATTTTTTTACTCATATCTAATTGTTACACTCTGTTACATTAAAGTATAGATCATACTAATCCTCATTTCCGTGCATATCCTTTGCATACAGCTGAGAATAAGGTACTATATGGATATAGTTTATTTTGTACGAAATTAAACGAAAATTTATACGTGCATTATTCACAAATAATATATGTATTTATCGTCAATATTTCCCATTGAAAATAAGTTGCACAATTGCTAATATAAAAACATACAAAGTAGTTAGCAGATTGGAAAGAAAACATAAGGTTTGATTCTAAGTAAATGTTAGTTGTATATTGACCGCAGAAAGTGGAACTGAGCGGTTTTATTTATGTAAATTTTTGGAATCGTTTCCGATGATTAAAAATGCACGAAATTAGATTGCTTTCTATATGTTAATTATGTGCGTTTTGGAAGAAAATCTAGATAAGTAAATGAACAGGTTTATTAATATTCTGCATGGGTGGAATTTTAATAATAGAAGAAACTTATATAATTAAGGAGAGGAAAAAAAATGAAAAAGCGTGTTTTATCATTAGTTATGTCAACAGCAATGGTTGCATCTGTATTAACAGCATGCGGAAGCTCAGCAGAAGCTCCTGCAACAGATAATAATGCAGCAGCAACAGAGACTAAGACAGAGGCAGCAGCAACAGCAGCAACAGCAACAACAGAAGCAGCTGCAACAGAGGAAGTTACTGATTACGGTACAGGTGAAATTAAGGTTTGGGTTGCTGAGAATGTTCAGACATTTACCCAGGATCAGATTAAGGCATTTCAGGATGCAAATCCTCAGTATGCCGGATACACAGTAACAGTTGAGCCGGTAGGTGAAGGTGATGCAGCAAGTAACATGATTACAGACGTTGAAGGTGGAGCTGATATCTACGGATTTGCTCAGGACCAGTTAGCTCGTCTGGTATCAGCAGGTGCATTGATGCCTATCACAGGTGACTATGCTACAGCAGTTACAACAAACAATGACGCAGGTGCAGCAGCAGCAGCTACAATGTCTGATACTGTATTTGCATTCCCTCTGACATCTGACAACGGATATTTCTTATATTATGATAAGAGTGTTGTTACAGATCCAACATCTCTTGATGCTATCGTAGCCGATTGTGAGAAGGCTGGCAAGAGTTTCTACATGGAGATCAACTCCGGCTGGTATCAGCCTGCATTCTTCTTTGGTACAGGCTGTACATTAACATATGACACAGATGATGCCGGTAACTTTACAGTATGCAATACAGATTATGCTTCAGATAACGGTGTTAAGGCTCTTAAGGCTATCATCAATCTGCATAAATCTGCTGCATTTGTGAATGGTTCTTCAGCAAGCAGTGCATCTAATATCGGTGCTATCGTAGATGGTACATGGGATGCTGGTGCTCTTAAGGATTTACTTGGTGACAATTATGCATGTGCTAAGCTTCCTTCTTTCACAGCTGACGGAACAGATTACCAGTTAAGCGGATTTGGTGGATTTAAGTTATTAGGTGTTAAGCCACAGACAGATGCTAACAAGATGGCTGTATGCCTTGCAATTGCTAATTATCTTGCAGGTGAAGAAAGCCAGATCGCACGTTACAATGCAGTAGCTTGGGGTCCTTCTAACTTAGCAGCACAGCAGGACAGCAGTGTTCAGGCTGATGAAGCTCTTTCAGCACTTGCTGAGCAGTTAGCATACACAATTCCTCAGGGACAGTATCCTAACGATTACTGGACACTTGCAACATCTCTTGGTGATTCCGTTATCGCTGGTGACTACGACAACGCTTCTGATGAAGATCTGATGAAGGCTCTTGAATCCTTCCAGTCTTCTTGCGAATCATACGCACAGTAAGTAATAGTATCTAACAAAAGAGCAGACTCGGGCAGGGAGAGGCAATCTCCCTGTCTGACCTTATAAAAAATTATCTTGCTTTTGTAGGTGAAACATTCTGCATGGATTGCCTGCAATGATAAACACAATCTGGAGGGAATATGAAAGAAGAAAAAAACTCTGGTAAGGGCAATGTATTGAAAAATGCAGGAAGTGCAATTAGTAAATTCTTTCAATGGATTGGTGCTGATTTAAAAGAAATCGGTGTGACCTTTGCAAAAGGTGATTGGAAGACGCGAATTTCATATCTGATTATGGGATTTGGACAGCTGATGCGCAAGCAGTTTGCTCGCGGTATCGCTTTTTTGGCTATAGAAGTAGCATTTATTTTGTATATTGTAAATTTTGGCGCCAAGTATCTGGCTGATTTAACCACATTAGGTACTCATGGCAGAGGATTTAATCCGGATGGAACAGTTTCCTATGGTGATAACAGTTTCCTTATTCTGTTGTACAGTGTTCTGGGTATTATCATCATACTTGCATTTATTCTTGTATGGAGAATGAATGTCAGAGATAACCGTAAATGTCAGCTTATTCTGGAATCAGGTAAATCCCTTCCAACAAACAGACAGGACTTACATTCATTACTGGATCAGAATTTTGATAAGACTCTTTTGGCATTGCCTTGCCTGGGAATCTTTATTTTCACAGTTGTACCTATTATATTCATGATTTGTATAGCATTTACTAATTATGATTATAACCATCAGCCTCCTGCACAGTTATTTACCTGGGTAGGATGGACGAACTTCAAGAATTTGTTCTCATTCGGAACAAATGGATTTGGTTCTACATTTCGCACGGTATTAAGCTGGACATTAATTTGGGCATTCTTTGCAACTTTCCTGAACTATTTCCTGGGAATGGCAGTTGCGATTTTAATAAATAAGAAGGGCATTAAGTTCAAGAAGCTTTGGAGAACGATTCTCGTTATGACAATTGCCGTCCCACAGTTTGTTTCCTTACTGTATGTCGGTAAGATGTTTGCGACAGACGGACTTGTTAATGCATATTTATTGAAATGGGGTCTGATCAGTCAGGCAATCCCATTCTGGACAAACGGAACTTATGCAAGGATATTGATCATTCTGATTAACTTATGGATTGGTATTCCATACATGATGCTGATTGCAACAGGACTTTTGATGAATATTCCGGCAGATTTATATGAAAGTGCACGTATTGATGGTGCTAATCCGGTTCAGATGTTTATGAAGATTACGCTTCCATATATGTTATTCGTAACAGGACCATTCCTGTTGACACAGTTTACAGGCAATCTGAACAACTTTAACGTTATATTCCTGTTGACGCAGGGAAATCCACAGTCCATGAAGCTGGCTGGTGGTGCCGGTTATACAGATCTTTTGGTAACATGGCTGTATAAGATGACAGTACAGGATACAGATTATAAGATGGCGGCAGTTATTGGTATTATGGTATTCCTGGTAACAGCGGTTATTTCACTGGTAGTATACAATATCTTACCTTCAGTTAAGGATGAGGAGGGATTCCAATAATGGCACAGTCAAAGAAAATTCATAAACAACATAAGAAATTGGGAAATGCAATTGCTTATCTTGTATTGATTATCATCAGTATCATATGGCTTTTTCCATTTGTATGCTTATTTTTACAGAGCTTCCGTTCTTATATTACAGAGTTCGGTGGCATGGTTAACTATCTGCTGCCTAAGGAATTTTCTTTAGATTCCTACAAGTTCCTGTTCAGTAAGGAGTGTCAGTTCTTCAAATGGTATGGCAACACATTAAAGATTGCGGTTGCAGTTACAATTTGTAACACGATTGTAGTTATCTGTGTAAGTTATGCGTTATCCAGACTTCGTTTCAAAGGTCGTAAGGCATTGATGAATTTCTGGCTGGTGCTGGGTATGTTCCCTGGTTTCCTTACCATGATCTGCTTGTATTTCCTGTTAAAGCAGTTTGGATTGACACAGGCAGGTGCAATTCCAGGATTGATCCTGATTTCTGTAGCAGGTTCCGGTATGGGATATTATGTATGTAAAGGTTACTTCGATACAATTCCCAAATCTCTGGATGAAGCTGCATTGATGGATGGTGCTACAAGGGCACAGATCCTTGTACAGATGATTATTCCATTATCTAAGCCTATTATTATTTATACTGCTTTGCTGGCGTTCATGGCTCCATGGTGTGATTATGTATTTGCTTCTTATGTTGCATTAGGTAACAGCGATAGCTATAACGTAGCCGTAGCAATGCAGAGATGGGTTTGGACAAATGATTATCAGGGATACTTTACCAGATTCTGTGCTGGTGGTATTTTGGTAGCAGTTCCTGTTACAATTCTCTTCATGTGTTTACAGAAGTACTATGTAGAAGGTGTAACCGGTGGTGCTGTTAAGGGTTAATATGTGAGCATTGTTGTTTTTATAAAATCGGTAGTCATTTTGACTGCCGATTTTCAATTTATAGAAAGAGGGAGATAGAATGAAGAAAAGGAAATACATAGTATGTATGCTTGGAATGGTAATGACTATGCTGTGTATGTCTGGTTGTGGGAAAGCAGCCAATGATATGCAGGAATCTTATGAAGAGAGCGGAAGTATACAGGAAAACGGACAAGAGAAAACAAAGGAAAGCACACAGGAACACAGTCAGGCTGCAGATACAGATGTAAATGAGACTGCAAATGCAGTTAGTGGCTGGATTGGGGATGAATATCCATATGAACAGGAATTACAGATTGTAGATGATAACTATCGCAATTATTACGAAATATTTGTCTATTCCTTCTATGATTCTGATGGAGACGGTATTGGAGATCTGAATGGAGTGACCCAGAAGCTTGATTATATCCAGGACATGGGATTTAATGGTATCTGGCTTATGCCGGTATTCCAGTCTACAACATACCACAAATATGACACAGTAGATTACATGCAAATAGATCCGGAATATGGAAGCACAGAGGATATGCAGAATTTAATTGAGGAATGTCATAAGCGGGGGATCCGTATTATTTTGGACTTTGTTATGAATCATACTTCATCACAGCACCTCTGGTTCACACAGGCGTGTGAATATCTGGAACAGCTGCCGCAGGGGGCAGAGCCGGATGAGCAGGAATGCCCTTATGTAGGGTATTATCATTTTGCAAACGAACAGAAGCAGGACTATTACCAGGTTAAGAATACAGACTGGTACTATGAAGGTGTATTCTGGTCAGAAATGCCGGATCTGAATCTGGAGAATGAACAATTACGTGCAGAATTAGAGCAGATCGCATCATATTGGATTGGAATGGGTATTGATGGTTTCAGAATGGATGCTGCAATGCATTTTGAAGAGAATGATGCGACAACCAATACAGAGATACTGAACTGGCTCTATGAGTACTGTCTGAGTCAGAATCCGGATTTCTATATGGTATCAGAAGTATGGGCAAATGAAGCTACCGTTGCAGATTATTATGCAAGTGGTACCCCCAGTATGTTTAATTTTGATCTGGCAGATAAGGAAGGTAAGCTGATCAAAGCAGCAAGAGGAACATATAAGGCTGCCAATCTGGTGCAGTCCATGCTGAAATACCAGACAGATTTTGCCGCAAAGAATCCTGATTATATTGATGCTCCTTTTATTACCAATCATGATATGGGACGTGTGGCGAATGCACTTCGAAATGATCCGGATGATTTGAAGATGGCAGGAGGATTGCTTATGACATTGAGCGGAAATCCTTTTGTATATTATGGAGAAGAGATTGGTATGTCCAGCGCAGGAACCAAGGACGAGAATAAGAGACTGCCTTTTATATGGTCAGATACGGATACAGCTGGAATGACCAAAGGACCAAAGGATGCGGATGCAGGAATTACTTCGTCTTTTGCTGGCGTAGAGGAACAGCAGGCTGATCTTGATTCTATATTAAATTATTATAAGAGAGCTCTCAGACTGCGAAATGAGAATCCTGAGTTAGCAAGAGGAACCATAGAAGCAGTAGAGACCTTGTGTGACGGACATCAGGCTGTAATCACAAAGACATGGGAAGACAGCACCATTGCAGTAGTATATAATACTTCGGATGAAGCCATAGAGGTTAAACTGACAGGCTCAGCCATAGATTCTATGGCAATCAGGGGATACCTGACACTGCATGGAGAAGCGATTACCCTGGAGAACGGAGTACTTACAATGCCTGCACAATCCATATGTATTATGAAGTGATATATTGTTTTTTGGAAGCATTTATATTATAGTATGTAATGAGGATGCAGATATGAAAATATATATTATTCGACATGGCGAGACAGATTGGAATAAGGTCAGACGTCTACAGGGGCGTTCAGATATTCCTTTGAATGAAGAAGGCAGGAGATTGGCAAGGATTACCGGCGAAGCTCTTAGCAGTGTGAATTTCAGGTGTATTTATACCAGTCCTTTGCGAAGGGCTAAGGAAACAGCAATGCTGGTGAAGGGTGACAGACAGATTGATGTAATTGAAGATGAGAGATTACAGGAGATCAGTTTTGGCATTTATGAAGGACATTGTTGTGCAAAAGATAATTATGAGATTCCAGATTCGGATTTTATGAATTTCTTTACACAACCGGATCAGTATCATCCACCTGAGGGCGCAGAATCCATAGAAGAATTATGTGCAAGAACCACTGATTTTTTGCAGGAATTGGTACATACTACACAGTATGGAGCTGAGGATGCAATACTGCTTTCTACACATGGAGCAGCGCTTCGTGGGCTGTTATCTTCGGTAGAAAAGACCGATATCGCGCATTTTTGGCAGGGTGGCGTACATAAGAATTGTGCAGTTACGATTCTTGATGTAACAGATGGCATTATTACTCTGGTTGAAGAAAATAAAATATATTACAATGTGTAATAAAATATTGCAGTAATCAGGTAATTGTGAACGAAGTGAATGACGAAAGAAGGCGGGCATAATGGTGGAAAATGAATATAGCAAAGTAAAAGTAAATAACGAAATGGATTACTGTTCTGTTACAGATATGGATGTGAAGGCAGCTCTGGAGAAGGCATTTATGAAGGCAAGAGTTTCCTACTTTTTAAGATGGGAGAAACCGGGCTTCTTTGCAAGACTTTTCTCAGGTTCTAAGACTAATATTGTATTCTGCATCAATTCTGCACAGCTGGAGACAGCAGAAGAGGTCGTAAGGGGACTGGGAGATATGGAGTCATCCATTAAGATGATTCGCACCAAATCAAACAATAAGATTGGATTCTAAGGGTATAAGTATATAAAAGGGCGTGTGAAAAATAGAAGTTTTTCACACGCCCTTAAATGTCAAAGCTTCACATTTAGAGATTATAGATCATCATCATCGTAGTCTTCCTCACGATACATGTCATCATTCTCATTTATATATTCTGCTTCTCCTTCATTTTCAAAGTCTTCCTCACTATATTCGTCTTCATAGTATTCTTCGTCTTCCCCGGAATAATTGCCCTCATCTTCCTCAGGGTATTCATCTTTGTCATATCCATCAGGGTATTCGTCTTCGTAATCTTCCTCATATTCAGATGGTGACTTTTTAAAGAAGCCACGTACAGAGATAAGAATCAGAATAATGACAACGACAATCGCCAATGCAAGATAGACCAGAGTGGAATCATCAAAAATAGCAAGCTTTGATTCACTATCCCCATCAGCTGCAGCTGTGGAAGAAGTCGTATTGTCATCGGCTGCTGTGGCATTGCTGCCGTTAGAATCTGAAGCCTGAGTCGTTGTATATTTGGTGGCTACAAAGCCGTCTTTACCATTATAATCAAAGCGATACCAGCCGCCGCTTTCTCCGGTAACTTCTATCTTGGAACCATTGGAGAGTGTGCCAATGACAGAGTAATCCGTTGAGGGACCGCTGCGGACATTAAGACCTTTCTCGGAGTTTACATAACAGGTGAGACTGGTGTCTTTTACTTCGTAGCCGGAAGCACTTTGTTCCGTAGAGGTATTTTCCGTGGCAAGGACACTGACCGGTGCTGTTAAGGTAAGTATGGAGACTATAACAGCTGCGAATAATTTTAATTTTTTCATAAAAAAGGAAACCTCCTTACAGTCTGTATCAAAAGCATTTATTTGACTTAGTATAGCATGCCCGTAAAGAGGTTCCTATATATATTTTGCACAAAATTGGGTCATTCGACAAAATCAGTCTTCAAAGGTAACTGTGATATTGCCCATGGAACATGACAGCTCATAATTGCTGGAGGCATTATTGTTGAGTGTCTTCTCGTATTCCAATCCCCCGTATCCCTTGTCTCCTATGGAGATACTGCCCATACTGCCATCCAGGGAATAATTGTGCTTCTGTTCGCTATCAATGAAGGCAAAGGTCAGACTTCCCATGCCGCAATCAGCTGTCAGATCACCACGAATGACGCCGGAGTAATTAAGCTCTCCCATCCCCACTTCAAAGGAAGCGTTCTGCAAAGTACAGTGGTTGAGGTCTATGATTCCTGCACCAAGGTTCACATCGGTAGTAGCAGCAGATACATTGGACAGGGTGATGGAGCCGGCACCTGCATCGAGTATGAGAGAATCTGTTGTAAGAGAATCCCACTCCAGATTACCGGCGCCCAGAGAAATAGTGACATCAGTAAATTCCAGATCAGATGGCAGGCGAAGAGTCAGTTTATTATGCCTGTCACCAAAGTTTATGCTGGAGCCATCGAACCCGATCACATAGAAAGTGCTATTCTCTGTGTAATATTGATACGTATCACTGCTTTCTGCAACAATCTGAAAATAGTGATTGTCAGAAGACTGTTCGATAATGTATTCACCACCGCCAAGATCTATATTAATGTGCTTGATCTTAGAGGCATCAGCTGCCTCATTGTCTGTCCTTGAACCTGAATAAACGGGATATTCGTCATTGAAATCAAAATGAACGATACGATTATCCACATGGAAAGCAGAATGAGAGGTATCTGAATTATTAAAATGAAATAAGCTGACCAGCTCCGAGATATTACCGGATTTCACATCATTGTGAAAAGAGGAGCCACCAACAAATGTACATATGACTAAAATAACAGCACCTGCTGCAAAAAGAATACCCGCCGTAATCAGAGCATTTTTATAAAACTTTTTCATGCTTGCGCCTCCTTATTTCTGGAAAACAGTTTATGAAATACTTTGCCTATGCCTGTGGCACACCAGGGGATGACTGTGGCACACAGCCAGACTCCAAGGACTATGAAAAGGATGCCTATAGCGGCGACCAGCAGTCCGGCGCCTAACAGGGAAAAGGCAACCAGCAGTGTGGATTTGAACAAACATACAATTGCTGCAATGAATAGACTAATACCTACAAGTACACATCCGATGCCGCCAAACAAGGCACCTATCAGAATGCCTGCTAAAGTAGCAAATACCGCAATTATAATTGGAAACCAGAGGGGACTTAACACAACGGCAAGTATAACGGCAAGAATAATAACGGTTGAATCTGTTCCTTTTGCATGAGTCTGTTGATTGGACTGAGCCTGGCTTGCATATTGGGGGGTGTCTGCAATTGGTGCAAGGGGCTGTCTGGAAGAGCGGTAATCCGAATCTACCTTAATGGCAGCAGCAATCTCTTCCGGTGAGCCTAATTCCTGTAAAATGGCTTCTTCATTTTCAAGTCCGGCATCTTCAATATATTCACGATAATAGGTGAGCGCTTCATCACGTTCTTCAGGTGAGACATCAGCAAGCAACTGCGCCAGCCGGTCTATAAATTCATTTTTACTCATGAGTAATACCTCCCTCAAATACACTTGTTATTTTGGATGAATAATTGATCCATTCAGTCTCATACATCTGTAATTGTGTAATGCCTTTTTCAGTGATGCGGTAGTAGCGTCGATTACGTCCTGCGCATTCTTTATCATAAGTACTCAGGCATTCATCCTTCTGCAGACGTCTAAGAACCGGATACAGGGTTGATTCACTTAATTCAATGACTTCCCGTACGTCCTGTGTGATCTTATATCCGTAAGTTCCTTCCGGGTCTTTGGAAACAACGGCAAGGACAATGGCATCCAGCAGTGTGGAACCTGTATTAAATACCATGGACTCATCTCCTAGTATAATAATGGTGTAGTCAATCAAGACTACTTGGTTAATAAGTTTCTGTAAATCAGATAACAAAAGAAGGGATTCTTCCTTCATCAGATGTTATCCATAATAATTATCATGTCTGACGGTTCCTGATAGACACCAGATAAAACATAAGGTATTATCTCTTAGGATAGGACAAAGAATGCTCATCTCCTTGGGAAGTCACTTCTGTGACTGATACCTGCAAGAAAGTCAATTAGTCCATTCGACAGGGTTTTATGTTTTAGCTGGTTGGGAGCCGGAAGGCCATACCCGAATAACGCGCTAGGTTGTGTACCTGCCAGATTGGAAATGGATTCCTATCAGAAAGGGTCTTTTGCTCATGTCAAACAAAGTTATTTTTAATCTTGATGAACTATTCATCTCTGTTG
>OOCD01002279.1_pt1 | contig 10450 bp, 8 predicted proteins | sample 1671791 | NCBI WGS metagenome assembly OOCD01 (sample SAMN06348193, study PRJEB24527) | human gut metagenome | biome: human gut; feature: ankylosing spondylitis patient; material: feces | host: Homo sapiens | place: China | collected 2015-10
CGATGGTGCCGGTCGCCACCTTGATCGCGTCCTGGTTGCCGGTTGCCTTGCGATAAGCCTTCAGCCGGTCGGTATATTTTTTGGAATCCCTGAATTTCAGCGGGTCTTCCTTGGTTTCCGGCAGCTCAAGCTCGGTATGGGCGCCGTCGAACAGCAGCTTCAGCCTTTTGTCGAGATAAAGGCGCAGATGATGTCCGCATTTGGGACAGACGTACCAGGTCTTTTTCAGTTCTTTAGAAAACAGCAGTTCGCCGCAGCCGGGACATTTCAGCCACAGATCGTCGGCAATTTCCTTCGGCGTGGTTTTCTTGATTTTCGGGCGGACAAAGTCAGACAGCCAGTTCATGTTTCAATCCTTTATTGCAGTTACAAACACCAGAAATCGTCCGATTTCTCCTGTTTGCGTTTAAATAAGTTCGATATTTTTTCCTTCAGTCCGGTTTTGGCCGGCTCTTTTTTGTCAAAGGGAAAAGAAACTTCCGCTTTGCTTTTGGCGTTTTCCAGGTCGCCTTTCAGGCTTTCCACCTTGCCGGCCAGTTCCTGCTGTTCGCGGCTCAGTTTTTTGTTCTGACGCTGCTGAACGCGCAGCGCCCGGCGCAGCGGCGCGTATGAAAGCCAGGAATCGAGCTTGCCGACAATATAGCCGAAAACAATGAAGAAAATAACGGCAACGCTTAAGGAAACGGTAATCTCCATGTTGAACGGCCACAGGCTGAAAACCGCCATGTCGTTGTTAACAAAAGCAAACACCGCAATGATCACGATCAGCGGCAATCCGATTATCATTTTTACAAAACTCATAGCCCTGCCTTTCCCAAAAATATGCCAAGACTGATTTTATTTCGCCTTGTTCAACAGTTCGTACAATTGTTTGCCGGCCTTAAAATGCGGAATGTTGCGGGCATCGACGCTCAGTTTTTCGCCAGTGCGGGGGTTTTTGGCCATCCGCGGCGAACGGGTGCGAATCGAAAAAGCGCCGAAACCGCGAAATTCCACGCGCTCGCCGGAAGAAAGCGCATTGATGATGCTGTCCAGAATGACGGTTACGATCCGGTCGATTTCCTTTACCGTCAGGCTGGGGTTTTTAGCTGCGATTTTTTCAATTAATTCAGATTTAGTCACTTTAATACCTCATTGTTGTTTAAGTCGTAAGTTACCTGTTTTTATTTTATAAATCAATACATCTTGTTGCATAAAAGCAAAATTTATGCGCTTGCCCGGACGGCCGGCGGCTCGGCCGGGGCAGAATTTTCCCCTTCGCCGCTGCCGGCGTCCTCGATCCGTTCGATCCGGCGGCCGATTTTAGCAGAAGAAACCTTAATGTCATTAATATCTTTTCCCGCCTGTTCAAAATGCCGGCACAAACTGTCCACGCGTTCGTTCAGACGGCAGACGTCTTCGGTCAGGAGTCCTACCTCCCGCCGGATGACGCCGGCCTCTTCGCGCATGCGGACGTCTTTTAACACCGCGCGCACGGTGTTTAAGGTGGCCATCAGGGTGGTCGGCGACACGATCCAGACCCTGGCGCGGTAAGAACAGGCCACCACGTCGGCAAAATTGGCGTGCAGCTCGGCGTAAACGGCTTCGGAAGGCAGAAACATCAGAGCCGATTCCGCCGTTTCCCCGGGAATAATGTATTTTTCCGCAATATCTTTAATGTGTTTGACGACGGAAGCCTTAAAAAACCTTTCGGCTTCGAGCTTTTCCCGTTCGCTTTTCGCCTGTCTGAGCGCCTGGTAGCTTTCAAGCGGGAACTTGGAATCGACGACGATCGCGCCCGGCGGGTTGGGCAGGCGGAGAAGACAGTCGGCCCGTTTCTGATTGCCGAGCACCGTCTGAAAAGAGTAGGCCGACGGCGGCAGAATCGAGCTGACCAGATCGTTCAGCTGAATTTCCCCGAAAGCGCCGCGCGCCTGTTTGTTGGCAAGAATTTCCTGCAGGGAAACCACCTGTTCGGAAAGCGAAGAGATTTTTTCCTGCGCGGCATCGATTTTGGCCAGCCGTTCGCGCAGGGCGCCGAGGGTTTCGTCGGTTTTGCCGGCGGACATCTGCAAACCTTCGCCCACTTTGCGGGTAATCAGCAGCAGCTTTTCGTCAATCATCTGCAAAACGGAAAGCTTTTGCTCGGCCAGCAGCCGCGCAAGCTTGTCCTGCTCCAGCGCATAATGTTCGGAAAACTGGGCCAGCCGGCCGGAAAGTTCCGACTGCGCGCGCAAAACCGCTTCGTTCGCGCTGCCGTTTCTGGTTTTCAGCAACAAAACCGCGGCCAGCGCAAAAAGCAGAAGCACCACCGCCGCGGTCAGACCGATTTCTGCCGGAGATAAAGTCATTGCCGGATTTTATGCCTCGATGTTGAGGTTGCGTCCCATTTCGAGGAACTTTTCGTTGCGCTGCTTTTTCAGGTTGTCGCGAGAAAGCGGCAGCAGTTCCTGCAAATGTTTGTAAATGCAGTCGCCGACCTTTTCCACCGTTGCCACGGTGTCACGGTGGGCGCCGCCTTCCGGTTCGGGAATAATCTCGTCAATAACGTTCAAGGCTTTCAGATCCTGCGCCGTCAGCTTAAGCGCTTCCGCGGCGTCGCGGGCCTTGTCGCCCGAACGCCAGAGAATCGAGGCGCAGCCTTCCGGCGAAATGACCGAATAAATGGAGTTTTCCAGCATCAGCACGCGGTTGGCCGCGGCAATCGCGATCGCGCCGCCGGAACCGCCCATGCCGATCACTACCGAAATCAGCGGCACTTTGATCTGCAGGCATTTCTGAATGGAAGAGGCAATCGCTTCCGCCTGGCCGCGGGCTTCCGATTCAATGCCCGGATAGGCGCCGTCGGTATCAACGAAGCAGATGACCGGCAGATTGAACTTGTCGGCCAGACTCATCAGCCGCTGGGCCTTGCGGTAACCTTCCGGTTTGGCCATGCCGAAATTGTATTTGACGCGGGTTTCGAGGTCGCGGCCCTTTTCCTGGCCGAGAACGACCACGGAAATGCCCTTGAAGCGGCCGATGCCGCCGATCATGGTGGCATCGTCGGCAAACAGACGGTCGCCCGAAAGCGGTACGAAGTCCTCGATCAGCCCCTTGATGTAGTCAAGGCACTGCGGGCGTTCGGGATGGCGCGCGATCTGCACCCGCTGCCACGGCGTGAGGTTGGCGTAAGACTGCTTGATCTGCTTTTCGAGTTTAAGCTGCAGGCGGTTCAGCTCTTTGCCGATGTCGACATCGCTGTCCTTGGCCAGGGTGTTCAGCATCTTGATCTTTTCTTCGATTTCGTTGATCTTTTTTTCAAAATCCAAAACGGCGGGTTGGTTTTCACTCATAGCAGTTTTCTCTTTCCGATATTTTTACAACTGGTGCTTTGATAACACATTTTATCTTAAATTTCGACTATTATTTTAAAAAACTGTGAATAGCGGCGGCAACACCGGCGACGGCAAAATATTTGATTGAAATGTCGGACGAATGCAATTAGTATGGCAAAATAAATTTTGTTTGAACAAAGGAGAAAAACGCCGTGCTCACTTTCAGCTTTTTTACCGCCGTGTTTCTGACCATTTCGTGGCTTATGTATATCGGAACCTACATTTTTTCGCGTTTGGGCGGGGTTTCGCCGGCGGCTCTCGGCCTGACCGACCTTGCGGTTTATACGGCGCTGGCGGTGGTGCCGCTGTTTGTCATCTGGATGACCTGGAACGGCTTTTACCGTTTCCGTCACGAGAAAAACCTGCAAAAACAGTTCAAAAACATCGAAGCCCAGTTTAAACAGAATCAGGAATTTTTTGAAATTGTCGCGCGGATGCTCTGGCAGGGACAGCAAAACCGGCAGAATCATTTTGTCCTTGAGCGGACCGAACTGTTCGTCAGCGAACTGAACGGCCTTTTGGCGGACATGCTGCAGCGTTACAATTTCATCAGCGATTCCGAAGCGGCAAAGCTGTGGTCGACGGCCGAGAAAGGCAACAAATGGGGGTTTGCCAAGGCATTGATCAGCCTGCAAAACAGCAGTGTCGACTTTGAAAACCGCCTGTATCGCGCCGCCGTCAGGGAAAACCTGCTGCGCGGCACCGTCAACGAGTTTTGCGCCCGCTATGCCCGGCTGCTTGAGCTTTTGAAAATGCACGATCAGGAAAAGACATTCCTTCCCGTCATCGAAACCGGCGCGCTCGGCAAAGCGTTTGCCATTCTGGCGCCGCTGGCCGACCGCCTGCAGCAAAACCAGCCGGCGGCGGAACTGTTCGCCGACGCGGAGATGAGAATCGCTCCGGCGGCGGAACGGGCAGACGACGAAATCGCGGACAATGAGGAAGATCCTCTGGCCGAGCTGGAAGAACTGAGCCTGACGGAAATTTTCGGCGAAGAAATCAACGACGGGGAAGAGCGGCAGCCGGCCGCCGAACCGGACCATGCCGCCGCAGCCGGAAAAAATGAAGCGAACGGCGAAAGCACGGCAGGCAAAGAAGAAAAACCGAACGTCCTTGCCGCGGCGGAAACCGACACGGAAACCGCTCCGGAACCGGTGTCTGTTCCGGCAGAAAAAACAGCAGCGGAAACGCCCGCCGCCGGCAAAGACGCCGCAACCGCCAAAATCGAAGACGAAATCAGCCGCATGTTTGCCGGCGCCGGCGTCCGCGGAGAAGACGAAGATGAAGACGACCGCAAAGCGACCGACAAAGCCCCGTTCTTCCCCAAATTCAGCAACCTGTTCAAACGCAAGCCGGCAAAAGAGCAGCCGCGGCAGCCGGAAACCGAGATCGACCCGCTGACGCTGGCGCTCGAACGCAGTTTCGGCAAGCTGGCGGACGACGCGCCGAACACCGGTTCGCGGCTTTATAAAATGATGAACGAAAATGCGGAGGAAAACGCCGAAAAAGAAGACGCGGCAGGAAACAAGTTCGCTTTTGCCAGCACCAACGAAACCATCATGAAACTGCAGGAAGAGCTGGAAAAGCTGAAAAATTCCGACGACGGGGAAAAGGAAAACGGAAAAAGCGAAAATGGCGAAAAACAAAACGGTTAAGTTTTTTCTGCTGGTTGCCTTAGCGCTTTTTTCCGGCCGGGGACTGGCGGCGGAATCCGACAGCATCGCCCTTTACGGCAGCCCCAAATACGGCGGCGGCTGGCAGCATTTCGACTATGCCGATCCCGACGCCCGCAAAGGCGGAAGAGTGGTGCTGCCGGCCTATGGCACTTTTGACAATTTCAATCCTTTCATTTTCAAGGGAATCGCCGCCACGCAGGTCGCCGCCCTGACGATGGATTCGCTGGCGGTGGTTCCCGACGACGACATCACCACCGCCTATCCGCTGATTGCAAAAAAGTTTGAGCTGACTGACGAATACGTCGGCTTTATCCTTGACGAACGCGCCCGTTTTGCCGACGGATCGGAAATTACCGCCGACGATGTTATTTTCAGCTACCGCAGCCTGGTGGAAAAAGGCTCGCCGCTCTACAAAATCTATTATGCCGACGTGGAAAGGGCGGAAAAGCTGAACCCCCGCCACGTACGCTTTTATTTTAAGAAGGGCAGCAGCAACAAGGAACTGCCGCTGATTCTGTCGCAGATGCTGATTTATTCCGCCAAAGACTGGGAAGGCAAAGACTTTGCCAAGCCTTACCTGAAAGCGCCGCTCGGCAGCGGCCCTTACGTGCTGGCGGATTTTCAGACCAACAAATATCTCGTTTTCAAGCGCAACCCGGACTATTGGGCGAAAGACCTGCCGGCACGCAAAGGATTTTTCAACTTTGACGAAATCCGCTACGACTATTATCAGGACACGACGGTTACCCTGCAGGCGCTGTTTTCCGGCAACATTGACATCCGCGAGGAATACATTGCCAAAATCTGGGCAACCGGATACGACAACGACAAAGTCAGAAACGGAGAAATCGTCAAGGAAGAAATTCCCCACAGCGAAACCGCGCGGCTGCAAAACTTCGCCTTCAATCTCCGCCGGCCGCAGTTTGCCGACCGCCGGGTCAGGGAAGCGGTCGGACTGGCCTTTAACTTTGAATGGGCAAAGAAAAACCTGTTCTACAACCAGTACGAACGCTTAAACAGTTACTTTACCAACAGCGGCATGGAAGCGACCGGACTGCCGCAGGGACGCGAACTGGAAATTCTTGAACAATACCGCGGCCGTCTGCCTGAAAGCGTTTTTACCGTTCCGCCGGCCAACCCCGTTTACACCGATTATCTGTCGGCCAGGGAAAACCTGCGGCAGGCGGTTGCGCTGCTGAAGGAAGCCGGGTACGACTTTGTCGACGGCAAAATGACCAACCTTAAAACCGGCCGGCCGCTGAGTTTTGAAATCCTGAGCAACTCGGCCAACGGCAGTTCGTTCACCCGGGTGATGCTGCCGTTTTTGAAAAATCTGGAAAAAATCGGCATCAAAGCCACTTTTCGCAACCTGGAAGTCAACGTTTTCAAAAACCGGCTTGACAATTTTGACTTCGACATCGCCATCATCACCTTCCCCATCAGCCGGCTGCCTGGCAACGAACAGAAAGAGTTCTGGGGCAGCGCCAGCGCCGGGGTCAGCGGCAGCTTCAACCTGATCGGCATCAAAAATCCGGTGGTCGACGAACTGCTCGACGGGATGGTTGCCGCCCAGAGCAAAGAGGATTATCAGGCTTATATCCGCGCGCTCGACCGGGTGCTGCTCAACGAACATTACATGATCATGCAATGGTACGCGCCGCACAAACAGGTCGCCTATCACAATCGGTTCGCCCATCCGGAAACAAGCCTGAAAGTCGGTTTTCAGCCCTATACCTGGTGGATAAAGGAAAACGAATAATGCGCAATTACATCATCAAACGGCTGCTCCTCATCCCGCTGACGCTTCTCGGCATTCTGCTGGTCAATTTCGCGATTATTCAGCTGGCGCCCGGCGGCCCGGTCGAACATACGCTGGCCAAATACCGGGGGATGAACGTCGACGCCACCGCGCAGATCACTTCCGGCGCCGAAATGCGGATGAGCGGCGGCGAAAGCGCTTACCGCGGCGCCGGAGGCGTGCCCGAAGAACTGGTGAAGGAACTGGAAAAGCAGTTCGGTTTTGACAAGCCGGTTCACGAACGTCTGTGGAAAATGATCAAAGACTATGTCCGTTTCGACTTCGGCCGCAGCTATTATCAGGACAAAAGCGTACTGGAACTGATTGCCGAAAGGATGCCGGTTTCTGTTTCGCTCGGCTTGTGGTCGACCCTCATCATTTATCTGATTGCCATCCCGCTCGGCATTAAAAAAGCAGTTAAAGACGGCTCGGAATTCGACACGTGGACGTCGTTTGTGGTGGTGCTCGGCTCGGCGGTGCCGGTTTTCCTGTTTGCCGTTTTTCTCATCGTCTTTTTTGCCGGCGGCACCTATTTTCAATGGTTTCCGCTGAGAGGACTGACTTCCGACAACTGGAACGAACTCAGTGCCGGCAGAAAAGTGCTTGACTATTTCCATCATATCGCCCTGCCGGTAACGGCCATGGTAATCGGCGGTTTTGCCAGTCTGACCATGCTGACCAAAAACTCTTTTCTCGAAGAACTGAACAAACCTTACGTGCTGACGGCCAGAGCCAAAGGGCTGAGCCAAAACCGGATTCTTTACGGCCATGTTTTCCGCAACGCCATGCTGATCGTGATTGCCGGTTTTCCCGCTCTGCTGATCAAAATGCTGTTTACCGGCTCGCTTTTGATTGAAGTCATCTTTTCCTTAAACGGAATCGGTCTGCTCGGTTACGAAGCGATCATGACCCGCGACTATCCGGTCGTTTTCGGCACATTATATATTTTTGCCCTGCTCGGTCTCATCTTAAAACTGATCAGCGACATCACCTATTCGCTGGTTGACCCGCGGATTAATTTTGAAAAGATATAAGTTTTTATCCTTTCGTATCCCAATTTGTCTTATTCGTTCATAATAGATTGATTTTTCGTTACAATTCATCCTTTTGTCTTGCAACAAAAAAAGGTACGTTAAAATGCGGCAAAAATCAAGACGAAAAAACAAAGGTTAGCGGAGAAAATTTCTATAACTATCTATCGTACAATATTTTACATCACCTGAACGAAATATATGGATAAAGGGGAAAGGTCATGAAAATATTGTATAAAACCATGGGATTGGGGCTTTTGTCCGCGTGCCTGTGCCTGTTTTGTGCGGCGCCGGCTTCGGCCAAGGTCTGTTTTGTCGGCGAGGAAAACTGTACCGGCGGCGGCAGTTTTGATGAATATAAGGATCCGGCCGAAGACGGCAAAGTGTGTACGGACGAAGGGTATATTCTGAAAAGTGCGTGCGACGCGGATCCGTCGCGCCACGTTACCGGTTATTGTCCGTATAACAGCGAGTATGTCATGTGCTGTGGCAACGAATATGTTTACGACTCCTGCGTTTATCCGCATGTAACGGTAGACAAATGCGGCAGCAAGTTCAAATGCCAGTGCGACCCTGAGAAATATCCGTATACGGAAGAGGCGTGCCATACGCAGTTTAAGTTCAGCAACCCGGGCGGTACGGCCTGTACGCAGATAGACGCGGGTACGAGTTCGACAATCAAGACGTTGTATTACTCGGCGTGTCTGTGTGAGCGCGGATTGTACCCGTATTCGAAAGACGACTGCCAGACGACGGCAAATGCGGACGTCAACGGCGATCCGTGTCAGGACAGCATGGGGAACCAATACTGGGATTCGTGCAAATGCAACAATCCGCCGTACAAATGGGAATCGGTTGACTGCGAGTTCGGTGGCAAAGGCAAGGCCTGCGTACAGGGCGGTGTCTACTTCTTCAAAGAGTGCTGTTCATGCGCGGCGTTTCCGGCGGAAGGCGAACGCGGCGGTAAGCCGAATGACACTCATGCGACCAAGTGGACGACCTGCGACTGTCCGCGGAAAGGGCGTTTCCGGATTACGCAGTGTGAAGCAGGCTGGCAGCCGAACAAAGACGGCTCGGCGTGTGAGCGCATTTCGTGCGAAAACGCGGTGAAATTGTTCTTCAGCAAGGAAACCAACAAGAAAACCTATGCTTCGTACGGGGTGTTTACGGGCAGCAAGCTGGTGCACTACAAGGCTTTGACGGAAGCGGAGAAGGCGAAGCTTCCGGAAGCCCAGCAGACCTATGCGGTAGGCGAGGAAATCGAGGCCAACTCGGCGTCGACCGGCGTGTTGGCGAAAAACGTCAGCACCAGTTCGAAATACTGTTCGACTTCGTCCAAATACGTTGACGGCAAATATGTGACGGTCGGCGGTCTTGAAATCGGCTGTACGAAAGCGGCAAGTATTTATTCGGGTGCTTATTTCGGAACGTTGAGTTCGTCGGCCGACCATAAGATGCTGCAGGAATCGTGCGGGGCTTATGAACCGGAAAAGACGGTGGTTCCGGTTATCAGCTTCTCCGGCAGCAGTTTCCCGAATACCAACTCGCGCACTTCGACCATTTACCTTTACGGTGCGGAGCTGAAGTTCTCGGGAACGACGAACGTCAACAGGTCCATGTATTTGTACAACACCAACCTGAGCGGGTCCGGTGCGGTATTTAACAAATATGTATATCTGTACGGTTATAATGACAAGCCGAACGGCGAGAAAGTGACGTTTAAGATGACGAGTTCGACTTTCAAGAATAAGCTGACTTCAAGCAATTATAATTTTGATATGGGGTCTTTGTATCTGGAAGTTCCTACGTCTTATAAAAACAGCCAGATTGCGTCGTTTACGCTGAGGGAAGGACAGGAGTTCAGAGGAAGTTCGCTTTATATTTATCCGACTTCGGATTCCTATGTCTTTCACAACAAAGACAACGGAAACACTTTTCCGAGCGCGGCTAACTGGGGTACGTACGTCAACTTCTACGGTCCTTACACCGCCAGCGCGGCCAACGTCTATACTTCCGTATATGTTGGTTATTACGGCAGCAAACGTGCCCGCGGCATGAGCATTAAGTTAAGCGGTAATCTTAACTGGAACATGTATGAAGGAAGCAGCAAAAAGTCTATCGGGTTAACGTCGGCCAGCAAGATTACTTCAACCGACTACGGCAGCGGCAACTATGCCAAGCTGGTGTTCGGCAACGGTGTTTACAAGCGTTCCTGCCAAATGCGCGATACGATTTATTATATCGTTAACAGAAAAAGCGGAATGAGTTGTGCGACCAAGAGATGGGATGCCGACAGCGGTTATTATGCCGCCTGTACGATCAATGCTTCCAACAGTTTGAGCTCGGTAAGTTCGACCGGTTCAATGTCCTGCCGGAAAACGAAGAAGTGCGGTTGCCGGGAAACGTTGTTCCAGTCGGGATGTTCAATTGAGTATACTTATCACGACACCAACAGGAATGATGCCGGTGACAAACCGGGGCCGCTTCTGACCTGTAACTAATCCCCGCCCGCACCGGAGATGCAATATGATCCGGCGGCACAATCCCCTTTAGGGCGGGGCCCTCTGATACGGGGCGGGGAGAAAAGCT
>OOCD01002289.1_pt1 | contig 10424 bp, 10 predicted proteins | sample 1671791 | NCBI WGS metagenome assembly OOCD01 (sample SAMN06348193, study PRJEB24527) | human gut metagenome | biome: human gut; feature: ankylosing spondylitis patient; material: feces | host: Homo sapiens | place: China | collected 2015-10
TGTTCATGCCAGCGGCGACGGAGCTGATGATGACGCCCGTTTTGTAGTCGGAAGCATGGATCATCTGACCATTACCGATATAGATGCCGGTATGGTAGGAGTTAACCACAACATCGCCGGGTTGCGGATCGGACACACGGGTCCAACCCATGAAGGTGCCGGTGGTGCCCAGGCGGCAGTAGCGGCCCGTGAGGCAATAGCTTACAAAACCGGAGCAGTCAAAGCTGTTCGGTCCAATGCCGCCCCAAGAATAAGCACAACCGAGCTTGCTGTAAGCGCGCGAAACAACGGAGCCGCCGTCAACGGACTGGCTCGGTGTGGAAGGCGTCGGAGCCGGAGGGGGCGTCGAGGGCTGCGGCGTGGGAGCAGGAGCGGGAGCGGGCGCAGGCGTGTTGCCGCCGCCGTTGTTGGTCGTACCGCCACCATTGTTGGTGTTCTCGGTCGTACCGGCGGTATCGTTGCTCACCGTGGCCTTTTCGGCGGTGCTGGCATTAATGCCAGCCTGCAGCGCAGCGTTGGCCTCGGCCTCGGCAGCAAGCTCGGCCTGCAGCTGAGAATCCAGAGAGTTCACGACACTCTGGGCCTCAGCTTGCTGGGCATTGAGCTCGTCGACCTTCTTCTGCGTCGCGGCGACGTTCTTCTCCTGCTCGGTTTGCTTATCGGTGAGCTGTTGCTTAAGGTCCTTGACCTCCTGAATGGTCTGGGCCTGCTTGTCGGACACCTTGCCGTAGTAGAAGAGACGGTTGAGCATGTCGCCCAGATCGTCGACGCCCGTCAGGACCTGAAGGAGACTCAGGCCGCCGGTCTTGTACTCACCGGCAACGTAGTTAGAGAGCTTTGCCTGACCTTCGGAAATCTCTTGCTGCTTTTGCGTGATCTCGCCTGCAGTCTGATCAAGCTCCTGCGTCTGTGCGGAGAGTTCTTCATGAATTTGCTGGGTTTGGGTGCCAATCTGCTCGAGCTTGGTACGGGCAGCGGCAAGGTCGGATGCGGTATCGGCGTAGGCCGGAGCCACGAGGCCCAGGCCCAAAACACAAGCGAGGGTTGCAGTAGCAGCGCAGCGTGCCATGTTTCTGTGCGTGTTTGCTGTGCGCATGTAGCTTCCTTTCCGGTATCTAAGGGTAGCGGCTAGTCCACCGTTACCAGGCTAAAGAGTTCAACGTCCTCGTTAGAAGGCGTGAGCTTCTTGCGCGGGTTGAGAAACGCAAGCTCAAGGATACAACCGTAGCCCACAAGCTTTGCGCCCATATCTCGCACCAGTTTACCTGTTGCCTCGACGGTTCCGCCCGTCGCGACCAAGTCGTCCAGAATCAACACGGTATCTTTAGAGCTGATGGCATCGGCGTGGATCTCGATAGAATCAGTTCCATACTCGAGCTCGTAGCTCTCGCTTACCGTCTTGCGCGGTAGTTTACCCGGCTTACGTGCGGGAACAAAGCCGGCACCCAGGGCGACGGCCACGGGCACACCGACCATAAAGCCGCGGGCCTCGGGTCCTACGACCTTGGTAATGCCCATGTCGGCAAAATGCTCGGCAAGGGCATCCACCATGGCCTTCAGGGCCTCGGGATTGCCAAAGAGCGGCGTGATGTCCTTAAAGACGACTCCGGGCTCGGGATAGTCGGGGATATCGACGATTTGAGATTCGAAGTCGTACATGGGTGACCTTTCATGGATTGCCGGGTGAACGGCGGTTATTTGCCCGTGTTAGCAGACGAGCTATGCGAGGGGACGACGACCTTGGACGGCTGCACGAGCGACTCGTCGTGCGCGGTAACCGCGGGGACGCTTGCCCCATCGCTTTTAGCCTTGGTGGATTCGGAACGCGCGATCTCCTCATCGAGGGCATCGATGTCAGCGTCCTCGACCACGGCGTTGAGCGACTCAAAGACACGGTTCTTAAGGAGCGCGGTGTGCACACCCTCGGTGAGGTCGTGCAGCTTCTTAAAAGCACGCTCGAGCTTGGCGTCGCGCTCGTCATCGGAAGTATCCATGCCGAGCATGCTCACGAGAACCTGCTCAAACATCGAAGACTCGCGGTTTGCCGACGATACGTACTGACGCAGATTGCGCGGCTCAATGTGGAAGCGCGACAGCTCCGAGCAGTAACGGATAATCGGGAAATCTCGGCCATCGACGAGCTCACGGTTCTGCGGGCTCTTGATGATGCGGATAAGATCGTTCTCGGCAAGGGAGCGGATAAACGAAATCTCAACACCGAGCATGTCGGGAATGGTCTCGATGGGATGCAGCTTTTGCTTGGTCTCCTTGGGCTCCGTCTTAAGCGGAACATCGGACAGAAGACCCACCTCGTAAGCCAACGTGGACAGGTCCGTTGCGTTTTCCAAGCGCTGCTTAATGACGTTGAGCGGCATGTAACGGGTCTTCTGCAGGTGCAGGATAACCTCGAGACGGTCAACGTCTTCCTTGGAGTACTGGCGATACCCCTTAGGCGTACGATGAGGGGTGATGAGCCCCTCATCTTCTAGAAATCTAATTTTTGAGTTCGATAGATCGGGGTATGCGCCTCGAAGAAGGTTGACGACTTGGCCGATGCTCAGATAGTTGCGTTCGGCCATTACCTACTCACCGGTTTCGATGCGCTCCGGCGTGCTCTCGTGGTAGATGAGCGTGAACGTACCGATCTGAACGGAAGAGCCGTCATGCAGCGGAGCACCGTTGACGATGGCGCCGTCGACCCAGGTGCCGTTGAGCGAGCCCAGATCCTCAATACGGGCGCCCAGGCCCTCGCGAATAATGCGTGCGTGGCTGCGCGAGACGGTCATGTCGTTGAGGAAGATGCCGTTCGCGGGATCGCGGCCGATGGTGGTCACGTCGTCCTCGAGCTCAAAGGCAGCTCCGGTCTGCGGGCCCTTGACGATGGACAGAACCGGAGCGGTGATGCGCACGTTGGCCATGAGGTCGGGAACGGTGACATCGCTCGAAGGAACACGGAAAACGCAGGTAGCGTCCGCAGTCTTATCGTTCTGAGGCATATTGTTAACCTTGTTGTCCATGACAACCCCTATCTAACGCGGCTACGCCGCAAAAAATGTACCGTACGTAATCATACCCCAATGAATCAGTCTTCGATTTCGGGGTTAAGAAAGTCGGTGTCTTCGTCCTCGGGATGCGCGATGGCCTGTTTAATGGCCGCCCCTCCCTTAACGGAATAGATGATGGCGGTGAGCATGGAGAAGATGACGCCGCCGTACACAAAGAAGATGCCGAGGGGCACCGAGCTGCCGTTGAGGCCCGGGAATACCGTGAACGTGGCGGGCAGCAGATGCCAGCCATCGATGACGGGGAACCCAAGCAGCATAAGCGAGAAGCCGGTCATGAGCAGTGCCGTGGCAATCTTGCCGGGAAAGACGACATCGATGGGGCGCCGGTGGTAGTGACGCACGATGAGCGTGCCGATGCCCAGGTAGATATCGCGGCCGATAATGAGCACGCAGACCCAGATGGGAAGCTCGCCGCGGACCACGAGACCCAGCACGCCGGTAAACAGCAGCGCACGGTCGCAGATGGGATCCATAACCTTGCCGAGCCACGAGACCGTTTTGGTCATGCGGGCAATCTGGCCGTCCATCCAGTCGGTGGAAGCCGCGATGGCATAGATGACAATGGCGACGACACGGTTGTTGTCCGTCACAAACAGGTACAGGAAGACGAGCGTGAGGACCAGGCGCGTAAAGGTGATGAAATTGGAGATCGTAAAGATCTTATTCGACGGGTAATCGGAAGTGCCGATAAGCTCCTTTTTGATCTTCTTCTTGATGCCCACAGGACTCCCCCGCTGGTAAACGACAAAACTTTCGATACTATACCCGTTCTGGCGATGTCTATCCAGCGTAAGCATAGAGAGTCCAGACATGTGGAGGGTGCCTCTGGGCTGCGCTGGATTCTGCATTTGTGTACATCAGCCTCCAAAAGCGACATTTTTCGGCATCTTTGGTGGCTGATGTACACGTTTTGATTTGGTGATTACATCGATCGGGAAAGTTGTTGCTTTAAGCAAATGCGTGCGGGTCGAGAAGGGCCGGCGCCAAAAGAGCCCAACGGCCGTTACGGCTTCGTTAGAAACGCGCTCCACCATGGATGGTGAACCCGAAAGGTAAGACGCGCGGGCACGGTGAATCGGCCCGCGCGCCCTGAAGAGAAAGGATGAACCCATGGGTTACATGCTCGAGACGCGCGGGCTCTCCAAGCGCTTCGGCCGCGGCGACCAGGCGCAGGACGCCGTGGCCGACGTGAGCCTTCATATCCGCGAGGGCGAGGTGTACGGGCTGCTCGGTCCCAACGGCGCCGGCAAGTCGACAACGCTTAAGATGATTTGCGGGATGCTGCGGCCGACGGCCGGGGAGATCCTCTTTGCCGGGCACGCCTGGCGCCGCGAGGACCTCTACGCAATCGGCAGCCTCATCGAGGAGGCGCCGCTCTACCCCAACCTCACCGCGCGCGAGAACCTGCGCGTGCGCACCACGCTGCTGGGCCTTCCCGAGAGCCGCATAGATGAGGTGCTCGCCGCCGTGGACCTCGCGGACACCGGGAAGAAGCGCGCCGGGCGCTTCTCGATGGGCATGCGGCAGCGCCTTGGGCTCGCGCTGGCGCTGATCGCCCGGCCACGCCTGCTCGTGCTCGACGAGCCCACCAACGGCCTCGACCCCATCGGCATCGAGGAGCTGCGCGACCAGATCCGCGGCTTCGCTGCGGCGGGGACGACGGGAATCGTCTCGAGCCACATCCTCTCCGAGGTGCAGCAGATGGCGGACACCATCGGCATCATCTGCGGGGGGCGCCTCGCCTACGAGGATGCGCTTCGTCCCGGGCAGGACCTCGAGGAACTCTTCATGAGCTTCTGCCGGGAAGGGCGACAAGCAAGCGGGGAGGTGGCGGCATGACGGGCGAGAAAGGCGGCCTGCTCGCGGCCCTGCGCGCCGAGGCCCTGAAGTCGCGCCACGCGGCACCGGTTCGCCTGGCCGTGCTCATGGCGCTTCCGATGCCGCTGCTCGGCGCGATGCCCTACCGGGGCGTGCAGATCTTCAGCGCGTGGAACTACTGGTACGCGCTCTTCCTGCCCGTGTGTCTCTCGCTCGTGGTGGCGTGCGTCGCGCGGGCGGACGCTCGCACGCGGATGCGGGGGCTTCTGGGCCTGGGCTTCCCGCTCGGGCGCGCCTGGTGGGCCAAGGCGCTCTGGTGCCTCGCGCTCTGCGCGCTCTCGAACCTCGTGGTCTTCGGCATCTACCTCGCGGGATCGGCGTTCTCCTCGCAGGGCCTCACGGCCACGGGCACGCTCACGATGCTCCTCTGCGCGCTCGTCAACACGGTGACCGTGGCGTGGATGATCCCCGCAGGGCTCTTCCTCACGGCGCGGCTCGGCATGCTCGCGGGCATCTTCTGCCCGCTCGCCGCGCAACTTGTGGGTGGGTTCGCCTGGTCGTTGGTGCCGCTGCCGCAGCTCTTTCCGCCGTCGGCGAGCATGGTCATCCCCACGAGCTTTATCCCCGTGCTGCCGAGCGGCGAGCCACTCGCGGCGGACATGGCGCTCGGCGGGGCGCTCGCGGCGGATGGCATGCTCACGCTTGCGGGCCTTGCGGTCTGCGCGCTCGCGTTCGTCGCGCTCACGGCGGCGGGCGCGACCTGGTTCGCGCGCTCCGAGGAGAGGTGATGTCCATGACACGACTCTCCGACCCGACGCCGCACATGACTCTCTCGCGGGCCCTGCTCTCCGAGGCCCTGCGCCTGGCGCGCTCCCCGCTCACGGCGGTGCACCTCGTCTGCGGCCTGGCAGCCGGTCTTGCCTGCGGCGAGTACTTCTCCGTAGCCCGATGGGACCCGGCGCTGGGCGCGGACGCCTACGTCCAGTTCCTCGGCGCCCTCATGCCGCTCATGTCCGCCATCGTCTGCGGGCTCGCCGTGGACGACGAGCGCGCTGCCGGGCGCCTCGCCAACCTCACGGCGGTCCCCTCGCGCGGGCGCGCCGTCGCGGCGAAGCTGCTCGCCCTTGCGGCGATCGGTGCCGCCGCGCTGGCCGTGGCGCTCGGCGTGTTCGGGGCCGTGCTCGCCGTCGTCGGGCGCCTGCCGCTCGGGCCCGCTCCGCTTGCGGCCGCCTGGGCGGGCATCGTGCTGGGCAGCCTGCCCCTCTACGCGCTGTGGCTCGGTGTGGCCCTGCGCCACGGCCGCAACGCCGCCATCGGCGCCGGCGCGGCGGGAGTGCTCCTCGCGTTCTTCTCAGTGGGCGGACTTGCGCACGGCCTCATGACCGGCGAGCTCACCGGTGCCCTGGTGACGCCCCTGAGCTGGGTGCCGCTCGCCTGGCCTGCGCGCCTGGGGTCGCTCGGGGTGGAGGCCTTCATCGACGCCGCACGCGCGGCGGGCCCTCTCCTCACGACTGCGCTCGCTAGCCTCGTGCTCACCCTGGCAGCCGACGCCGTCCTTCTCGTCTGGTTCTGCCGCTTCGAGGACGGGAGGGTAGATGCGTAGGAAGCCGCTCGCCGCCATGCTCGTCCTCCTCTCCGCATCGCTCGTCCTGGGCGGGAATGCTCTGCTCGACGCCGGCTGGGGGTCGGCGCTGCGCTCGATCGCCGACCGCGTGCTGCCCAACCCTGAGATCGCCATGTGGGCGCCCGCGCCCGAGCCCGGCAGCCACGCGAGCTCCTATGCCGACGCAACCGGGGCGGGGTCGAACTACGTCTACCTGGTGGACGCGGCGGACGACAGAGGCAATGTCCGAGAGCTCCAGCTCATCTTCTTCGGGCGGGAGTCGGACGGCGAGGGCTGGCTCGAGATCGAGGCGCGCGGCGGCTCGGGCGTGCGCTACCGCGCGTGCGACGCGGCCGAGGCACCCGTGGCTGTGCGCAGGTCTCTAGACCGCTGAGTGCGGCGCTAGTACAATTCCGACGAGAGTTTCAGGAGGTCGAACATGGCGAGGATACTGGCAGTGGATGATGAACGGGCGATCCTCGACGCGCTCGCGCGCGTCCTCGGCCGCGACGGCCATGAGGTCGTCAGGGCGGCGGACCCGACGGCGGTCCCGGGGATGGACCTCTCGCGCTTCGATATCGTGCTCTGCGACGTCATGATGCCGGGGCTCGACGGCTTCGAGCTCGTGCGGCAGATCCGCCCGGACTTCGACGGGCCCATCGTCTTCCTGACCGCGCGCGTGACCGAGGAGGATGCCGTGGCCGCCTACGGCCTGGGCGCCGACGACTACGTCCGCAAGCCCTTCGGGGCCGCGGAACTGCGCGCCAAGGTCGCGGCCCATCTACGCCGTGAGCGCCGACCGCGCTCGCACGCCCTCTCCTTCGGGGAGGTGCGGATCGACCTCGGGGCGCGCGGCCTCGCCGTGGGCGACAAGGCCGTGCCGCTCACGCCCACCGAGTACGCCATCTGCGAGTATCTCGCCCGCCACCCCGGGCAGGTCATGAGCCGCGCGCAGATACGCGAGGCGGTACTCGGCTGGGAGAGCGTCGCCGACGACGCGGCCATATCCATGCAGGTCAGCCGCGCCCGGAGGAAACTCTCCGAGGCCGGCGCCGATCCGATCGCGACCGTCTGGGGGATGGGGTACAAGTGGCAGCTCTGAGGATCGGGGCGCGAGGTCGCGGCGGCATGCCGCTCTCCTTCGTCATCGCGCGCTACTTCGCCTACGCGTTCGCGGCGGTCGCCACGGCGTGGCTCGCCTCGTTCATGGTGCTCTCCGTGGCGATCAACGCGGGCGTCGTCTACGAGGCAAGCTGGGGGCCGGCCAAAGCGCGCGAGGTCGCGGAGGGCCTGGCGCGCGACGGTGTCTGCGGGCAGCAGGACGTGCCGACGGCGTACCGCTACCTCATCCTGAACAAGGACGGATACGTTCTGATGACAGACCTCGAGGGCACGCGGCTCGAGGACGCGACGGAAATGGCCCGTACGGCACTCGCCGCGGATCCAGGCACAGTGGAGATCGAGGGCGGGGGTTCGGGCCTCACCTACGCCGCGTTCCCGCTCAAGGGCGGCGGTGCCTGCGCACTCGTCAGCGAGTACCTGCCGCAGTGGGTCTCGCGCGACCTCGCCGGCCTGCTTCCCAACCCGCAGAACCTCATGCTCGTCGGCGCCACGGCGGGAAGCGCGCTCGCGCTTGCGCTCGTGGCGCGCCGCGCGAGCCGCGTGATCTCGCGCAAGATGGCGCCGCTTGCGGAGGCGGCGGGGCGCGTCGGCGCGGGGGAGCTCGACTTCGCGGTCGGCAGTACTAACGTGCGCGAGGTGAACGACGTCCTCGCCGCGATGGACGCCATGCGGGCCTCCCTCGCCGAGTCGCTCGAGGCCCGCTGGGCCGCGGAGCGGGGGCAGCGCGAGCAGATGGCGTCGCTCGCCCACGACCTCAAGACGCCGCTCACTGTGCTGCGCGCCAACGCCGACTTCGTGGCGGAAGAGCTGGAAGATGAGAATGACGGCGACCTCTCGGCCGCCGCGCGCGACATAGCCGACGGTGTCGAAAGGCTCGACGGCTACGTGCGCCTGCTCATCGAGGCCTCGCGCGGGTCCGGCGGGGCGGAGAGGACCCCCATGCGGCCGGCCGAGCTATGCGAGCAGGTTCTCTCCGAGGCCGCTCAGATCGCCCGGGCTCGAGGCGTGGCGCTCGACGCGGCCATGGGCCCCGCTGTCGCGGGCGCGCCCGAGGCCCCGCTCGACCGAACCACCCTGGCGCGAGCCGCCGCGAACCTCGTGGCCAACGCCGCCGAGCACGCACGCTCGCGCGTGGCTGTCTCCTGCGACGTCGCGGGCGGGTACCTCGTCATCGAGGTCGCCGACGACGGACCGGGCTTCTCTCCCGCCGCCCTCGAACGCGGCTGCGAGCGCCTCTTCACAGACGACTCCTCCCGCTCCTCGCGTGACGGAGGCCGCCACTACGGGCTCGGCCTCCACGCCGCCTCCGAGGCCGCGAGCGCCCACGGGGGCTCCGTCTCGCTCGCCAACAGCCCCTCGGGCGGCGCGGTGGCCACCATCGCGGTCCCCCTGTGCGGGATCTGACGACTCAGGCCCTCACACCGGCGCACCTCGCAACCAAACGCTTCCCGGATAATTCATGAGGCCGTACTCGTATTCGAGCCTGTCTATCTCGGCGGCGAGGGCCTCCGTCATCTAGAAGGTTTTCGTGCGGCCCGTCGACTTCGCCAGGCGGTCGTACCTGTCCGCGAGGTCCTCGGGGTTTCTCAGGGCTGCGGTGGCGGTTGCCATGATGCACCTCCTGGTTAGATGTACTGCACGTATTACTTTCTGTCACATCACCCGAACCCCGCACCGGCGTACGGCCGCATCTGCTTTTTTTACCTTACATTATGTCAACCGGGCCGTGCTCGGCTTGTTCAGCCGGATTAAATCAACCGTTAAATCAATCCAGGCCTGTAAGGGGCGTTGGAAATCCTTCTAGGGCTGGGGGCGCCGTCCCTAGGCGGCCCCTCGATGGCTGCGGCTGAGTTCCCCTGCCATCGGCTGCGTGGGTTCCGGCACGAGGTTCTGGCGCTGCTCGAACGGGGCGCAAGACTCGGCTGTTGGTCGTACCGGACGGCATACGTTTTGAGACCGGCAAGCTGATGCCGGCTCGAGGACAGCGGCCCGGTGCACCGGGCCGATCGATAGCGGTCTCAGGTTCACAGCGCAGCTTCTCAGGGCTCGCATTTATAGGAAGACTTGATCGGCAATCGATTTTAATGAAGTCGGCAGCGCATGTCAGAGTTTTCAACAAATTTAACATGCCACCCTTTATATCCGCACGCGCGTAATTCAACTCATAAGGACCGGCTATCCCTTACCTGTGACACAATCTCAAACGCACAGAACAGAATCATCAGTCCAATCATCGCATAAGAGGCAGCCGAACCTTCAAGCACTATTCCACAAAGAACAATCTCCGCGCCGCCAATAAGAACTGTTATCAGGCGCTCTGCCTTTTTGCTCTCGCCGCTCGCATAAAAAGGCGGCAAAGCGCACAAGATCACATATAGCCCGGGAAGGGAATACAGGATCGATAGTCCAAGCCCCCCATCAACCGCAGTGTTTTGCGTAAGAATCAACTGAACCCAAACGGCAATTATCACTGAGCAGGTTGTCGATAAAAGAAGACTGGAAATATAGCACGCAACAAAGTCCCGTCGCATTCGAACAGAGAAATCCGCGAACTCTCTTCGCCGCGTGGAAACAATAAGGTACACAGAAATTGCAATAGAACCAATCAGAGAAAACAGCGGAACAACCAGCAATTCAAGCTTATTACCCCATCGATCAACCACACCCCCACTCCAATGAGCGGGAATAGTATCAGGGAGGACTGACCAAGCCGCCGATAGAATCAGAAATGGAAGAATAGAGAGGATGAAAGATGATAACACTGCAGTAGTTTTTTTGAGGCTCTCATCGATTCCGCATCTCCTTGCGCGCCCACA
>OOCD01002295.1_pt1 | contig 10411 bp, 8 predicted proteins | sample 1671791 | NCBI WGS metagenome assembly OOCD01 (sample SAMN06348193, study PRJEB24527) | human gut metagenome | biome: human gut; feature: ankylosing spondylitis patient; material: feces | host: Homo sapiens | place: China | collected 2015-10
TGGAGTATCTGCGCACCATGCCCACCCTGCGCCCCCGCACCAACACCTTCAACGCTGCCTTCCGCGTCCGCAGCGTGGCTGCTTACGCCATCCACAAGTTCTTCCAGGAGAACGGCTTCGTCTACGCACACTCCCCGCTGCTGACTGCATCCGACTGCGAGGGTGCCGGTGAGATGTTCCGTGTGACCACCCTCGACCTGGAGAACGTGCCCAAGAACGAGGACGGCACCGTCGATTACACCCAGGACTTCTTCGAGAAGCCGGTCAACCTGACCGTTTCCGGCCAGCTGGAGGCCGAGGCCATGGCCATGGCCTTTGGCAAGGTGTACACCTTCGGCCCCACCTTCCGTGCGGAGAAGAGCTTCACCACCCGCCACGCCGCCGAGTTCTGGATGATCGAGCCGGAGATGGCCTTCTGCGACCTGAGCGGCTATATGGACACCGCCGAGGCCATGACCAAGTACGTCATCCGCTACGTGCTGGACAACTGCCCCGACGAGATGGCTTTCTTCAACCAGTTCATCGACAAGGGCCTCATCGAGCGCCTGGAGCTGGTGGCGAACAGCGAATTTGGCCGCATCACCTACACCGACGCCATCGAGGTGCTGAAGAAGAACAACAAGAAGTTCCAGTTCCCCGTCGAGTGGGGCGTGGACATCCAGACCGAGCACGAGCGCTACCTGACCGAGGTTGTCTTCAAGAAGCCCGTCTTCGTCACCGACTACCCGAAGGAGATCAAGAGCTTCTACATGAAGCAGAACCCGGACGGCAAGACCGTAGCCGCAGCCGATATGCTGGTGCCCGGCATCGGCGAGCTGATCGGCGGCAGCCAGCGTGAGGAAGACTACGACAAGCTGGTAGCCCGTATGGACGAGCTGGGGCTGGACAAATCCAGCTACGACTGGTACCTCAACCTGCGCAAGTTCGGCGGCGTGGAGCATGCCGGTTACGGCCTGGGCTTCGAGCGCATGATCATGTACCTCACGGGCATCCAGAACATCCGTGATGTCCTGCCGTTCCCCCGCACCGCATACGGATTCTAAAAAATAAAGTACGACCCTCTCCGTCATTGCTTCGCAATGCCACCTCTCCCGAAGGGCGAGGTTTGGTTCTTCCGGTAAAGTACCGCACCAAAGCTCCCCCCTTGGGGGAGCTGGCGAGCGATAGCGAGACTGAGAGGGTCATTTTCAACATCGAGGTAACATTTCGTGGAAAACATTTCGCCCGCCCTGCTCCACTGGTTCCATGCGAACCACCGCATCCTGCCCTTCCGCTCCGACCCCACCCCCTACCATGTCTGGCTGAGTGAAATCATGCTGCAGCAGACCCGCGTCTCGGCGGCGCTGCCCTACTATGAGCGGTTCCTTGCCGCTCTGCCGGACATCCCCGCCCTTGCCGCCTGCGAGGAGGAAAAGCTCCACAAACTGTGGGAGGGTCTGGGCTACTACAGCCGGGTGCGGAACCTGCAAAAGGCAGCAAAGCTCGTCTGTGCGCAGTACGGCGGCGAACTGCCCGCCGACTACGATGCCCTCCGCGCCCTGCCCGGCATCGGCGACTACACGGCGGGTGCCATCGCCTCCATCAGCTTCGGCCTGCCGGTGCCTGCGGTGGACGGCAATGTGCTGCGGGTGTTTTCCCGCCTGTACAACGACGACCGCCTCATCACCGACCCCAAGGTCAAGCGGGCATTCACGGCTCGTGTCATGGAACACCAGCCCCCGGCTGCCCCCGGCGACTACAATCAGGCCCTGATGGAGCTGGGTGCGCTGGTCTGCGTACCCAACGGTGCCCCGCTCTGCGCGCAGTGCCCGCTGGCCCACCTCTGCGCCGCCCATGCCGCCGGGACGGCCCTCACCCTGCCCCGCAAAGCGGCCCCCAAGGCCCGCCGCATCGAGCCGGTGACGCTGGCGCTCGTCCGCAGCCCGGAGGGCGTCCTGCTCCAGCAGCGGCCCGAAAAGGGTCTGCTGGCGGGCCTGTGGCAGCCGGTGCTCTGGGAGGACGAATCTCTCTCCGCCGACGAGGCCCGCACCCGCCTGGCAGCGCTGGGCGTCGTCTGCACCCCCGATGCCGCCAAAGCCCTCCGCCCGGCCCGGCACATCTTCAGCCACATCGAGTGGCACATGGGCGGCTATCTCTTCACGGCAGAGCGCCGACCCGCCCCCGCCGGCTGCGTCTGGGCCAGCCCGGAACAGCTGGAAGCCGCGTACACCCTGCCCGGTGCGTTCAAGGCGTACCGCAAACTGCTGGCCGCTGCATTTTAACTTCTTTCGTGCAGGTCGATGAAAATTTACGGATTGGCAGTTGTAATTTTTTTGCATTCCGGGTATAATATTCCTAACGTGATATTTCTACACGATATCCGCAAGGGCGGTTCCATGGCCCACCGCGAAACGGGCCACCCCGACACAAAGGATGTTCTGGACCCATCGTTCCGACCCAAAAAAGGAGTGTGCTGAACCTATGAAGAAATCTTGTTTGATCGCCGTGATCGCTACGCTGGCCGCCATCGCCGGTGCACTGGCCGCCGTGGCCGTTTATCTCCGCCGCCGCGAGAAGGAGCTTGATGAGTACGAGCGCCTGCTGTTTGGCGAAGACAAGGCGGAACCCGCCGACGCACCTGCCGAGGACGCCGCAGAAGAATAACCGATCCGCTGAAGGGCGCACCCGGTGGTCAGTTCCTGACCCGCCGCGTGCGCCCTTTTTGCAACCCTGCACTTTCATGTCAGGAGGATGTTACATATCATGAAGCGATTTTTTCTTTGGATCATCGGCGTCGCGCTGGGCGTCGTCGTGCTGCTGGGGGCCGTAATGGCCGTGAGCTATTCCTTTACCGGCGAGGGGGCCCGCCCTGCGGCGGACGTACAGTTCGGTGGGCAGGCACTGGAAGTGAACGGCTCCTGCTGGCAGGTGCCGCTGGTGGGCGGTGTGCTCGACAGGGTCTTTGCCGAGCCGGACACCCTCACCGTGCAAAAGCTGGGCACACTGTACGATGCCCACCCGGCACTCGCTCTGCCCGACTGGGCCACCTACACCACCCTGACCATCGAGACCGACGTCGGCAGCCTCGTGTTCGCCGGTTCTGCCGGGCAGTATGAAGACTTCCTCTTCCCGGCCAACGGCAGCTACAAGGCCACGATGACAGTCTGGCGGCTCCCGGCCGACCTTCCTGCCACCCAGTTCGACGGCGGCACCAACGGCTCCCTCCACAAGAACGGGGGACAGGAACACCCGGCCCGGCCCACCGGCTGGTATCGGTTCTCCTTCCGGTTCACGCTGCAGGCCAGCGCGAACATCGAGCTTTCGGCTGAGCGGGTCGAGCAGGGCGGCATCGTAGGCGTTGCCATCACCGGCATGGCCGGGGACACGGCCCCCACCCTGGAGACCGACCTCGGCAGTGTTTCGTGCACCCGCAGCCCCTCCGGCTGGCGGGCCTACATCCCTGCGGCCTACAACGCCTCCGCCGGAGCCCACGAGATCCGCATCACGGTCAACGGGGAGACGCTCTCCCGGACGCTGACCGTTCTGCCCAAAGACTTCGGCACTGCGGAGGTCGAGGCCGGGCCGGCCCCCACCGAGGCCGCGAACACCGAGTTCCGGAACAACATCTGGCCGCTGTATGAGCTGCCCGTGCGGGAAAAGCTCTGGTCCGGCGGGTTCATCTGCCCGGCCGAGAACTATCTCATTCTGCTGGATTTCGGTCAGGTCAAGGTCACGAACGGCCAGCAGGGTTCCCGCTCCAACTCTACCAAGCTCTACACCATCCCCGGCGACCCGGCCCGCGCTCCGGCGGACGGCGTCGTCGTCTTTGCCGGGAACCTTGCCCTCACCGGCAACACCGTCGTCATCGACCACGGCTGCGGCCTGCGCAGCTACCTTTACGGCCTGCAGACCCTCTCCATCAGCCGGAACGCGACCGTCCAGAAAGGGCAGGCCGTCGGTGCGCTGGGCGAAGAAATGACCATGGACTTCAAGCTGGGCAGCAAGAGCGTGAACCCCTGGCTGCTGTTCCAGACCAGCGGCGGAGCATTCTGGCGCGAAAACGGGTGAAGCAAAAATAGTTTCGGAGATTCTTGTAATATTTTCGTCTTTGGGGCGTTATTGAGGTGAATGGACACGAAAAAAGGAGGTCGTACTCATGAAACTGCCCTGTGAACTCATCCGGGACCTGCTCCCCCTCTACGCCGAACACCTCACCAGCCCGGAGACCGGCCAGCTCATCGAAGAGCATCTGCAAAGCTGCCCGGCCTGCCGGGACGAACTGCACAGCATCCGCCTGCCAGTCCCGGTGCAGGCCGATGCGCAGGCCGACGCCCCGCTGAAACAGGTCCATGCCGCCCTGCAGAAAAAGCAGCTGCTGACCACTCTGGCGGCCGTGCTGGCCGTGGTGTGCGCTCTGGCACTGGCCGTGTGGATGTACAGCGCCAAGGCTCCCGCCACCGTCGAGGAAGCCCGGTTCTGGACCTACAACCGGAAAGAAGACTCTGCCAACCTCTGCATCCTCGAAGTGCAGGGCGAGGGCGTCTGGCTGACGCTGGACGAGCCCTTCAGCTGGGGCAGCCCGACCGTGACGGTGCAGGCCGTGCGCCATCGTTTCCCGCACTTCCACGCCGCACTGGCCGGGGTGTTCGGGAGCGCGGCATCTTCCAAGACCATCGCCGTTTCCAACACCCAGCTGCTCGCCGTCGTCTGTGCCGACGAAACGCTCCATTACCGGGAAGGCCAGCCGGTCTCGGCCTACCGCCTCAATGGCACCATCGTCTACGGCACCGAGCAGGAGCTGGGCCTCTATCCGAGGGCCTAGCCCATGGACATGGATGCACTTTACCGGCTCTATTTCCGGGATGTGTTCCTGTTTTTGCAGGGGCTCACCCACTCGGAATCGCTGGCCGAAGAACTGACGCAGGAGACGTTTTTCAAGGCCCTGAACGGTCTGAAGCACTTTGATGGCCGACAGGACATCCGCGCCTGGCTCTTCACCGTAGCGCGGAACTGTTATTACTCCCACTGCCGCAAGGCGAAACAGACCGTCCCGCTGGACGAGGCGTTCCCGCCCGCCGCTGCCCCGCAGCCGGACCTGGACGAACTGCTCATCGACGAAGACGCCGCCTTTACCATCCACCAGTGCCTCCACCGGCTGGAAGAGCCGTACAAGGAGGTGTTCACCCTCCGGGTCTTCGGCGAACTTTCCTACGAAAAGATCGGTGCGATCTTCGGCCATACCGCCAACTGGGCCTGTGTGACCTACTGCCGCGCCAAACGAAAGATCCAGCAGATGCTGAAAGAAGCATAACCGAAGAGGAGCCGCGGCCATTGGCCGCGGCTCCTTGCTGTTATTGATTCCGAAACTCTTCTGCTTTTTCGCGAAAATGCCTTTCGACTTCTTCAATGCTTAACCAGCCTTCTGTATCACCAGATTGGCGGCCTTTTTCAATCTCACTCAGCAGACGATTTATCGCTTCTTCTCTGTCCATTTAACCATCCTATTACGAAATCGCGTCCACATCCCACTTCATGCGGACGGCATCCGCACCGTTGAGCTGGATGCGCAGGGCACCGGCGTTATCGCGCACCTGCTCCGGGGTGCGGGCACCGCAGAGCACATGCAGGCCGGGGATCATCCGGGCCGTCATCGCGATGACCAGCTGCGCGAGGGTGCAGTCGTATTTTTCGGTCAGGTCGCCCCACTTTTCCAGCAGCTCAATGGCCTGCGCACGGCGGGCGGGCTGGAAGCTGGGGTTTGTGTTCCGGGTGCTGCCCTCCGGGTAGGTGGTCTCCATCGTGACCTTGCCGGTCAGCAGGCCCTGCTCCAGCGGAGAGTAGGCCTGAATGGACACGCCCAGCTCCTTGCAGGTGGGCAGCAGCTGCTTTTCCACGCGGCGGGTCAGCAGGCTGTACTTCTCCTGGATGACGTCCAGCTGGCCGTACTTGCAATAGCCGCGGATGATGTCCGCCGTCACATTCGACGCACCGATGGCGCGGATCTTGCCCTGCTCCTTGAGCTTCATCATGGCCTCGACGGTCTCTTCCAGCGGGTAGAGGCCGAGATCCGGGCTCTGCCAGTGGGTGTACAGGACATCCAGATGGTCGGTGCCCAGCCGCTTCAGGCTCTCTTCCACGTCCTCGATGATGCTCTGGGCGGACAGGTCGCGGTAGACTGCGGTGCCGTCCACGACTTTGTGGAGCACCGGCGTCTCGTGCCGCCATTCCAGGCCGCACTTGGTGGAGAGGACCACCTTGTCGCGGTCGATGTGCCGGAGCGCCTCGCCCACGACCTGTTCGCTGTGGTACAAGCCGTAGATGGGGGCTGTGTCGATCCAGCGAATGCCCTGCTCGACCGCTGCTTCAATGGCGTTCAACGACAGGGCGTCGTCGTTGTCGCCCCACCAGCTGCCGCCGCCAATGGCCCAGGTGCCCATACCGAGAAAAGGCACCTCGATGCCGCTTTTTCCAATCGTGATATTCTGCATCTTATTTTCCTCCATGCCAGAAGTGTTCCCCATTGGGGGCCTGTCTCATCCCATTTCTGGCATTCTTTGTTGTATTTTTAATTTCTATCCAAAAAGAGCTGCTGTTTGGAGTCCCGCCCCGCACAGCAGCTCTTTGGGATCGTTTTAGATGTTGCCGAACTCGCTCAGTTCCAGCGTTTCGTTGTGGGTCTCGGCCCAGCGGATGGCCCAGTCCGAGGTGAACAGCAGCAGACGGTTGCCCTTCATATCCTCCACGGCCTTGGTGTCGCTGGTCAAGTCGAGGTCCCGCAGGTTGTAGGTGTCGGGGTCGTTCTTCACCCAGCGCAGCTGCTCGAAGGGAAGCTGCTGCATCCGGATCTCGACGTTGTATTCGGTGTTCAGGCGGTACTCCAGCACTTCCAGCTGCAACACACCAACGACGCCGACCACGACTTCTTCCATGCCGCCGCCCACTTCGCGGAAGATCTGGATGGCACCCTCCTGGGCGATCTGCTCCATACCCTTCACGAACTGCTTGCGCTTCATGGTGTCCTTCTGCTCGATGCGCGCAAAGTGCTCCGGCGAGAAGGTCGGGATGCCTGCAAATTCCACCTTCTTTTTGCCGGTGCACAGCGTGTCGCCGATGGAGAAGATGCCCGGATCGAACAGGCCGATGATATCGCCTGCATAGGCCTCATCCACGATGGCGCGGTCCTGCGCCATCAGCTGGGTGCCGGTGGCCAGCTTGATGTTCTTGCCCTCCTGCACATGGTAGGCTTCCATGCCGCGCTCGAACTTGCCGGAGCAGATGCGCATGAAGGCGATGCGGTCGCGGTGGGCCTTGTTCATGTTGGCCTGGATCTTGAAGATGAAGGCCGAGAACTCTTCGCGGCAGGGGTCCACTGGCTCCCCGGTCAGGCTGTCCACACGGGCCAGCGGGGTGGGGGTCAGGCGGAGGAAGTTCTCCAGGAACGGCTCGACGCCGAAGTTGGTCAGCGCAGAGCCGAAGAAGACGGGGCTGAGCTCACCGCGCAGCACCTTGTCCAGATCAAATTCCTCGGCGGCACCGTCCAGCAGCTCGATCTCATCGGAGAGCTGCTGGTGCAGATAGGGGGTCAGCAGCTCGTCCAGTGCGGGATCGCCCAGCTCGGCCTCGGTCTCCTCGACCTTCTTGACGCCGTTGGCGCGGCCGTCGCTGGAGAAGGCCAGCACCTTGCGGGTGTTGCGGTCGAACACGCCCTTGAACTCCTTGCCGCAGCCGATGGGCCAGTTCATGGGGTAGGTCTTGATGCCCAGGATCTCTTCGATGTTCTCCATCAGCTCAAAGGGGTCGCGGGCTTCGCGGTCCATCTTGTTGATGAAGGTGAAGATGGGGATGTGGCGCAGGGTGCAGACCTTGAACAGCTTGATGGTCTGGGCCTCAACGCCCTTGGCGGCGTCGATGACCATGACGGCAGAGTCCGCCGCCATCAGGGTGCGGTAGGTATCCTCCGAGAAGTCCTGATGGCCCGGCGTGTCCAGGATGTTGACGCACTTGCCCGCATAGTTGAACTGCAGCACCGAGGAGGTCACGGAAATACCGCGCTGCTTCTCGATGTCCATCCAGTCGGAAACGGCGTGCTTGGCGCTCTGCTTGCCCTTGACGGAACCTGCCTGGTTGATGGCTCCACCGTACAGCAGCAGCTTTTCGGTCAGCGTGGTCTTGCCGGCGTCGGGGTGGCTGATGATCGCAAACGTCCGACGGCGCTCGATTTCTTCACGATTTGTCATAGATTTATAAGTCTCCCAATTTCAAGTCAGAGGGGTTTGTTTCGGGTCCTTTTTTCGTCACATGGGTCGTTCTCCATCGACAGGCCTGCCCTCTCAGGCGCTTTGCGCCCGCTCCGCCAAAGGGAGAGGCGGCATCGCATACGCGATGCCGAAGAGGGTCCGGCCGTCTAAAAATCAAACAGCATTTATTTTAGCAGAAATTCCACCTAGATGCAAGACTTTTCTCATTTTTTCAGAAGAAAGCAGGGCAGGGGTGCCGTTTCGGCCCAATTGGCGAAATCGCAGACGAGGACGGTGCAGCGCGTCAGGGGCAGTGTGCGCATCCAGTGCAGGATCTCCGTTTTCTCGTCCGACCCGATGACCCGGCCGCTGTAAAGGATGGCGCTGAGCACCCCGCCGGGCCGCAGCGCGTCGAGGGCTGCTTCCAGCGCAGGGATGCTGCTCTCCGCGTGGGAAAAGACCTTGTGGTCTGCCCCCGGCAGCCAGCCGAAGTTGAACATCACGGCATCCGCCGTGCCGGGCTGCACATAATGCAGCAGGTCTGCATGGCTGCCGCAGTACAGCTCGGCGGAAAGCCCGTTCGCGGCCAGATTCCGTCGGGTGGAGGCAATGGCTTCGGGCTGGATGTCAAAGCCCAGCACCCGGCCCGTCCCGCCCGCCAGACGGCACAGAAACGCCGTATCTCCGCCGTTGCCGCAGGTGGCATCCACCAGCAGCTGCGGGTTTTGCAGCCGGGCCGCAAGGAAGTCCTGCACGAACTTCACAGCGGTCAGGTCCGGCGTCCGGCGGCGGCAGAGCCGCCCGGCCTCCTCCCGGAAGCCAAACTTCGCCCAGAACGCTTTCTCCCCCGGCGCAGCGGGCAGCGGGGCCGTGAAAACGGTGGCTGTCTCCCTGTCATATCCGCCAAAGCGGCGCAATATCTCTTTTAGCAGATAAGCCCCATAGCCTTTCCGCCGCCATTCTGGTACAATGGTAAGGCAGGCAACGTCCGCCCCTGCCGCCGTCCGGGTCAGCTGACAGCCGCCCACCTCGGTCTTCTCTTTATACAGTGCAAAGCCGCCGGGCCGTTCTTCCAGTTTCATACGCAGTCTCCTTTTCCCTTACAATACCAAGCTCCCGCGCCGCTGTCAAGGCCTGCGGCTACGACCTTATTTCACACATTCTTCACCCGCTCAGCGATTCGTTTTCACAATTGGCGGTTACAATAGAGCCAGTTCCAGAGAGGGACGGGCGAAGCGCCCCTCCCGAACCAGTCCCTTCGAGAAAGGAAGTTGTACCATGGAAAATGAAAACAAATGGGAATACGATTATTCCTCTGCAAATAGTCCGTCCGGCGATACCGGATACCCCAACGTCGGCTCCTCCGGCATGAACACTGCCAACACGGCGGGCACTTACAGCGACCCCGGCCCGTCCCGCCCGTCGGAAACTTCCACCGGCAATGGCGGCACCACGCCGCCCCCGGCAGGCCCGGAGCCGCAGGCCGCAGCCTCCAAGCCCCCGAAGAAGCGCCGCAAGCGCAGCGGCGGCCGCATCGTCCGCAGCGCCGTTGCGCTGGTGCTGGCCGCGGCCATGGGCTTTGCAGGCGGCTTCGTGGGCGCACGGGTCGGCAATGCAGGCAATAAGGTCGTCATCCAGCAGGTGGAGCGCACCGACAGCAGCGCGGCCTCCGGCACCGCCGTCGCGTCCAGCGGCATGACCACTTCGCAGGTCTCCGAGATGGTCAGCCCCAGCGTCGTGGTCATCACCACCGAACAGGTCGTCTACTCGCAGTGGTCCTGGTACGGCCAGAATCAGGTCGAGTCCGGCGCAGGCAGCGGTGTCATCATCAGCTCGGACGGCTACATCCTCACCTGTGCGCACGTGGTCTCCGGTGCATCGCAGATCACCGTGACCATCGGGGATACCGACTACACCGCCACCGTGGTGGGCGAGGACGACACCAGCGATGTCGCCGTGCTGAAGATCGACGCCACCGGCCTGACCCCCGCCACCGTCGGCGACAGCGACAGCCTGTCGGTCGGCGACAGCGTCCTGGCCGTCGGCAACCCGCTGGGTGAGCTGGGCGGCACCGTCACCAGCGGCATCGTCAGCGCACTGAACCGCAGCGTGACCATTCAGGGCACCAGCTCCACCAACACCATGTCCCTGATCCAGATGGATGCCTCCGTCAGCCCCGGCAACTCCGGCGGCGG
>OOCD01002321.1_pt1 | contig 10291 bp, 8 predicted proteins | sample 1671791 | NCBI WGS metagenome assembly OOCD01 (sample SAMN06348193, study PRJEB24527) | human gut metagenome | biome: human gut; feature: ankylosing spondylitis patient; material: feces | host: Homo sapiens | place: China | collected 2015-10
GGGGAGAATTACGGAAAAAGAATTTTCCGAATGTCCACAGTATACGTTTTACATAGACCCATTTGGAGTAGTTCAGATGATTGCGGTTTTCTGCTATGTTGAGTTCCATGTTTATAGTTTTAGTATACAAACTCTGGCTTTTCTTCTTCTTTTAATATCCATTTGTATAATCTCTTCATTTTCGTAGCTACAGCTTCTACACTATAGTGTCTTTCCATTAATTCACGTCCTCTTTCTCCCATATCTTTTAATTTCTTATGAGGAGTGTTAATGGCTTGCTGAATTGCTTCTGTTATTGAGTCTTGATTATATGTGACCCACCAACCGCACTGATAACTTTTTAATTCTTCCCATGGAGAACCAGTTGTTGCTATGCAGGGTATTTTTCTAACTAATCCTTCTAGTATTACGTTACCTAAATTTTCAAATTCGCTAGGCATAACTAGAACTGAACATGAAGCTAAGGCCTCATCTTTTTCTTTTCCATTTAGGAAACCTGTAAAACGTATTGTGCCATACTTTATTTGATTGGCTAATTTGTGAAGTTCTTCCATGTATTCTTTATCTCCATCTCCTATGATAAGTAGTTCTTTGTCTTTCATTTCTTCACCCAGATTAATACATGCTTGTATTAATCCTTGTATGTTTTTTCTGCGAGAAATACGGCCAAGATATCCTAGACGAAATTTTTCGTCTTGTTTATAGCATGGATATTTCTTGATTTCTACAGGATTAGGAATAATGCCAATTGGAGAAGTAATTCCAAGTTTGCGACAGTGATGTAATTCATCCATACATGTTACATGTATACATGCAGCATTGTTGAGATCTTGAAGCAATCGTAGTTTTAGTGATAATTTTTTAAACATGGTATTGCTTTTTGCTATATCTTGAGGATAAAGCATTCCTCGTGGGGTAATGAGATATGGCTTTCCTATTTGTTGTGCAGTGTCAACTAATGCATAAGTTGGCCATTGCCATACTCCTTGAGCATGATAAATATCATATTTACCAAGTTTTAAGATATCATTTTTATAGCTTGGAGTGTAACAGAATTTGTGTTCCCAAGGAGATTTGGTATAATGAACAGGCACTTCCTCACCTCTTAATATGTCATTTTTTGTAAGAGGAAACTGAATAATTTCTGCATCTATTCCTTGTTGTCTAAGTCCCAATAATGTAAAATATGTACTCATTGCAGGACCGCCAGCTGTAGCTGCTAATGTTCCAACATGTAAAACTTTCATTTTATCAAAGTTCTTTGTTTTTTATCATATAGAGATAATATGTAAATATTGTATTTGTAAAATACACGCTAGATATCGTAAAATCTTAAATTGTATCTGCATGATTATAACTTTTTAATATTGACGGATCATTTCATCTATAACACGAGAAACAGCAATATTGGGATTATAAATATCATTGGCGATTTTAAGTGATATTAAACTTGCATTTTTCATCCATGCTTGATCTGCATTAAGAATTTTTTCTATTTTTCTTATCGCATTTGTAGAATCATTATAGTCAAATACACACCCATTTTCAGATTGGATAACTTCAGGGTAGTTACCAACGTGAATAGAAACTATTAAAGGAAGTCCTGACCATAATGCTTCTATGCAAGTTAGTGGATTAGGATCTGATAAAGATGGAAGAGCAAATATGTCAGCTATAGAAAATAGTTCTAACATTTCATGTTGCTGTTGAAAGCCAAGTAAGCGGACATCAACCGAAGATTGTTTTATAGCTGATTCTATTTCTTCTTTATAGGGTCCTGTTCCTGGTATTACAACTGTGAATTTTTCTATACCATTGCAATGAGATAAAAGATTTATGAATTTGTCTATACCTTTTTCTTTGGATAGTCGAGCAGGTATGATGATACATTTTTTTTCTATTTTCCATTTCTTTTTTAATGTGTTTTTTTCTTCTATTGTACAGGTATGAGCTTTAGAATAGAGAGTATTATCGACAAGGTTAGGAAGAAAAAACAAATCTTTAGGAGTAGTAGAATAATGATCGCAAAAATCTTTAGACATACTACCGCTATACCAAAAGCCATCTATTTTGGAAAAAAAAATATTCCTTATTTTTTCTCTGATTTTCAGTATTAGTTTGTTGTAATTTCTTAATTCATTAAAATGAGCTTCGTTCCAATAGAGTAATTTGTATTTATATTTTCTTTTATATGAACATACTATCCAATTTGTAAGATACATATAACTACCAGCCATAATAACGACGTCCGGTTTATATATTTTCAATTGTTTTTTAATTTCAATATTTAAGTGATTATTGATAGGAAAAGTTATATGTATGTCTTTCATTAAATGAGCGAATGGTATTTTTAAGGAATTATAATCCCAATTACGCTTTGGCTCAATTTTCGTCATAAGTAAAACTTTAAAATCTATTCCTTTAGATTCACATATTTGATGAAATTTGGAATAAAAAATTTTCCGGTAAGGTGTTAAGTGGTTAGTCACCAATAATATTTTTCTCATAAAACTCTATGTATTTTTTAGCAATTGTTTTAAGATCATATTTTTTTATATTATCTAGGCCTTCTTGAATTCGTTCATTTCTTACTTTTTCATCTTTTATTATTTTTAATATTGTATTTTCTATTTCTTTTACTTTAATAGGATTGACTAAATATCCTCCAGTTCCACATATTGATGCCATTGGTTCAATATTGCTGGTTATAATACTACGTCCCATTGCTTGAGCCTCAAGAATAGGTAATCCGAAACCTTCTGTAAGAGAAGCAAAAAATACAATGTCACATTCTGAATAGAGTTCTTTTAATTTTGTATTAGAAATATCATAATATTCATTGAACTTAATATTATAGGTATGTAGTAGTTCAAGATTTGAATGTGAAATTTTGCCAACGATATTAATGGTACATTCTATATTTTTTACTGCTAATATGAGATTTTTTAAATTTTTATGAGTTCCAGAACCTATTTGAAGGATTTTAGGTGTTGCAGAGAACTTATGAGGTGTATATGTATAATTATGAATTAGTGGATTAGAAATAACATAAAGTTTTTTTGCATTTATTCCTAAATAATTGATTAAATCATTTTTTGTGAGTTCACTAATACAAGAAACACGCTTTAGAAAACGTATTGGTAGCTTAAAGTATAAATATTTACGTATCAAATTTTTTATTGGTTCATGATGATTTTTTATCATTCCTATATCATGAATTGTCATTGTGGTTTTATTGTAAGGAAGGAATAATGAAAACCAATATATATCACCAGTGATGTGGTAAATATCTGCTTTTGCCTTATATACATTTATTATATCTAAAAATGTATTTCCAGTAAGATAATAAGATTCAATGGTTAAACCAAAAGACATAATAGTTTGGGATATTGCGGAAAATAATTGTTCTATACTATGTCTGCTGGGTAATGGCTTTCTGTAGATATATAGGACTTTAATCATTTTCTTCTAGTGCCTTACGTAAGTATTCTATATAACCTTTACCAAATTTTATGTCAGGTTCCATATAATTACCTTCTCCCCATTCATTCCATGATTTAAGGAAGATAATTTTATGAGACTCTTTTTTATTTTTTACCATGGATAAAACTTTTTTTACATGGGTGTAAAATTTCTGTGGAGTTGAATTGTTGATTATAAGACCTGTTTTTTTACTTCTTGGGCTATGATCCCAATTAGGATAAATAGCAGGGAATACATCTTCTCGTTTGTCAATATCTTCTGAATAATATTGAATTTCTTTGTCATATGAAGCAATTCGTGTACAGCCATTATATTTTAAATAGCCAATTAAGTGTCTAGTCAATCTTTTTATTTTTGATTCTTTTAAAATTGAATTACCAAGTCGTCCTATGGTAATAGCATTAAACCCTTTATTTAAAAGTAAATTGAATTTATTTTCCATATACTCTGCATAAGTTAGACGCCCAACAAAATAAATACCGGAAAATCCATGTTCTTGAGCCATCTGGTTCCATATTGTAATAATTTCTGTAGGAAGTAAGATGGCTCTATGTATGAATACAAGTGGACAATTATCTATGAGTATATAACGTTTATCCTTAAATGCTGGAAGTAATTTGTTAAAATGTGCTTTGTAGTCTTCTAGACCTTCATATTTTTGTTCAATAAGAAGTTTTCCGCCTTTTAATGTTCCATCTGCATTCCATTGTTTATTTAGCCAAGACTCATTTGCCCACCCAATACAAAAAGGAAAATCAGGAACTCCTGATGAAACAACTTCGTTAAATGGGCGTTCCATGAGTTCCTTGTTTTTACCAAACCAATAATGCCAATAGCAAAATCCATAAACACCTGCTTCCTGTGCTAGTTTTATTTGTTCTTCTCTTGATTCTGGTAAACGTAAATCATAAAAGCCAAGATCTTTGGGTATTTTAGGTTGGTAATGTCCTTTGAACAAAGGCTGGGCTGTTGTTACATTTGTCCATTCTGTAAATCCTGCTCCCCACCATTCATTATTTTCTTTGAAGGGATGGTACTGGGGAAGATAAAAAGCAATAATTTTGGTATTCATATTTTGATTTCTACAATAGAGTTACTATTTTAACATAGATGAGTCTTATTATATTGCCAATGATGAGAGAATATATAAAACCAATCCATCCGCTTAGACCACCACCTACACCGAAAAGGAACATAATAAAATAAATTTGAACTAATCCAATTATAGATATAATAGAACCATTTTTTTTCTTGTAGGTGAGGGAATCTAGTATATAAAAAAGTAGTTTTGATATAATAAAAGCGAAAATAAAATACCAATAATGGAAACATGAAATACCAAGTCCAACGTCACCTCCAACTTTGAATCCTTGAGCTAATGTATTTGTGCATAGTGAATATAAAATATCCATTGGAGAAGACATGATTGATTTCTTTTGAAATCCGAGAGCATTACAAATGGGACCAGGCAGAATACTTGTAACTCTGTCAGAAAAGTCTTTTAGCATTGTTTTATCACCTAATCCTCTTTTATATGCATATTTAATGGATGAATCTACTACTTTATAGTTGCATAGTCTTTGGAAAAAAACATTGGAACAGTAATATTCATCCCATAAGTTTGCAGATCTTCTATCTTTAGTTGAAATATCTATATTTTTTTTAATTGCATCAAGTTTATTTTTGTCTGTCAGTATGTTTATGGTAGTAGAAAATACATTATTAATTGATCCTCCATAACGTACACTTCTTGCGCCTAACATTGCTATACCTAGATTTGATAGAAAAGAAAAAGATATAAGTATTATTATGCTCCATATGATTGTTTTACTAGAACATTTGATTTGTTTTTTGTTTTTTACAAAAAAAAGAAAGAAGTAGATTGCTAATACTATAAATATTGATATGATTGCATTTCGTGAATTGGATGTAATGTTTACCAATGTTGTGGCGATGATATATAAAATGATAGGTGTGTCGAATTGGGGAGTTTTGTATTTGGATTTGATATTATATAAGTTTTTAAATGGAATTATTAAGGGTGCATAAATAAAAGTTGCGAAAAATGATAATGTACCAGCACCTGCGATTTCATTAGTTCCATCTTCTCCATATCTATTTGTTATTAGGTATAGTCTAATAGCCCATGCTCCAATTGCTAATAACCAAAGATGCTTATTTGAAATGGAATTAAAGAAGCCGAAACTTTTCCAAATTCCAGTTAACTTGTTGTTTTGATAATTATTGAACAGACAAAATGATAAAATTAAAATGGAAAAATATATTAATTGAAGTGGAAATGTTATTAATGGTAAATGCATATTGTTATATATAGGGTTAAAATCTATTAATGTAACAATTGGTGCAAAATACATAAATAAGAAAAGAAACGATATAGCAATGAATGAAAAAGGACGTAAAATAACATTTGATCGCTTCAATATAAATCTTAAGTATAATTCGGTGCTAATCCATGTAACACTGATACCTAATATGGTTTCAATATTGAAAAATACAGATAGATGAATAATGGAAATAATAGCTAGTATTTTTCGTATAAAATTTTTTATCGTATCAAAATAATTGGCATTATTTATATACATATTTTTTTAGAATTTTATATATTGTGTCTATATTTGAATAACCTGATTGAATGCATCTTTTATGACCATTTTCAATTATTTGTTTTCTTTCTGGGTCGTTTTTTAGATAGAATTTGCACTTTTCGAGAAGTTCTTTGTTAGAAGAAAAGTAAACAGCTTCTTTATTTTCTTCAAATAGTGATAAATGTTCATTAGTCCTTTCTGCCATTAAAAAACCTCCACATGCAGGTATTTCAACAGAACGAGTTGTTTGTTGATCAAAATTCATTTTTCTTAAGAAACATAGAGAAATCTTGAATGATTGTAGTGCTTTGACATAGTTGTCAGAATACAATCCTCCAATTCTTATATCTAAGGTTGGATACATATTAATATATTTTTCCCATGATTTGTCTCCATAAACACGTACATTGATATTATTTTTAGCTAGGAAAAGAATACTTTCACACCTTTCTTTTTCCCATGCTCCAATAAATCCAACATCACAAATAAATTCTTTTTTTTCTGTCAGAGATAATTTGCGAGGATAATGAAATAAATCATCAAAAGTGTTATTGACAAATATTACATTTTGGGCTCCTAATCTTTTTAAATCTTCTTTAATGTATGATTTATTTGTAATTATTAAATCGTAATATGGAAGGGATTTTAAATAATCTTGACTTTGATTATGGCGCATTGCCATATTGTCAGGAGAATAACTTATTAGTAATGTATTGGCACTAATGGATTTTATTTTTTTTAATGTGCTTGCATGAATTGTTAGTCCTTTATCTATCCATATAACATTATAATGTAATTTTTGTATATTGTATAATATTTTACGGTTTATAGACTCTTCATCAGGAAGAGGTATAGGTAATCCAATACGGAATAATTTGTTAGCAATTTTATATAGTAAGCTTGTTTGTGAAGGACGAGCTTCTATTTTGTGTACAATTGTACCGATTCTTTCGAGAGCATTATGTCGTTGAAGACAAGTATTACTTTTTACTCTAAAATTTCCTATTGATAATATGGTTATAGGTAACTTTTTATTAAATTCAAAACTCATTGCTTATTTCTTTATCGCTATTAATATCAAATATCCCTTCATAATAAGCTGCTTGAGGATTTTTATGGAAAAAATCTAAAAGTAATGCCTCATGTTTATGTGAAAATAAGCGTCGTAGCCCATGAGTAAGTTGTTTTGCAGGACTTCCTCCTAAAGTAGGATAATCTCCTTCTTCTTTTGTGTAGTCTTTATTTAGGAGAGAAGATGACGCTACAATTGTATGCGGTTTAGTTTTTACTCCTTTCATGATTGAAGTTTTATTTCCAATCCAATTATATTCTCCTATTATAATTTCTTTATAAAAGGGGGCTGTTTGATGTTTAATTGAATTATAAACGAAGTGGAAATTTGAATCTACTAATTGAGAATCATATGCTATTCTAGAATAATCACCTATTTTAATATTAGTAGTACTAATTATACGTATATTACCGCCAAAAAAAGTATATGCACCAATGTTTAATTGAGCATTGTTGCCAAGTCTTATATGATAGTCGTTTGCGAATTTGCAGGGGCCATTAAAAGTTAATACAGAATCTTTTCCTAAAAGAATAAATGCAGAATGAGAAAAACCAGTCATAAACTCATTGTTTTGTCCTAATTTGATCATTTTCTTAGTAATAGGACCATTTATTCTAATTTTACCTTTTAACCAGTAAAAGTCACATTTGCCATAAATTGCAATAGGAAGTTTTCTTGCAATATTAAATGGTAAGCAGCGGAAATTAATATATAAACTTTTGAATATGTTGTAGTGGGGTTGACTCCAATGATATTCAATATTTTCTAAAATGGTTCGTAATTTTGTCATTTTCTTTTTATTAAATTAATAATTGAAATTAGTTGATGTTTTTCACCTATTAAGCATATTGCAATTAAATAAATTACAATAAACATAGTGATTCCTGCAAATAATTGATAAATATATGAATTACTGATACTCATAATGTAATAGCATATGATATAGTCAATAATGCATATTATAATATATTTGTAAATATCATATATTTGTTGTTTTATTCCATATCCTAATATTTTTTTAGAATAACAGTTTGTTATGAAATATTGAATGATATTGTATAGGGCTTCTGCTATTACTACCCAAAATAAGCCAAAAAACATACAAGAAAATAACATTATAGTTTTTATCCCTAACTTATAGAATTGCTGTTTCATAGACAAGTCAGTTCTTCCACATGCATTTAGAGCTTGTATTGTTACTGTTGATATTAAACATAGTATTCTACCGAAGCATAAAATTTGTAGGTAAATGATAGTTTCTTGCCATTTTTCTGTTAACACAGTCATAATCATGGGCTTTGCTATTAAAGATAACGTGAAATATATTGGAATTGATATTATTGCTAATTTAATGATAAACTCTTTGAATGTATGACTGAATGCTTCTAGGTTGTTTTTTAATCCAGAAAGTGTTGGAAATATGACAACATTTACTGCACTTCCAATGCCGGTATTAGGTATCATTGCAAATTGAGAACTTCTAGAATATATTCCTAAATCATATGCATTATAAACTTTACCAATGAAAAATGTGGTAAATTCTTCTACTATTTTTGTTATGCTACTTGCTGTAAAAATATTAATCGAATAAGAAAATAAAGCTTTAAAAGAACTTATTTTAAATCCAAACTTAGGTTTAACAGAATTGGTCGTTAAAATTAGTAAATTTATGCAACTCTTGGTTATTGATTGAATAACTAATGCCCAAATACCTAATCCTATATAAGCAAAAAATATGCCAACAATACCACTTATTGTAGTGGAAGAAAAGTTAGCGATTGCAAGTTTGGTATATTTACCCTGTACTTTTAAAATAGCTGTTGAGACGATATATAAAGAATCTATAAATATAATAATAGAACATACTTTTAAATAAATATTGAGTGACGGAATTTCGAAAAAAGAGGAGATAAATGGTGCAGTAAAAAATATGATGATATAAAACAATGAACTTAAGCAAACGTTAAATGTAAATACAGTATTTATATCATTTTGGTTAAGATTATGCTTGTAAATAAGTGCACTTCCTAGTCCATTGTCTATAAAAACAGTTGAGATATGGACTAAGACCATTATGATTCCCAAAATTCCATAATCAGATGGTGAAACCAGTCTAGCTATTATAATAGATAATAGAATTTGAGCTCCTTGAGTGAAAATCCGTTCAAATCCAGTTATAAAAAATCCAGATGCTATGTTTTTTTTGTTCATTATTTGCCTATAATATAATTACTATATTTGATTTTAGATAAATATGCTTTTAGGATTGTAGGTGATAAAATGCAAAATATAATAATGAGTATATGATTGACATTGTAGCCTTTCATGATATTAATGCACGCTGTGTGGGTGAAAAAAATAAACATTGAGGCACTGCCTATTTGCGTTAGGAATAGAGATATAGCGCTTTGGCTTAATAATTTGCTAAAATAATTGAGTAGAATAAAAATTGCTGTTGGTAATAATAAATCAATGATAGGATTGGTAACACAACCAAGTCCTTTTAAACTGAATCTATAATCAGTGAAATAGTCGTAAATAATAGTGAAAATAATGATTGTGAAAATAGTAAATAGTTTATAGTGATTTATTTGAATATCTTTCAGCTTTAGGCCTATAAACATATAAACAATAATAAGAGGAACTGTTTGGCATTCCCATGGGTAAAATGTGAGTAACTTGGTGTTTGAAAGTAAATATGTTATGGTTATCATGATTATTAATAAGCTATTCTTTATAATATTATTTTCTTTCGGACTCATTGAAGAAAGTGCTTTTGCCGCTCTCTTTCCTGCTTGTCTTAACATGTCCGAAATATCATCACCGCCGGATGACACTGTAAGAAGCAAAGAATTATTAGGCTGCGGTGCAAGCTGTAATGAAATCATCTCACCTGAAGGTGCTATACCAATCTCTTTTCTTGCCTCTTCCATAACAACATCAAGAAGTCCATGTATCTTTTCTGTATCATTTCTAAAAAAGTCATCTAATGATATATTATTTTCCTCTAAATCTTCTTCAAAAAGAAGGCACTGAAACTTTTTATCATCAATCTTTTTAAATTCCATATGTATCCTCGCCAATAATCTATTAAACTATTAATATTTACATTTTTACTGTCACACAGCAT
>OOCD01002335.1_pt1 | contig 10257 bp, 9 predicted proteins | sample 1671791 | NCBI WGS metagenome assembly OOCD01 (sample SAMN06348193, study PRJEB24527) | human gut metagenome | biome: human gut; feature: ankylosing spondylitis patient; material: feces | host: Homo sapiens | place: China | collected 2015-10
AGCGATTATGTTTACCTACATCCGGGGAATCTCGACAGAGAAAGGGGCAAAGGTATTGGAAGATTTTATAACGGAATATAGAAAACAAAGGATACACTAAGACAGGGAATAAAGAGATTCCCAAAGAAGATAAACAACTAAAATTATTGTATGAACAAAATGAAATGTTTCTTAAGCAAAAAGATGCTTTTGGCGGTGGTTGTACTGCTCTCGGTGGGTTATGTACAGGCACAGGAGGCAAAGGACATCGTGCTACTGGAAATTGCATTGAGCGAAAACCCCACAATGAAAGTGGCCGGCCAAGAGATTCAGCTGAAAAAAGAGGCTAAGAAGGAGGCATACGGCGGACTATTTCCGGAGGTTTCATTGACGGGTTCTTACTCGCGGACACTAAAAAAACAGACAATGGTGATGGACTTTGGCGGAGAATCGCAGACCATCCAGGTAGGTTCGGACAACTCGTACAACGGAGGACTCAATGTGAGTCTCCCTGTATTTGCTCCGACGCTTTACAAGAGTATCAATCTGACCAAGACAGATGTGGAACTGGCTGTTGAAAAAGCACGCTCGTCGAAACTCGACTTGGTGAATCAGGTGACCAAGGCATATTATCAGTTGTTGTTGGCCCAGGACAGCTACAAAGTGCTCCTGCAGAGTTATGCGCAGGCAGAAGCCAACTATGAAGTGGTGAAAGCCAAATATGAGCAGGGAACGGTTAGCGAGTATGATAAGATACGCGCCGACGTACAGGTGCGTAGCCTGAAACCCTCGGTAGTATCTGCCGGTAACGGAGTGAATCTTGCCCGCTTGCAGTTGCAGGTACTGATGGGTATGGATACGGAGGTGGAAATTGCTGCCGATGGTAATCTGAAGGACTATGAAATGGTGATGTTCCGTCGTCAGATGGAAAGCAACCAGTTGAATCTGAATAACAACAGTGATTTGAAGCAGTTGGACTTAAATGCCGACTTGTTGAAGAAAACACTGGCTGTGCAGCGAACCAATTTCATGCCGACATTGGCTGCATCGTTCAACTATTCGTATACATCGCTGAATAATGACTTCAAGATGTCGCATTACAAGTGGTTCCCATATTCTACTGTCGGTCTGAGTCTGAGTATCCCTTTGTTTAAGGCAAGTAACTTTACGAAGGTAAAGCAAACTAAGATCCAGATGCAGCAACTGGCCGAGAACCGCACCAACGTATATCGCCAACTCACCATGCAAGCCACCAGTTATCTGGATAATATGGCTGCAAGTACCGAGCAGGTAGTCAGCAACAAAGAAGGAATCGTACAGGCGGAAAAAGGACGTTTGATAGCCCAAAAACGTTATGAAGTAGGTAAAGGGACTATCCTTGAATTGAACGATTCGGAAGTGGCGCTGACACAGGCCCAGTTGACTTACAACCAGTCTATCTACGACTATTTGGTTGCTAAGGCTGATCTCGATCAGGTATTGGGAAGAGAAGAAGTAACAGAGTAACTAAACACACAACAATTAAAATTTGAATATGAAAAGATGTTTCCAATTAGTAGCCCTGCTCGCCGTTGTGCTATTGGGCTCGTGCACTGGAGGAAAAGACAAAAGTGCTGCTGAAAAAACAGAGGAAAAGCCAAAAGTGAAATTGGCCGATGTGACAGCACGCCCGGTAGAACAGATACAGGAATACACGGCAACCGTAGAAGCTGAAGTGAAGAATAACATTGCTCCGTCATCACCGGTGCGTATTGATAAAATCTTTGTGGAAGTGGGCGATCATGTGTCCAAAGGCCAGAAACTAGTGCAGATGGATGCTGCCAACTTGAAACAGACTAAGCTGCAACTGGACAATCAGGAAGTGGAATTCAATCGTATCGATGAACTGTATAAGGTAGGTGGTGCTTCAAAATCGGAATGGGATGCTGCAAAGATGGCCTATGACGTGAAGAAAACTGCTTATCAGAACTTGTTGGAAAACACTTCTCTGCTGAGTCCTATCAGTGGGGTGGTAACTGCCCGCAATTACGATAGCGGCGATATGTATAGCGGTGGCAATCCGGTGCTGACCGTTGAAAAGATTACTCCGGTCAAACTTTTGATCAATGTATCCGAGGTTTACTTCACCAAGGTGAAGAAAGGTGCTCCCGTGAATGTGAAGCTCGATGTCTACGGTGATGAGGCTTTCGAAGGCAAGATCAGCTTGATTTATCCGACGATCGATCCGTCTACCCGTACATTCCAGGTGGAGATTCAATTGCCTAACCAGAATCAGAAAGTACGTCCGGGAATGTTTGCCCGTGCCAGCCTGAATTTTGGTACGGAAGAGAACGTCGTTGTTCCCGATTTGGCTATTGTGAAGCAAGCTGGTGCCGGCGACCGTTATGTGTATGTATACAAGGATGGAAAAGTGACATACAACAAAGTGGAACTGGGACGCCGCATGGGTACCGAGTATGAATTGAAATCCGGTGTACCCAATAATTCTCAGGTAGTCATTGCCGGTCAGACCCGATTGATCAACGGCACTGAGGTAGAGGTAGAAAAATAATGAATCAATGTAACCGTATGTTGTGTACAGCTTTATAAGTTGAAAGCTATACAATCCGATGACATACGGCGCATTATCCACATTTTAATAATTAGCAAAAATGAGTTTATACGAAGGAGCGGTTAAAAAACCGATTATGACCTCCTCTGCTTTCTGGCAGTGGTGATTTTTGGTCTCTTCTCTTTGTCAAAATTACCTATCGACTTGTATCCGGACATCGATACAAATACGATTATGGTAATGACCGCCTATCCCGGAGCCAGTGCTTCGGATATAGAGAACAACGTGACTCGTCCGTTGGAGAATACGCTGAATGCTGTCAGTAACCTGAAGCATATCACCTCCCGTTCGTCTGAAAATATGTCTCTGATTACATTGGAGTTTGAATACGGTAATGATATCGACGTACTGACTAATGATGTGCGTGACAAGCTGGATATGGTCAGCTCGCAGCTTCCGGATGATGTGGAGAATCCCATCATTTTTAAGTTCAGCACCGACATGATTCCGATTGTGTTGCTGTCGGTACAGGCCAATGAAAGTCAGTCGGCACTTTATAAAATCCTGGACGATCGCGTTGTGAACCCGTTAGCACGTATTCCCGGTGTGGGTACGGTATCCATCAGTGGTGCTCCCCAGCGTGAGATCCAGGTATATTGCGACCCCGGCAAACTGGAAGCCTATAATCTGACTATCGAAACAATCAGTTCGATTATCGGAGCCGAGAATAAGAATATTCCGGGCGGTAACTTCGATATCGGTAATGAGACCTATTCGTTGCGTGTCGAAGGAGAGTTTGACGATTCGCGACAATTGGAAGATGTTGTGGTGGGTAGCTACAATGGAGCGAATGTCTATCTGCGCGATGTGGCCCGCGTGGTCGATACCGTGGAGGAGCGTGCTCAGGAAACATATAATAATGGGGTAAAAGGAGCCATGATTGTGGTGCAGAAACAGTCGGGTGCCAACTCTGTGGATATTTCAAAGAAAGTGGCCGAGGCTTTACCGAAGTTGCAGAAGAATTTGCCGAGCGACGTGAAGCTCGGAGTGATTGTCGATACATCCGACAACATTCTCAACACCATCGACAGTTTGGCCGAAACCGTACTGTACGCCCTTTTGTTTGTAGTTATCGTGGTGTTCCTCTTCTTGGGACGCTGGCGTGCCACATTGATTATTTGTATTACTATTCCGCTTTCACTGATCGCCTCGTTTATTTACCTGGCAGTCACCGGAAATACAATTAATATTATCTCGCTTTCATCTCTCTCTATTGCCATCGGTATGGTGGTGGACGATGCGATTGTGGTACTCGAAAATGTGACTACCCATATCGAGCGCGGTTCTGATCCGAAACAGGCTGCCGTGCACGGAACGAATGAGGTGGCTATTTCCGTAATTGCCTCTACACTGACCATGATTGCAGTGTTCTTCCCACTGACAATGGTAAGTGGTATGTCGGGGGTGATGTTTAAGCAGTTGGGTTGGATGATGTGTGCCATCATGTTCATTTCTACAGTAGCTGCTTTGTCACTGACACCGATGCTCTGTTCGCAATTGTTACGTTTGCAGAAGAAACAGTCTAGGACTTTCAAACTTCTTTTCGGTCCTATTGAGAAAGGTTTGGATGCTTTGGATACAGGCTATGCCCGTATGTTGAATTGGGCGGTTCGCCATCGTCCGATTGTCATCTTCGGTTGTATCGTGTTCTTTGTGGTCAGCTTGTTCTGTGCCAAGAGTATCGGAACCGAGTTCTTCCCGGCACAGGATAATGCCCGTATCGCGGTTCAGTTGGAGTTGCCTATCGGAACACGCAAGGAGCTGGCACAGGAGGTCTCAGAGAAACTGACTAACCAGTGGCTCAATAAATACAAAGGTGTAATGACCGTATGTAACTATACCGTAGGTCAGGCCGACTCAGACAATACCTGGGCCTCTATGCAGGACAATGGTTCCCACATCATTTCGTTCAATATCAGTCTGGTCGATCCGGGCGATCGTGACATCAGCCTTGAACAAGTCTGCGACGAGATGCGTGAGGACCTGAAGAAATATCCGGAGTTCAGCAAAGCACAGGTGATCCTGGGTGGTAGCAACACGGGTATGTCTGCTCAGGCAAGTGCCGACTTCGAGGTATATGGTTATAGTATGGAAGAAACCGACAGTGTAGCTGCACGTTTGAAACGTGAACTGCTGAATGTGAAAGGTGTATCGGAAGTAAACATCAGCCGTAGTGATTATCAGCCGGAGTATCAGGTAGACTTCGATCGTGAGAAGCTGGCTTTGCACGGACTGAACCTGGCAACTGCAGGTAACTATCTGCGCAACCGTATCAATGGTGCCATTGCCTCCAAGTATCGTGAGGATGGAGACGAATACGATATCAAAGTGCGTTATGCACCGGAGTATCGTACCAGTATTGAAAGTATCGAGAACATTCTTATTTATAACAGTCGTGGCGAAGCCGTACGTGTGAAAGAGTTGGGTAAAGTTGTCGAGCGCTTTGCTCCTCCTACTATCGAACGTAAAGACCGCGAACGCATTGTGACCGTTTCGGCTGTTATCTCGGGCGAAGCGTTGGGTAATGTAGTGAATGCGGGTAATGCTATCATCGATAAGATGGATATTCCGTCGGACGTAACGATTCAGGTAGCCGGTTCGTACGAAGACCAGCAAGATTCGTTCCGCGACCTGGGTACGCTGGCTATTCTTATTGTGGTACTGGTGTTTATTGTGATGGCAGCGCAGTTCGAATCATTGACTTATCCATTCATCATCATGTTCTCACTGCCGTTTGCCTTCAGTGGAGTGTTGATGGCGCTTTTCTTTACAAAGAGCACGCTGAGTGTAATGAGCCTCTTGGGAGCCATCATGTTGATCGGTATCGTTGTAAAGAATGGTATTGTACTTATCGACTACATCACTCTTTGCCGCGAACGTGGACTGGCTGTGCTCAACTCTGTCGTAACAGCAGGTAAGAGCCGTCTTCGTCCGGTATTGATGACCACTGCTACTACAGTTCTCGGTATGATCCCGATGGCAATTGGTGGTGGACAGGGTTCGGAGATGTGGAGCCCGATGGCGATTGCCGTAATCGGTGGTCTGACTGTTTCCACTATTCTGACTTTGGTCCTGATTCCTACTTTGTACTGCGTCTTTGCCGGTACAGGTATCAAGCATCAGCGTAAGGTATTGAGACGGAAACGTGAGCTGGAGGCTTACTTTGAAGAGCATAAAGATGAAATGATTAAGAAATAATAAAGAAGAAATCAAGATATGAAATCAGTATTAATCACATTCGATCAGGCTTATTACGAACGTATCATTGCTTTGCTGGACCGTTTGGGTTGTCGGGGCTTCACCTATTTGGAGCGTGTGCAGGGACGTGGTTCGAAGACCGGTGATCCGCATTTCGGCAGCCACGCCTGGCCTAGTATGTGTTCGGCCATCATAACGGTGGTGGATGACAAGAAGGTGGACCCGTTGCTGGATGCGTTGCATCGGATGGACATGCAGACAGAACAGCTCGGTCTGCGGGCTTTTGTCACTAACGTGGAGCGAAGCATTTAATCCTTTGCCTACACAGATAACATCAGAGGAGAATCTGCGTGAATTTCATGCAGATTCTCCTCTCTTTTTATGGGTTTTATCTATCTTTGCAACTTCTTATTAAATTAAGAGCGTGCATGAAAAATTATTTGAAATATTCGTTATGGCTGACATTGATCGTCCTGTTCGCATTAATTGGAATGCACTGGCTGCCTGCTATAACGATCGACGGACATACGATGAGGCGTGTCGATTTGCTGAGTGATGTCCGTATGCCTGAACCTGATAAAGATGAAGTAGTGGCAGACAGTCTGCCGCCGGTCCCGGTTGGGAAAACTGCATTTGTATCGAAGATTATAGTGACTCGACGATGCGAGGGATGACTCCTTTTTATCGTGCGCTGGACGAAATTCAGTCCAAAGGTCGCGTGGTTCGTATAGCTGTGTTCGGTGATTCCTTTATTGAGGCGGATATTTTCACAGCCGATCTGCGCGAGATGTTGCAGAAGCGTTTCGGCGGATGTGGTGTAGGCTTTGTCACCATAACTTCGATGACCAGCGGCTATCGTCCGACGGTACGTCATTCTTTTGGCGGATGGTCTAGTCATGCAGTGACCGACAGTGTTTACTTTGATAAAAAGAAACAAGGTATTTCCGGGCACTATTTTGTTCCCCGTGAAAGAGCTTACGTTGAACTTCGTGGACAAAATAAATATGCTTCTTTACTCGATACCTGCCAGATAGCATCCATCTTTTTCTATAATAAGGGCGAGGTCAATCTTTCTGTATGTGTCAACCGTGGGGAAGCTGAAGCGCGGGACTTTTCTACTACTGGTCGTTTGCAGCAGATGAAAGTGAATGGTCGTATCGGTTCGGTACGCTGGGATATCAATCGGGCAGATTCCACTTTGTTCTATGGGGTGGCAATGGACGGCACACAAGGAGTTGTTGTCGACAACTTCTCTTTGCGTGGTAGTTCAGGACTTTCCCTTCGCAGCATACCATCCAAAATGCTGCAAGAGTTTAATGCCCAGCGGCCTTATGATTTGATTATTCTGGAATATGGACTGAACGTTGCAACCGAACGCGGAAGAAACTACGACCCTTATAAGAAAGGACTTCTCACAGCCATTAACCACCTGAAAGAATGCTTTCCGCAGGCCGGTTTTCTTTTGTTGAGTGTGGGCGATCGTGACTATAAGACTGATACCGGTGAACTGCGAACAATGCCCGGAGTGAAGAATCTGATCCGCTACCAGCAGAATATAGCGGCAGAGAGTGGTATTGCTTTTTGGAACATGTTCGAGGCTATGGGAGGAGAGGGTAGTATGGCCGGGCTGGTGCATGCCAAGCCCTCTTTGGCTAATTATGATTATACACACATCAACTTCCGGGGTGGACGTCACTTGGCAGGACTACTATACGAAACATTGATTTATGGAAAAGAACAGTATGAAAGGAGAAAGGCCTATGAGGCTGAATAGATGGCTGGGGGTGTTGATCCTTTTGCTTTCCGGTGTTTGGTCGGTTCGGGCACAGGACCTTTTGCCAGCCTGTCCGCAGGTGGATAAAGGCACGAAGGCTTGTAAGCCGATGCGTGAACCGGGATCATTGGGGGATACTGTTTCGGTAAAAATTGTTTTTCCCGTAGCTTTCAAAGGTGTAGGGAGGAATGAGGTCGTGGATAGTCTTGGGATACTGGCTCCGGTGCTCGAACATTTGCGGCTGGTGCAAAACGGGAGTTCGGAAGATACTGTGCGCATTGTTCATATTGGTGACAGTCACATTCGCGGGCATATTTTTCCTCGTACTACCGGTGCCCGTCTGACCGAAACATTCGGAGCGATCTCCTATACGGATATGGGGGGGAACGGAGCCACTTGCCTGACTTTTACGCATCCCGACCGTATTGCAGCCATTGCAGCCCTGAAACCCGAACTATTAATACTTTCGTTTGGAACGAACGAAAGCCATAACCGAAAATACAATTCGAATGTACATTACCGGCAGATGGAGGAATTGCTTGAACTGTTGCATGACAGTCTGCCTGATGTTCCTATCCTGATGACTACGCCTCCGGGATCTTATGAAAGTTTCCGTCAACGTCGTCGGCGTCGCACATACGCTATTAATCCCCGAACGGTAACGGCAGTGAACACGATTCATGATTTTGCCCGCCGCCATAAACTGGTGGTGTGGGATATGTATAATGTTGTGGGCGGAAGCCTGCGCGCCTGCAAGAACTGGTCAGACGCCCAATTAATGCGTCCGGATCACGTACATTATCTGCCTGAAGGCTATACGCTTCAGGGAGAATTATTATATGAAGCCATTATTAAAGCCTATAATGAATATGTTTCCCATTGATATTGATTTCAGCCGGTTAAAAGAGGTGCTTACCTACGATCCGCAGGCACCTATGATATTCAGCAGTGGTATCTTCCTTTGGCTGTTTGCCGCCTTTATGATCGTGTACACCTTGTTGCAGCGTCAGTATACGGCCCGTATTCTGTTTGTGACGCTTTTCTCTTATTACTTTTATTATAAGAGCAGCGGCACTTACTTTTTCCTGCTGGCGCTGGTCACGGTTTGCGACTTTCTGCTGGCGCAATGGATGGACCGTACCGATGTCCGCTGGAAACGTAAGTTTTGTGTGGTACTCAGTGTATCGGTCAATTTGGGATTACTCTGCTACTTTAAATATACCAATTTTCTGGGTGGGGTCATTGCCTCGCTGATGGGAGGGGAGTTTACGGCACTTGACATCTTTTTGCCTGTCGGCATCTCCTTTTTCACATTCCAGTCGTTAAGCTACACCATTGATGTCTATAGGAAAGAGATCAAACCTTTGACCAGTCTGCTGGATTATGCCTTTTATGTCTCTTTCTTTCCACAGTTGGTGGCCGGGCCCATTGTCCGGGCACGTGATTTTATTCCGCAAATTCGTAAACCGCTCTATGTGTCGCAGGAAATGTTCGGCAGGGGTATCTTTCTTATTGTGGCAGGTTTGTTCAAGAAAGCGGTTATCTCCGATTACATAAGTATTAACTTTGTTGAGCGTATTTTTGATAACCCGACACTCTATTCGGGAGTCGAGAACCTGATGGGGCTTTATGGTTATGCTTTGCAGATTTATTGTGATTTTTCAGGATATAGTGATATGGCAATCGGCATTGCTCTTTTACTTGGTTTCCATTTCAATTTGAACTTTAATTCTCCGTATAAATCAGCGTCGATCACTGAGTTCTGGAGACGTTGGCATATTTCTTTGTCGAGTTGGTTACGCGACTATCTTTATATTTCTTTGGGAGGTAACCGTCACGGGAAGTTCCGTCAATACCTCAATCTGATTATTACCATGTTCCTTGGTGGACTATGGCATGGGGCTTCATGGAATTTTGTGCTTTGGGGTACTTTTCACGGAGTGGCACTTGCTCTTCATAAAGCATGGATGTCCATTATTGGGCGTAAAAAGGGGGAGACCAGTCACGGTATTCGCCGGGTATTGGGTGTTATCATTACTTTCCACTTTGTCTGCTTTTGTTGGATTTTCTTCCGTAATGCTGACTTTCACAATTCGATGGACATGCTGAATCAGATTTTTACTGCTTTCCGTCCACAGCTTTTCCCACAACTGATAGAAGGGTATTGGCGGGTATTTGCACTGATGGCAGTTGGTTTCCTGCTCCATTTTGCTCCGGATAGTTGGGGAAATGCCGTTTGCCGTGGAGTGATCAAGCTTCCTTTCTTAGGTAAAGCTATTGTAATGGTGGCTATGATTTATCTGGTCATCCAGATGAAGAGCAGTGAGATTCAGCCGTTCATCTATTTCCAGTTCTAGTAGTTATCGCCTTTACTTCTTGAAAGTATTTTAGCTTATTTTGATCTTGTCAATATGCAGGAAAGTCCTAGTGATGTTGTTATTTATTTTGAATAGAAGAATGTTATTCCTGAGCAATATTCTGGACGGGAAACCTGCAACAAGAGATTCTATGATCTTGTCGTTGTTCAAGATTTCCCTCTTTGCAGTAAAAAAAACTCTGAATATCCGTTGTCGTCACAGGATTTTGAAGCAGAGTAATCAGTACATCAACCGTAACTGGCGTATGGTGGCTGAAGGTATCCGTATGGCACAGTATTTATTTTGCGTCTTTTTTATAAAAGAGTTATATTGATAAT
>OOCD01002336.1_pt1 | contig 10252 bp, 9 predicted proteins | sample 1671791 | NCBI WGS metagenome assembly OOCD01 (sample SAMN06348193, study PRJEB24527) | human gut metagenome | biome: human gut; feature: ankylosing spondylitis patient; material: feces | host: Homo sapiens | place: China | collected 2015-10
CCATGAGAACTCATATCGAGGAATGTAGAAGAGCTGCTCTGGATTACTTTTTAAACAATCAGGTATATACTTCATCAACAAACAGCTCATCTTATATAAAAGAGCTTGAAAAATACTCTTAATATACAGATTATAAATATTATCGTATTAAAAATTGTTAAACCCCAGCCACATATGCACTAAGCATCTGTGACCGGGGTTTAATAACTTAATCCGACATCTTTTTACAATCTATTTTTTCTTATAATTAGCAATACCAAATATCGCACATAACAATATGCATGCGAATATCATCCATCCTACAAGATATGATGTTCCAAGCTTTGCGAATGTATCGTAATATCCCTTAAGATATACAATTACAATAATCGCCGGAAGTATATAACTCATATAGAATCTGAAACATTCAGGGAACTTTATGCCCTTACCTGTATTAGCTTCCTGTCTGAAGCCTTCCCAGCCCCAGCCATTCTTCTTTGTACAGAATAACACGAATATCATACTTCCAAGTGGAAGAAGATTATACGATACAAGGAAGTCTTCAAGATCCATAATACCAGTTCCTGGACCAAGTGGTTCAAAACCTGAAAGCACATTAAAACCTAATACTGCTGGAAGTGAAAGCAATGACATAAACACAATATTCCACAACACGACATTTTTTCTTGAATACCCCTTAAGGTCTATGTAAAACGAAATAATATTCTCGAATACAGCTATAACCGTTGAAAGCGCCGCAAACGACATAAATATAAAGAATGCTGTTCCCCATACTCTTCCACCAGCCATGCTGTTAAACACATTCGGCAGTGTCTTAAAAAGCAGTGAAGGACCTGCATCAGGCTGTACGCCAAATGAAAAACATGCTGGTATAATAATAAACCCAGCCATAAGTGCAACGAATGTATCAAGTACTACTATGCTGACAGCTTCGCCACCTATGGTTCTATCCTTCTTCATGTAGCTTCCGAAGATCTCCATAGCACCAATACCTACACTAAGTGTAAAAAATGCATGTGTCATGGCATCAAATATAACAGGGCCTATACCTCTTGCCTTAATAGTATCAAGATTAGGAACAAGATAAAACTTAACACCCTCAGATGCACCTGGTAAAACAAGCGAATGTATCGCAAGAACAATAATAAGCACTATAAGACATGTCATCATTACCTTTGTTATCTTTTCAATACCCTTTTCCAGTCCAAGTGCACATACACCAAAGGACAACAATATCGCTATCATCATCCATACAATCATGACTCCAGGATCACCTAACATATTGCCAAACTCCGCGGTTATCTGCTCTGAGCTGACACTTGTAAGCGCACCGCTTGCTTCCTTGAATGCATAATAAAGCATCCATCCGGCTACCATAGTATAGAAAGCCATAAGAATATAACTTCCAACTACTGATACCCACTTAAAATAATGCCACTTGCTGCCTTTTTTCTCTAGTACCTCATATGCTCTGGCTGCACCCTTTCCACTTCCTCGTCCTACCGTAAACTCAGCACACACAATAGGAAAACCTAGAATAGCAAGGAACACAAGATATATCAGTACAAATGCTGCTCCTCCGTTAATTCCACATATGTATGGAAACTTCCATACATTGCCAAGCCCTACTGCGCACCCGGCTGACACAAGGATGAAACCTAGTCGCGATCCAAACGTTTCTCTTTCTTTCAAAACAAAACCTCCAATATTAACTTTTGTATATTCGACATACATATATTCCGTATGATATTCTGCACAATATTCATCGCTATATTCTGCACAACTCATACATACAACTAACGTGCCATAGCTGCCTTAACAAGATGCTTTGCAAGCACAGATGTAGTAACTGAACCAACTCCACCTGGAACAGGTGTTGCAATTGCTGCAATATCTGTGATAGTGTCAAAATCAACATCTCCACACAGATTTCCTTCCTCATCTACATTAATGCCAACATCAACTACAATGGCACCCTCAGCTACATAATCCTTCTTAATCATGCGTGCAGAACCTGCTGCCGCAACAAGTATCTCAGCGTTCTTACATGTACCTTCCATGTCAACTGTCTTTGTATGACATACTGTAACTGTTGCATTGCGCTTCATAAGAAGCATAGAAACAGGTTTTCCTATAACAAGACTTCTTCCTACAACTGTTACCCTTTTACCCTTTATATCAATACCAGCATAATCCAACATCTCAATGACTGCCTCTGCTGTACATGGTGCATATCCACTCTCATCACCAGCATATACCTTAGCTAAGTTAAGAGGTGATATTCCATCAAGATCTTTTCTTGGATCTATTTTGTTTTCAATCTGCTTTTCATCAAGCTGCTTTGGAAGTGGTCTTAACATAAGAATACCATCTATGTCAGGATTCTCGTTAATCTTATCGAACTCAGCCTGAAAAGTCTCATTATCTATATCAGCATCAAATGTATATGTTGTACATCTGACTCCTACCTTATCCATCTTTTTAACAGCTCCTCTTTCATATGAGCAGTCATCTGGTCTTTCACCAACCCTTATAATAGCAAGATGTGGAAGCGGACCTTCTATACTTTTAACCTGTTCCATAAGCTTTTCATTAATGGCATTAGCTACTGGAAGTCCTTTTAATATCTCCATATTATTTATCTCCATATATTTTATTTTGTTGTGATAATATCTTAATTTACTCTTTCTCAACCCATACACTCACGAACCCGCGCTGTGCGCTATCTCGCCCTGCTTCGCATGGCTGTTCGTTCGTTAATGGCGCAAGAAAAGTATATGTCTGGCTATCTCACACAATCCATAACTCTGTCATACACCTCATCTGCCATCTGATTACCTCTGATGATAAGTTCATCTGCCCTGGTATTCATATCATCTGCCACATCAGTGTCCTTCATAAGTTTTGTGTTTATGTATACATTAAGTGAAGCTCCGTTGAGTGCTGCCTTACACATCTGTACACCTACTCCCGCATCACTTATAGCTAACCTGCTTCCAATAACAGATATCCTGTCTATAAGTCCAATAGCTTCAACTATAACCTCCATCATTGAAAGTGGTGCTTCACTTGCTGCTATAAGCGCTCTTTCCATAACCTCTTCACGATGCTTTAACTGCTCATCAGTATCTTTAGGAAGACCATACGCCTCCGATAAAGGCTTGAAAGCTTTGGCATCCTTATCCATACATTCTGCCAGTTCTTTAGTCAGGTCATTTGCACGTACTATAAGTTTTTCAATTTCATCCTGATATTCGGCATATTTTTTCTTTCCTGTTGTAAGTGCAAGAACCATGTTACCAAGTGACATGCCAACTGCTGCAACATAACCACATGCACCGCCTCCTCCTGGAACTGGTTCCTTTGATGAAAGCACATTAAGGAATTCGTTCATATTCATATCTGTCATCATATCTCTTTCTCCTTTACAGACCATTATTCTGCCAGTATCTGAAATGTATCATTTTATTTAACTACAATTCAATCTCTCCTGTAAACACGGTAGCTGCCGGACCTTCCATATATACATCCCCGCTTTCTTCATCCCATGTTATCTTAAGGTCTCCTCCTAGAAGGTGAACTGTTACATCCTTACTGTCACACATACCATTAAGAACTGTAGCAACAACTGTCGCGCATGTTCCTGTTCCACATGCGAATGTCTCACCAGAACCTCTCTCCCACACTCTCATGTTAAGAGTCTTTCTGTCTAATACCTGTACGAACTCTGTATTGATTCTTTCTGGAAATGCCTTATGATTCTCAAAGTATGGTCCAACCTTTTCTATATCGAATTTTGTTATATCTATATCGTTATCAAGATATACAATATCATGTGGGTTGCCCATAGATACACCTGTTATATCATATGATTTTCCATCCACCAGTATTGCTTCATTAATAACTGCATTTTCCACATTATCAAGTGCTTTAACAGCAAGCGGACACAGTTTGGCATCATTCTTATATGTATTCCTGTAAGCTGCCTTATATTCTACTAAAGCATTAACATCTACAGGCACCTTTGAAGCCTCAAGTTCAGGTTTTCCCATATTAACTACTACAGAAGCTACCTTGCCATCATCTCCAACATTTAACTTAAGTATCTTAATACCTGCCAATGTCTCTACATTGACTGTTGTCTTATCTGTAAGGCCATTGTCATATACGTACTTTCCTACACATCTTATTCCATTTCCACACATCTGTCCCTGTGAACCATCTGCATTATACATCTCCATAAAAAAGTCTGCCTTATCAGATGGCTTTATAAGTATAAGTCCATCAGAACCTATTCCAAAATGTCTGTCACTTACCCTTACAGCCACCTCTGATGGGTTTGCCAGAGGCAACTTAGTGCAATCCACATATACATAATCATTGCCTGCACCCTGCATCTTTGTAAACTTCATATCAATCTCCATTTCTTTATGTGAAAATGATTATCCTATTGAGTATAATTCTTCTCACACCTAATATAATATTTCTATATTCTGCTGTAATGTCAGCCTCAGGAGGTATTCAATGCCTTACTGATGTATACCTTAACTACTCTTCTGTCCCTACACATCTGCATATATACTTAACACCATCGTTGCTGACTCAACCATAGTATTGCCGCTATCCATACTACACTTCTGGATATACCTGAACGCATCCTGCTCTGTCATATTATTTCTTTCCATAAGCAGATGCTTTGCGTTATCAATTATTTTCTGTTCTTTGGGGCTTCTCTGCCTTGGTGTTGTACGAGCCTTTCTTCTTTTTCTTATCTGAGACTGCAGCATAATCTCTATGGTAGATAACAGATCATTTACCTTGATAGGCATAGCTACACATACAACATTGCTATCCTGACAGTCCTCCCACAGATTCTGTGATGCAACGAGCAGCAGTTCAAAGCTTTTAGGTTTATATTCGCATAATTCTGAATAAATCATATTATCTGAAAGCTTATAACCACTTATAATGATGCCGTCAGACAATGCATCTGCCTGATTGATAACCTGTGCCCCACTTGTACAAGGAACTGCCACATCATATCCCTTACGAACCAGGAGACTTCTTACAGCCCTTGCCTCCTCTATCTTCGGAAATGCAACAATCAATGTAGACATATTCTAACCTCGTATATTAAAACTTATAAAGATATTCATCAAGCTCCCACTGCGTAACCTGAGTCTTGTAATCATCCCATTCCTTTAGCTTGGCTTCCGTATACTTTGTTGTAATATGCTCTCCAAGAACACCACATATAAACTTATCCTCATTAAGATACTTTATTGCATCATAAAGATTATCTGGCAGTATTTCTATTCCCGCCGCTTTTCTTTCCTCTTCTGTCATCTCAAATATATTGCAGTCAACGCTGGCTGGAACCTCCAGCTTATTCTTAATACCATCAAGACCTGCCGCAAGACATGTAGCAAGTACAAGGTATGGATTAGCCGAAGGATCAGGGTTTCTAAGCTCCACTCTTGTTCCATTTCCTCTTGATGCTGGTATTCTTATAAGTGGACTTCTGTTAGTTGATGACCATGCTATATATACAGGTGCTTCATAACCTGGCACAAGTCTCTTATATGAGTTAACAAGTGGATTAGTAATAGCTGTCATACCCTTTGCGTGCTTCATGACACCCGCTATGAAATGATATGCATCCTCTGATAATCCAAGCTTATCACTATCATCTGCAAATATATTCTTTCCATCCTCTGTAGCAAGAGACATATTAACATGCATTCCAGAGCCGTTAATACCATACTTTGGCTTAGGCATAAATGTTGCATGCAACCCATGTCTTTTAGCAATAGTCTTTACTGTAAGCTTGAATGTCATAATATTATCTGCTGTCTTTAAAGCTTCATCATATCTGAAATCTATCTCATGCTGTGCTGGTGCAACCTCATGATGGGAAGCCTCTATCTCAAAGCCCATATCTTCAAGAGTAAGCACCATATCACGTCTTACATTCTCTCCAAGGTCTGTAGGTCCTAAATCAAAATAACCTGCCTTTTCATGAGAAAGTGTTGTTGGAAGTCCATTATCATCTGTATGGAAAAGGAAAAACTCACATTCCGGTCCAACCTCGAATATATATCCCATATCCTTAGCTTCATTAATCACTTTCTTAAGTATCCATCTTGGATCACCCTCGAATGGCTTACCATTTGGTGTATATACATCGCATATAAGTCTTGCAACCTTTCCCTGTTGTGGTCTCCATGGAAATATTTCAAATGTATCATAGTCAGGATACAGATACATATCTGACTCTTCAATTCTTACAAAGCCTTCAACAGAAGAACCGTCAAACATGCATTTGTTATCAAGTGCCTTCTCAAGCTGGCTTGAAGTAATTGCAATATTCTTAAGTGTTCCAAAAATATCTGTAAACTGCAGACGGATAAAGGCAACATCTTCTTCCTCCACAATACGGATGATGTCTTCCCTTGTATAGTTATGCATATAACAACCTCCTTTTCATACCGTTTCCAGTTTTTTCATCCTAATACAGAAAATCTGCCATCAGCAGCTCCCCACACACTCCGGTATATATTGATAAAGGGCGATCTCCACCCATACTGGAAACGCCCTTGTCTCTGTGCCTTATTATATCGGCTTGATTTTCTCTTGTCAATCAACCTTTTTCTAGTTAAAATATACCATTTCTTCGATCGGTTCTGCCGGTTCAATATTCTCCGCATCCAATACCGGACCCTCGCCTCTGTATACAGAGAGATTTTTAAAGCTGACTTTTGCTCTTACTTTTACCCAGTCACCCGGTTTCAGCTTTGGTGCATATGGACTTCTACAGACATAACCAAGGAAAGAGGTATCATCTGCACAACAGGTCATTGCTGTACGTCCCGGAAGAAATACCTTTGACGGAAAAGCCCGTGGCTTCATCACCTTTGCCACAAACTCTACTACTTTTCCCTTATACCGGTCTGGATTTTCCATCATATCCACATACCAGATTCCATAGTCTTCCCTGCGGATCTCAATCACCGGAGCATTTAAATCATACGGAACCTCATCCTCAAAAATATTGTCGACTTCTCCGTTCTCATCTTCAAAAATAACTTCTGCCTGTGGGCTGACCACCTTGACACTTCTTCTGTATCCCGCCAGCGGACCTCTGTCCTCACAGCGGTTAAAAAGAACCAGTTCCGCCCCTTTTACCATTTCAACAAATAATGGCTTCAGATTTGTAAGGTACATCTGAAAAGTACTTGCATCAACCGTTGCGATCTTCTGTTCGATCTTCCAGCCTGCCGGAAGTGCCAGTTTCTCAAAATCACTGACCGGCCACATACCATTGTATTCAACTACAACTCTCTCCGGTTTATGCTTCCGGTTCATCTCCTCAAGCCATGCTTCTGTCAGGTCCTCTTTATCTTCCACTTTTTCGATCACAACACCATACTTCAGCATTTCCTTTGGATCATACTCTTCCTCTCCTTCCTCACAGAGGATCAGAAGCGTCTTCCCCTGGATCTGAAAATAATCCTGCTCCAACGTAAATGTCAGAAACTGGGTCTTTCCGCTGTCCAGGAATCCTGTCATCAGATATACCATAACATCCGATTGTCTCATTTTTCTTTCTCACTTTCTTTTTCTTTCAGACTATTTCACCTGAAATAATTCCGCCAGTTTGTCTTCTTTAATCTCTGCACCGATCACACAGATACGTCCTGTATATTCAGGTGCTCCGGTTCTTACTTCATGCTCACCCGGAACCATGTCGAAATAGATCCATTCTCCATCAGCACCTGCAACCATACCTTTTGCACGAAGGATATTGCCATAAGATCCATCTTCTTCCAGGGTCTTGAGGATATTTCCGATCTCTTCTTTTGTATAAGTACGGATTGTCTCTTTTCCCCAACTTGTAAATACATCATCGGCATGATGGTGTCCCTCATGATCGTGATGGTGGTGTCCACAGCCGCAGCCACATTCATGATCATGGTCGTGATGATGTTCATGCTCTTCATGGTCATGGTCGTGATGATGCTCATGCTCCTCATGGTCATGGTCGTGATGATGCTCATGCTCCTCATGATCATGGTCGTGATGATGTTCATGCTCCTCGTGGTCATGGTCGTGATGATGTTCATGCTCCTCGTGAGCAACTTCTGCAAGCAGTTCTTCTTCCAGAGACTTGCTGGATTCCATTGCCTCCAAAATCTTTTCACCCGGGAGCTGCTCGATCGGTGTTGTGATGATCGGAGCTTTTTCATTTAACTCTCTCAGCAGAGCAACACTTTCCTGAATCTTCTCCGGCTTTGCCTTATCTGTACGGCTTAAGATCACTGCTCCTGCATACTCGATCTGATTACTGAAAAATTCGCCAAAATTTTTGCGGTAGATCTTGCACTTTGTCACATCTACCACGGTGGTAAAGCTGTTCAGCTCCGCATCAATCTCAGCCTGCACATCCTGCACTGCCTTGATAACATCCGACAGTTTTCCGACACCGGAAGGCTCGATCAGAATACGGTCAGGGTGATACGTGTCTACTACCTCATGAAGAGACTTTCCAAAATCTCCTACCAGTGAACAACAAATACAACCTGAGTTCATCTCACGGATCTCGATTCCCGCCTCTTTCAGGAATCCACCGTCGATTCCAATCTCTCCGAACTCATTCTCGATCAATACAACCTGCTCTCCCTTAAAACCTTCTGAAAGAAGCTTTTTGATCAATGTCGTCTTACCGGCTCCAAGAAAACCGGAAATAATATCTATTTTTGTCATTTTAAAGACCTCCTATCTTACTGCCTTTTTCTATCTTATCTCTTTTCTTTCCTCTCTGTCAATTCAGATTCATTCTCTCCGGACAGTAACCGTATTTATTTCAGATCCAGCTCGATCGGACAATGATCTGATCCCATTACTTCTGTCAGAATCTTTGCATCTGCCAATCTGTCCTTCAGGCATTCTGACACGCAGAAATAGTCAATCCGCCAGCCTGCATTCTTCGCTCTTGCACTGAACCGGTACGACCACCATGAATAAATTCCCTCCTGATCGGGATAAAAATACCGGAAAGTATCAATGAAACCTGCATCAAGAAGCTCTGTGAACTTTCCACGCTCTTCATCTGTAAATCCTGCATTTTTCCGGTTTGTCTTCGGATTTTTAAGGTCGATCTCTTTATGTGCAACATTCAGATCACCGGTTACGATCACCGGCTTCTTTTTCTCCAGTTTCTTAAGATATGCACGGAAATCATCTTCCCATTTCATCCTGTAATCCAGTCTTGCAAGCTCACTTTGGGAATTTGGTGTATAAACTGTCACAAAATAGAAATCCTCAAACTCACAGGTGATCACGCGTCCCTCCTGGTCATGCTCTTCAATCCCCAGTCCATAGGATACCGATAATGGTTCTTTTTTGGTAAATACTGCTGTTCCGGAATAGCCTTTCTTCACAGCATAATTCCAGTACTGATGATACCTTTTCAGTTCCAGATTCAACTGTCCTTCCTGCATCTTCGTCTCCTGAATACAGAAAATATCCGCATCTGCCTCATGAAAGAAATCCAGGAATCCTTTCTGAACGCATGCCCGGATACCATTTACATTCCACGATATTAGCTTCAATCTATTCCTCCTTCCAGGACTTCTCCTTATAATAGACTTCGTCAAGGAATAATCCTCTTGCCGGAGCCAGAAATCCAGCCTTTGTTCTATCCTTTGCCTCTAAAGCTATCGTCACGCTTTCGATCCTGCGTGTCCCCATTCCAACTTCGAGCAAAGTTCCTGTCAGAATCCTTACCATATGATAAAGAAATCCCGTTCCCTCATATTGGATGTTGATCCTGCCACCTTGTCCGCCAACCATTATAGCATAAATGGTCCGCTTTGTGGACATTTCATCTTTTTTATCCGTATAAGCTGCAAACTCATGCGTGCCGGTCAAAAGTTCCGCTGCCTGCTGCATCGCTGCAATATCAAGTTTCTTCGGGAAATGATACGTGTAACGCCGGTCAAATACATCCGGCTTTTCATCAGTATCAATCTGATACACATACCTTTTTCCTACAGCACTCTTTCTCGCATGAAACCCATTTTTTTCAAGTCCGGCTTCTCTGATCCGGATATCCGGAGGCAGCAGCTTATTTACCTTCTCTGTGAAAAATCCGTCCTCCGCTTTCCCGTGAAGCACCACACTGGCTGTCTGTCCGCGGGCATGCACTCCTGAGATCGGAAGAGCACACGTCTGAACTCCAGTCACATCACGA
>OOCD01002362.1_pt1 | contig 10166 bp, 10 predicted proteins | sample 1671791 | NCBI WGS metagenome assembly OOCD01 (sample SAMN06348193, study PRJEB24527) | human gut metagenome | biome: human gut; feature: ankylosing spondylitis patient; material: feces | host: Homo sapiens | place: China | collected 2015-10
CGACTGCCATAGTAAAATACCTCCAGATATTGTTTTGCCTCCGCACACCGTGATCAGGGCACCGTATCGGACGGGCCTGACTGCCCTCCACCCGGATGGGCACAAAAGGGCATAGTGATGCGTGTGTAATGCTGAATTATAATAGCACAAAAAGGACGCGGATTCAAGAGCTTTTCGGTGTTTTTTACAAAAAGATTTTGCAGTTTTCTCTTATTTGCCGGTCGGTGCCGCTTCCAGGCCCTCCATCCCCATCCGGCTGAGGGCATAGCCCTTGCCGAACATCAGGTCATATTGGAGCAGCCAGTGGTTGGCGCTCCACTGCTGCTGCAATGCAGTAGGCTCCTGGGTGGTGGTGCCGTCCCGGTTCATGACGGTGCCGCGGGTGTTCGTGCGGTACGCCACCTGCAGCTGGCGGTTCAGATACTGGAAATAGAGCGGCTGCTTCAGGCCGTAGATGTTCATCATGACCGGCGAAATGTCATAGGCGGCGATGGTGCCAAGGTCCACAGGCTGCTGCGAATAGTTCGACCACATGAGCAGGGTCGTCTGGTGGAGGCAGGGGTCGGCGCTGGAATCGCTGGCATAGCCGCTCTTCGTGAAGACGTCGTAGTTGGAATCAATGGGGTTGTAATGGTCGCCCCAGAACACGAGGACGACCGGCTCGTCCACCTGAGAGAAGTAGTCGGTCAGGCGGCCCAGCATGGCGTCGGCATCCCGGATACCGGTAGCAAAGTCTTCGAGCGCCCCCAGCGTGCTCCGGCTGATGCCAGACGGAGCGTTCAGCACCTTGACGCGCTGGTCGTCGGGGTAGTTGTCCTTATTATAATTGGTGTGATTCTGCATCGTGACGGCATGGAGGAAGACCGGCGCATCGGAGGAGGCCTTCATGCTCTCGTACTGCTGGATGATCTGGTCGGCCATGGAGTCGTCCGTGACAAGGCCGGAAGTCCAGTAGTGCCTGCGCACCTTGTTGACGTGGGTCATCTTTTCCAGACTGAGGAAGGTGTCCAGACCCAGATTCGGATAGGCCGTGTCGCGGCTCCAGTATTTGGCCCAGAAGCAGTGGACGGCGGCGGTCTGATAGCCCTGCGTCTTGAGGTAATTCGGCAGAGAGAACATGGGCCGGGTCACATGCTGCTGATAGGGCTTGCTGCCGTTGGGCAGATAGGAGACGGAATAGCCGGTCAGCGCCTCAAACTCCACGTCGCAGGTGCCGCCGCCGAAGCTGGGGCTGTAGGCCCGGCCGGAAGCGCTGGTCTCCTGCAGGCGATGGAGGTTGGCGGAAACATCCGTGTCGAATGCAAAGCCATACTGCTCCAGCTCCGAGACATCCCAGTAGGACTCGTCCATCACATAGATGATGGTGGGGCTCTGTTCGGTCTCCCCGGCAGGCGTGACCGCCCCATAAGACGCCGGGTAGAACGGTGTCGTCTGGTAGTTCTCGGCTGCGGCGGTGTCGTCCAAAATCTCGTTTACGGCATCTTCCGAGTAGTCGTCCGGTTTCGAGATTTCCAGATTGGTGAGGTTGGTCAGAAAACTGGTGGTGACGCCGTAGTAGCGATAATAGCGGTCCTGCATCCAGGCGTCGGGCAGGATGCCGATGGCCTGGGTGACTGTGGGCTGCAGGAAGACGCCGAAGAGCAGGCCGCAGACGGCCGCAGCGCTGGCCGCAGCGCCCAGCACACGGGGCTTCCAGTTCAGCTTTTTCCGCCCGCGGTAGAGGAAGAAGCTGGCCACGAGCAGCAGCAGAATGATAACGATGGAGACCACCATGCTGGTCTGGATATGGATCCCGGCAGCGGAAGCAACGCCCGCCGCTTCCGAGACCTGCGCCAGATCCCACGGGAGAAACGGCTCACCGCGCAGCTGCAGCGTGTAGAAATCCACCGCCGCCGGGACACAGCCGAGAATGGCCGCGATCAGAGTCGCCAGCGGCGCGAACCGGGTCAGCCAGTCCACCATCAGCCAGATAAGGAAAAGCAGCGCCCATGCCAGAAGATACGCTTCGGCGTGGGGAAAAATGTATTGGGTCAGAGTGTCCACGGTCAGACTGCCGCGGGCGATCCACTCCGTGAGCACCACAAGCACCAGCGTGACGACCGGCGGGAAAACCAGCCGCAGCGCATGGAGCCAGGCCGGAGTGCGGGATGCGCGTTTATTCATACAAGAACCGTTCCTTTCACTTCCTGAGCGCCCCAATGGGGCGATGATCTTTGAGTTTGCGAGCACAAATCATGGCCCACGGTTCCCTATTATAATCCTGTTTTCTGTAAAATCAAACCCCAATTCCGGAAAAACAGATGAAAAACTTTCATCCATCCAACCAGCGGCGCAGCTTTTGCCAGAACGAAGCACTTTTTTGCTCCGGCAAAGGCAGTTCTGTGCGCACCAGAACGGCATCCAGCCCGATCTTGTCGATCTCCTCCCAGGGGATGGTCAGCGTCTCGTCCCGCCCCAGCAGCCCGAACAGATGCGGCCTGCCCAGCAAAAGCAGGCTCCGGACCTGCGCGGTCTGCGGGTCAAGTTCCAGATCATCGGCCCTGCCTAGGCAGGCCCCATTGGACAGCTGCACGACCTCTTTGGCGCAAAGCTCCCGGAATGTCATCGGCTCCCCCCCCCGCTGTATGTTCTCTTTTACTGTATGCGGCAGGGCGGCGCTTGATGCAGACCGGCCCCTTGTGTTATACTGGGTGCAGCGACCAATTGGAAAACTCACCCATTCAGATCGAGGTATGTGTCGATGTATAAAAATATCGTGTTTGATTTCGGCGGCGTCATGGTCGATTTTGACCCCAAGGAGTATCTGGTGGACCGTTTCTGCAATGCCGATGTGGAGGAGCAGGTCAGCGCCCTGACCTTTGACAGCGAAGAGTGGAAGCTGCTGGACGCCGGGCTCATCACCCGGTTCGAGGCCAACCAGCGGATGCTGGCCAAAGCCAGAGAACAGGGCTGCGCCTTTGAGGTGCAGGGCGTTCTGGATGACTGGATGCACATCCTGCGCCCCCGCCGCCGGATGCAGGAGCTGGTGCAGAAGCTGAAAGCCCACGGCTACTGCGTTTATTACCTGAGCAATATTCCGGAAGATGTGCTCGACCTGCTGATGAACCGGGACATGAAGGGCCTGTTCGACGGCGGCGTGGCCTCCTGCGAGGTCCACATCAACAAGCCGGACCCCCGCATCTACAAGGCGCTGCTGGAAAAATACCACCTCAAGGCGCAGGAGAGCGTCTTCATCGACGACCGGCTGGACAATGTGCAGGCGGCCTTCCGGCTGGGCTTTGCCGGCATCCAGATGAAGGAGAGCGTCGGCACACTGGTGCGCAGCCTTGCCACCTGCGGCGTGGCCCTGCGCTGAGCCGCACCAAAACACAAACCGCCCGGTTCCATGCTGTTTTCGGCACGGAACCGGGCGGTTTTCTGCGCGTAGAAGTTACGAAGTTACTTGGCTTCGTAATTCTGGCAGAAGTGCGGGGTCTCGATCTGCTGGGTGGTGCAGGAGCAGTGCTCCGTCACCTTGATCTGCGGCAGGTCACACTTGCAGCTCTCCACATTGTGGCGGCACTTGCAGACATCGCAGACAACACCGGTATTTTCCATTCGTTCTCACCTCTTTGAATCTGGGATGCTTCTAGGATGCCCCCATTCCGTGAGATTTATACACCGGTCACTTCTCTGCCCCGGCCTTGCGTTTGGCCCGGATGGTCACGATCACATGCCGGATGGAGAGAACGGAGTGCACCGGCAGCATCCGCGGCCCGGCCCAGCGCATGACAGTGCGGATCTGCTCCCGCATGGCAGGCTTGTAGCAGTGGACTTTGCAGGCCGAACAGAAGGTCTTCGTCTCCATGAACGGGCAACGGTCGATGCGGGCCAGCGCATAATCGCGAAGCTCCTGACATTCCGGGCAGAGCGAGCCTTTGGGGGTGCGGTGCTGCCTGCGGCAGTAGAGCGCGATCATCTCGCTCACCAGAAGTTGTTCCTCCGCGCGTTTTTTCGCAAGGTCTTTCGGGGTAGTCTGTTTCATGCGTTCCTCCAGATACAACAAAAAAACCGGCAGAAAGCCGGTGTCGTTCGGTTCTCTGTCGGTTAGTTTATCAAGACAAACTCATTTTGTCAAGAGAAAAGGCTTACCATGCAGCCAGGTCAGCGCCCAGCTTGCGGCAGGCAGTCTGGACATCGTCGTCGGGCGTCTCGTTGCAGATGAGGCCCTCTTCGCTGAACAGGACCGCGCCGTCCTCCTTGACACGCTCGCACCAATCGCGCATCCACTGGCCGTCGCCCCAGCCGTAGGAGCCGAACAGCGCGACCTTCTTGCCGTTCAGGGAACCTTCCAGAGAAGCGAACATCGGCTCGAACTCGCTCTCCTCCAGCTGCTCAGCGCCCATTGCGGGGCAGCCGAATGCCACGACGTCATATTCGCCCAGCTTGGCAGCATTCATCTCGCCACAGGGAACGATGGTGGCGGCAGCACCTGCCCCCTCAGCGATGCAGTTTGCCATGGTCTCGGTGTTGCCGGTCGCGCTCCAGAATACGATTGCTACTTTGCTCATAAAGAAGAACCTCTCTTTCAATTATAGTTAGTATATTCTAACTTTTATTATCAGGAAAATGCGTCATCCGAAACGGACGCGCATTTTCACGGTTAGGTTTATCTAACCATAGACAGGATACCACAATGCGGCAGGGTTGTCAAGGTTCTTTTGCAGATTTTTCCACTCCCCTGCTCAAAGCAGCTGCGGAACGGTGAACACCAGCGTCAGCACACCGAAAATGACCGGCTGATGGAGCAGATACAGCACCAGCGAGTGCCGCCCCAGCCAGCCCAGCGGCGGGCAGACCGACCGGCGCAGCGGCTCCATCCGTTTGCGGCCGACAAGAGGATGCAGATAGTACCCCGCCCAGAATAAAAACAGCCACGGCAGCAGCGGGAAGTAATCGGAGGAGTAAAAGGAGACCGGATAAAAGCCGAGGTATGCCGTGAGGTAGTTGGCATACAGCCCCTGCGGCAGCGCCCAGCGCAGCGGGCCAAGCCCCCAATAGCCGTCCATCGTGTGATAGGTCAGCGCGAACAAGATCAAACTGACCGCCAGCCCCACCGCCGGCGGGATCTTTTGCAGCCACTTCTGCACAAGGCCCGTCAGGAGCATGGCTGAGCCCAGCAGGGTCAGCACCCCAAACCAGACCACATTTTCCGGCATGAACAGCAGCGTCACCGCTGTGACCAGCACTCCGGCACCAAAGACCGCCGCGCCGCGTTTGAGCGGATGATGCCCCAGCGGCAGACAGAAGCCGGACAGCAGGATGAACACCCAGCAGATGGATTGCTGCCACAGCCGCCCCTGCCCGGCGGAATACCACGGCACCACGACCCCGAACAGATACACGGCATCCCACATGCCATGGTAGAGCATCATGCTGATGAGGTCAAGCCCGCGCAGCTCGTCCAGCAGCGCGTAACGGGATGAAGACGATTTCATGAGGAAACTTCCTTTTTCGTTTTTTGTCTCATTGTACGCTTTGCCGCCGGGCGCGTCAAGCAAAAAAGCTGCTGTGCAGCTTGAGCCACACAGCAGCTTTTGAAAAAACGGGATCAGACCTCGGTGTTGAAGTAGCGCTTCAGCAGGCCCTCGAAACCACGGCCGTGCCGTGCTTCGTCCTTCGCCATCTCATGGACGGTGTCGTGGATGGCGTCCAGATTCAGAGCCTTTGCCTTCTTGGCCAGGTCCATCTTGCCAGCGCAGGCACCGCACTCGGCCTCAGCGCGCATCATCAGGTTCTTCTTGGTGCTGTCGGTGACGACCTCACCCAGCAGCTCGGCGAAGCGGGATGCGTGGTCAGCTTCCTCGTAAGCGTAGCGCTTGTAAGCCTCAGCGATCTCCGGGTAGCCCTCGCGCTCTGCGACGCGGGCCATGGCCAGATACATGCCGACTTCGCTGCACTCACCCTCGAAGTTTGCGCGCAGACCGTCCACGATCTCCTGGGGAACGCCCTCAGCCTTGCCGATGCCGACGACATGCTCGGTCACGTAGGTGTTGCCGGTCTTCTCCACGAATGCAGAAGCGGGAGCCTTGCAGACGGGGCACTGCTCCGGGATGGAGCCTTCAGCGATATAACCACAAACGGTGCAGACATACTTTTTCATACGATAGACCTCCATAATTTCTCAGTTATTCTTTTGGCCGTCCCTGGTACGGTCGGCCTTGGTTTCTGAGCCTATTATAGCAATGATTCCTAGGTTAGTCAAGGATAATTTTAAGAATTATTCCTATTTAACAGTTTGTTTACACCTGGAGATTGCCGCTGGTGGCAGCGTCAGAACCGTCGGCTGCGTCGAACTCATAATCGTTGCCGGGCAGGATGGCGTTGAGCAGGATGCCGACGATGGCGGCGATAGCCAGACCGGACAGATTGATGGAAACGCTGCCCACCATGAAGGTCAGGCCGCCCACCGAGTTGAAGCCCAGCGCGGACACCAGAATGACAGCAGCAACGATCAGGTTGCGGCTGTTGGTGAAGTCCACCCGGTTCTCGACCACGTTGCGGACACCGATGGCAGAGATCATGCCGTATAGCACGAAGCTGATGCCGCCGATGATGCCGGTGGGGATGGTGTTGATAACTGCCTCAAACTTGGGGCTGAAGCTCAGGATGATGGCCAGTACCGCAGCGATGCGGATAACCAGCGGGTCGTAGATACGGCTCAGCGCGAGAACGCCGGTGTTCTCGCCGTAGGTGGTGTTGGCCGGGCCGCCCAACAGGCCGGCCATGGCGGTTGCAAGACCGTCGCCCATCAGGGTGCGGTTCAGGCCGGGGTCGTTGATATAGTTGTGGCCGACGGTGGCGCTGATGGCGGCGATATCACCGACGTGCTCCATCATGGTCGCCAGTGCGATGGGCAGGATGGTGAAGAGGGCGCTGATGAACTCCGGGCTGCCGTCGATGGCGAACAAGCCCATGGCGTTCTGGTGCAGCGGGATGCCGAACCAGTCGGCGGCAGCGATGGCCTGGAAATCCACGGCGCCGGTCACGAGAGCGACCGCATAGGAGACCAGAACACCGATGAGGATGGGCAGGATCTTGACCATGCCCTTGCCCCAGATGTTGCAGACGATGACCGTGCCCAGCGCCACAAAGGCCAGCAGCCAGTTCGACTCACAGTTGGTGATGGCAGAGGGCGCCAGGATCAGACCGATGGAGATGATGATGGGGCCCGTGACCACCGGCGGGAAGAACTTCATGATGCGGCGGATGCCGAAGGTGGAGATGAGCAGGCTGACCACCAGATACAGGATGCCGGAAAAGGCAACGCCTGCGCAGGCATAGGGCAGCATCTTCGTGTTGGCAACGGTCAGGTTGCCGTTGGCATCTGCCAGCATGGGGGCCACGATGGAAAAGCCGCCCAGATAGGCAAACGACGAGCCAAGAAAAGCCGGGACCTTGCCTCTGGTGACCAGATGGAACAGCAGCGTACCCAAACCTGCGCAGAGCAGCGTGGTGGAAACGCTCAGGCCCGTCAGCAGCGGCACCAGCACCGTGGCACCGAACATGGCGAACATGTGCTGTACGCCGAGGATCAGCATCCGACCCGTGCCCAGCTGGCGCGCGTCGTAAATGCCTTTGGAGTAGTCGATTTTTTCACTCATAAAAGAGTTCTCCTTTCGCGTTTTACTTCCAAAAAAAGAGGCATTGCCGCAAAAAAGCGACAGTGCCTCAGCTTTCGGGAAGAAAAAACATTCGGGACGGGAGAGCAGCCTCCGTGCTCCGCAAAGTTGAACCGTGCATTCTGCTCTCCCCTTCCCTTCGTACGCTGTAGAGTATATCAGAAACCACCCCGTTCTGCAATGGATTTTCGGTTTTTTGGCATTCTTTCTGCGATTGCTTTCTTTTTCAGGTTTTATTCCCCTGCGGCAGCATTTTGCACCTGCATCTTGCAATCCGGCCCCCTGCGCACTATAATAATACCGATTAAATGGATTGAGATTTAAGGAGACCCAATGATCTATCTGGATTATTCCGCCAATACCCCGGCCGACCCGCAGGTACTCGACCGGTTCTGCTCCGTAGAGCGGCGCTGCATCGGCAACGCCAACTCCCATCATCAGGCAGGCACCGCCGCCAGAGCCGAGATCGACGCTGCCACGATGAAGATCGCCGCTTTGCTGGGCGTACAGCCTGCCGAGATCATCTATACCTCCGGTGCCAGCGAATCCAACAACTTCGCGCTCAAGGGGCTGGCCCGGCTCTCCCGCCATGCGGGCAGGCACATCATCTCCACCCCGCTGGAGCATTCGTCCGTCAGCGGCACTCTGACCGCGCTGCAGGAGCAAGGCTATGAGATCGACCTGCTGGACATCCGGCGGGACGGAACCGTAGACCTTGACCATCTGAAAGAGCTGCTGCGGCCGGACACCATCGCCGTGGCGGTCACGCTGGTAGACAGCGAACTTGGCGTCGTGCAGCCGGTGGAGGAGATCGCCGCCATCCTGAAGGACTACCCCAACTGCCATCTGCATGTCGATGCCACCCAGGCCGTTGGAAAGATCCCCGTCTCGTTTGAAGGGGTGGACACCATGAGCCTGACGGCCCACAAATTCTATGGTCTGAACGGCATCGGCCTGCTGCTCAAGCGGCGGAATCTGGCACTGGAGCCGCTCATTCACGGCGGCGAGAGCACCACCATCTATCGCAGCGGCACCCCTACGGTGGCGCTGGCGTCTTCTCTGGCCTGTGCACTGGAACTTGCCGTGGAAAACCTGCCGGAACGCTCTGCCTCTGTCCAAAAGCGGAACGCGGAACTCCGCGCGGCCCTGTGCCAGCACCCGGAGGTGCGCATCAACAGCCCGGAAAACGCCATCCCGCACATCCTGAACCTCAGCGTCCAGAACGTAAAGGGCACGGTCTTTCAGCGGGAACTGGACGCCCACGGTGTCTGCGTCTCGGTCAAATCGGCCTGCTCGTCGGACGGCCTGCCCTCCCGCGCAGTGTTTGCCGTCAGCCGGGACCGCCGCAATGCCCTCTCGTCCTGGCGCATCAGTCTGAGCCATCTGACCACCGAGGCAGAGATCCAGGAATTTTTACGGGTGTTTGACGTCTGCTGCCAGCAGCTGACCGCCGCACACGGAGATCGATAAGGAGAAATCATGAAACGCGAACTCGAACCCTATCAGATGATCGAACGCAGCATCATCAAAAAATACCGCAAAGAGCTTTGGACGCCCTTCATCGTAGCCGTCAAACGGTATGAGCTCATCCAGGCAGGCGACAAAATCGCCGTCTGCATCTCCGGCGGCAAAGACTCCATGCTGATGGCAAAGCTCATGCAGGAACTGCAAAAGCACAGCGATGTCCCCTTTGAGCTGGTCTTCCTCGTGATGGACCCCGGCTACAATGAGCTCAACCGCCAGAAGATCGAATCCAACGCGGCGCTGCTGCACATCCCGGTGACCATCTTTGAGAGCAACATCTTCTCGGTGGCCAACAACACCGACAAGAACCCCTGCTACCTCTGCGCCCGGATGCGCCGCGGCCACCTGTACAGCAAGGCCAAAGAACTCGGCTGCAACAAGATCGCGCTGGGCCACCACTTCAACGATGTCATCGAAACGACCGTCATGAGCATGTTCTACGGCTCCCAGCTGCAGGCCATGCCGCCCAAGCTTCACAGTACCAGCTTCCCCGGCATGACCCTCATCCGCCCGATGTACTGCATCCGCGAGGAGGACATTCTGGCATGGAAGCGGTACAACGACCTGGAATTCATCCAGTGCGCCTGCCGCTTCACCGAGAACTGCACCATGTGCGACAATGGCGGCGGCGGTTCCAAGCGGCAGGAGACCAAGCTCCTGCTCCGCCGCCTCAAGCGTGACAACCCCAACATCGAAAACAGCATTTTCCGCAGCATCCATGCCGTCGCGCTGGACACCATGCCGGGCTATAAATCCGAAGGCGTGGAGCATAGCTTTCTGGAACGGTTTCATGCGATGGAAGAATCAGCATCTAACCTTGAACTGTGAGATTATGCAAAAACATCCTGACCGGACGATTCTGGTCAGGATGTTTTTTTGGTTCTTTGTCAAATATTGGTAATTACCCAGTGAATGCACGTCCCCAGAAGTCAAAACCACCGGCTGAGCCGGTGGCTTGAGTAAGCCCTAGAAGGGCATAAT
>OOCD01002382.1_pt1 | contig 10112 bp, 8 predicted proteins | sample 1671791 | NCBI WGS metagenome assembly OOCD01 (sample SAMN06348193, study PRJEB24527) | human gut metagenome | biome: human gut; feature: ankylosing spondylitis patient; material: feces | host: Homo sapiens | place: China | collected 2015-10
ACACTGCCACCAACACCCTGAAGCCCGCTACCGTCGAGACCGGTGCTGAGATCCGTGTGCCCCTGTTCATCAACGAGGGCGACCACATCCGCATTGATACCCGCACGGGCGAGTATATGGAGCGCGTCTGATTTTTTCAGAAGTTACCGGGCAGCGGGCAACCGTTTGCCCGGTTTTTTTCAAACAACAAGGAGGGCAATCGTATGGAACTGAGCAAGAGAGCAGCCTATCTGCAGGGCCTTGTGGACGGCCTGGGCGTGGATGAGTCCACCAAGGAAGGCAAAATCATCAAGGCCATGAGCGCACTGCTGGCGGAGATGGCCGAGGCCCTGGAGGGCATGGACGAGGATCTTTCCCGCGCATACGACCAGATCAACGACCTGAGCGATGAGCTGGAGGATCTGGAAGCCGACCTGTACGAGGACGAAGACGACGACGAGGACGAAGGCGACGAGGACGAAGACGACGAGGACGACGAAGAGGATGCGGATGACGCCAACGACGATGACATCGCCAGCGAGCCCTTCTATGAGGTGGCCTGCCCCAACTGCGGCGAGACCGTGTATGTGAGCGAGGACGACCTGGACGCCGGCGAAGCCAACTGTGCCCACTGCGGCGTGACCTTTGAGGTAGCGCTGGAAGGCGACGAGGAAGAGTCCGACGAGGATGCTCCCGTGCAGTACGAGGTGACCTGCCCGGACTGCGGCACCACTGCCGTGTTTGAGGAAGAGGAGCTGCTGGAAGGTGAGCCCAAGTGCCCCAACTGCGGCAAGCCCCTGGACTTTGAAGTGACGGAGGAGTAATCTTCCGGTTGCCTGCCCGTGCATAAAACAAAAAGCATCTGCATTTGCGTGCAGATGCTTTTGTTTTTGTGGAAACCCTCTCAGTCATCGCTACGCGATGCCAGCTCTCCCGAAAGGGAGAGCTTTATTAGCATTTTACGGCGGGATAAGAAGCTCCCCCCTCGGGGGAGCTGGCGCGTCAGCGCCTGAGAGGGTTTTATCTTACTGAGCGTTTGCCTTCTGCAGCCAGATGCTGCCGATGTCCAGCGCGTTGTACAGGCCATGCTTGGTGGTCTGCCGTGCCACGCGCTCCTGCGGAGCCTTGGTGGTGTCGGTGGAGAGCAGCATCAGATGCACCTTATCGGCCACCTGCTGGTCCCCGACGGGGGTCGTGGTCAGGATCTGGAGATAAAGTACATAAGGGTCGGTCATGCGGCCGTAATACAGCTCGTTGTCCTTGCGGACGAGGGGCTTGCCTTTGTAAGTCAGTTTCGGAGTAAATGCCATCGTGAAAGCCTCCCTGTCGTTTGATTTCACTCCAGTATAACACATTTGCAATAGAGGATGCAAGCATTTGCCGGAGGTTTTGCACACATCGACGGAGCAGCGTACAAAACCGCCCGGTGCTTTTAGCCGGAACCGGCAATGGATTTTTGCGCGTTTTGCCCCTTGCAGGCCCGGCCCGGTATGGTATACTAAGAGTGGAAAACGGTGCATCACGCACCAGAAAAAGGAGCGAACAGGATGGCTGATTATCAGGAATACCGGCGGCGGGTGCTGCACCGGCGGTGGCGTCGGCGCTTTATGGCGGCAGGGCTGCTGTTTCTGCTGGTGCTGCTGGGGGCGGTGAGCGTGGTGTGGAAGCGCCTGCACCGTGACCCGGCCCAGACACGGCAGGACACCATCCTGCAGGAGATCACGGAGGACAACACCTGGAACACGCTGCAATATGCGTCCACCCGCCCGCTCACGGTGCAGACGCTGTCTACTGGCACCACGACGGCGCTGGACTTCCGCATGGCGGCGCTGCCTCGCACCGCCCCGGTGGAAAAAAGCTGGTTCTCCCAGGTGAGCTTTGTGGGCGACAGCCTGACCCAGGGCATGCAGATGTACGACACCGGCCTGCCGGGTGCCATGTTCTGCGCCTACCGGGGGGTGGGCCCCAATGCCATCGTCAACGGCACCAGCTGCAAGCGGGCCGACGGCGTAGCCGAAGTGCCGCTGGACGCCCTGACCGCCCAGCAGCCCAAGGCAGTGTATCTGCTGCTGGGCACCAACGTGCTGGGCACGGACAGCGATTACACCAGCTTCCTCACCTATTACCGGCTGATGCTGGATATGATCACCCAGGCGCTGCCGGGTACGCCGGTGTATGTGCAGTCCATCACCCCGGTGCGGCCGGAGGTGGCTGCGAAAAAGGGCCACGAGGGTCTCAACCGCGACCGCCTGTGCCGCATCAACGATGAGCTGGCCGCCGTGGCGCTGGAAAAGAACTGCTATTTCCTCAACCTGTGGGAGGTGCTGGCCGACGAGAACGGCGACCTGAAGGCCGAATACGCCCAGCCGGACGGCTACCACCTCAAGCCGGAAGGCTACACGGCCTGGGTGGATTACCTGCGCAGCCACACGGCAGGGTGATGCGGTCCGGGCACTGCGGTACAGAATGATGGTGACTGGCCAAACTCTTTGTGTATCATAGGGGACATCTGGCAGGTCATGGCCGTGCCGGAACGATGAAACGAAAAAAGGCGGTGCCGTACAACGTGTGCGGCATCGCCTTGCTTTTTTGATCGGATCAGAACAGGCCGGTGATCTTGCCGTCGGCGTCCACGTCGATGCCCACGGCGGCGGGCTTCTTGGGCAGGCCCGGCATGGTCATGATGCTGCCGCAGATGACCACCACGAAACCGGCACCGGCGGCCAGACGCACCTCACGCACCTCCATGGTAAAGCCGGTGGGGGCACCGGTGAGCTTGGCGTTGTCGCTGAAGCTGTACTGGGTCTTGGCAATGCACACGGGCAGGTCGCCGTAGCCCATCTCGGTCAGCTCGGCCAGCGTCTTGCTGGCGGCGGCGCTGTAGTTCACGCCGTCGGCACGGTAGATCTTGGTGGCAATGGCGTTGATCTTGTCCTTCAGGGGCATGTCCAGCGGGTAGGTGTACTGGATGGGACGGTCCTCCATCACTTCCAGTACCTTCTCGGCCAGAGCCTTGCCGCCCTCGCCGCCCTTGGCGAACACCTCGCTCAGCACGCAGGGCACGCCCTGCTCGGCGCACACCTGCTCCACATAGGCCTGCTCTTCCGGGGTATCGGTGGGGAAGGCGTTGATGGCCACCACCACCGGCAGGCCGAAGCCGTTCTTCAGGTTGTCGATGTGGCGGATCAGGTTGGCGGCACCGGCCTTGACGGCTTCCAGGTTGGGCTGGCTCAGGTCTGCCTTGGCCACGCCGCCGTGGCTCTTGAGGGCGCGCACGGTGGCCACCAGCACGCAGGCGCTGGGTGCGATGCCGGCATAGCGGCACTTGATGTCCAGGAACTTCTCCGCGCCCAGGTCGGCACCGAAACCGGCCTCGGTGATGGTGTAGTCGGCCAGCGACAGGCTCAGCTTGGTGGCCAGCACGCTGTTGCAGCCGTGGGCAATGTTGGCGAAGGGGCCGCCGTGGATGATGGCGGGGTTGTTCTCCAGTGTCTGGACGAGGTTCGGGTCCAGGGCATCCTTCAGCAGGGCGGTCATGGCACCGGCGGCACCGATCTGACCGGCGGTCACCGGCTTGCCGTCGTAGGTGTAGGCACACACGATCCTGGACAGACGCTCCTTCAGGTCGGAGATGCTGGTGGCCAGGCAGAAGATGGCCATCACTTCGCTGGCCACGGTGATATCAAAACCGTCCTCGCGGGGGGTGCCGTTCACCTTGCCGCCCAGGCCGTCCACGATGAAGCGCAGCTGGCGGTCGTTCATATCCATGCAGCGCTTCCAGGTGATGCGGCGGGGGTCGATGTTCAGCGGGTTGCCCTGCTGGATGCTGTTGTCGATCATGGCGGCCAGCAGGTTGTTGGCGGTGCCGATGGCGTGCAGGTCCCCGGTGAAGTGCAGGTTGATGTCCTCCATGGGCACCACCTGTGCGTAGCCGCCGCCGGCTGCGCCGCCCTTGATGCCGAACACGGGGCCCAGGCTGGGCTCGCGCAGGCAGAGCATGGTCTTTTTGCCCAGGGCGTTCATGGCGTCGGCCAGGCCCACGCTGGTGGTGGTCTTGCCCTCACCGGCCGGGGTGGGGCTGATGGCGGTGACCAGGATCAGCTTGCCCTGCTTTTTCGCGTTGTGGATCAACCGGTGGTTGATCTTGGCCTTGTAGCGGCCGTAGGGGATCACGTCCTCGTCGGCCAGACCCAGCTGGGCGGCGATCTGGGTGATGGGCTTCATGGTGGCTTCCTGGGCGATCTCAATATCGGTTTTCATCAGACATCCTCCTTGATAGCAAAAAAGGACAGCTTTGCGCAGCAATTGCGCAAGGCTGCCCAGACGGTCGGCATTGACATCCCCGCAGCCCTGCACTGTGGTGCTCCACAACGTTCCGTCAGCAGGGATGCGGTCTCTATGCTGTAAAGATAGCACACCGGCAGGGTGTTTGTCAAGGAAAAACATATACGAACTTATCGGGGCGAGGCCCCTCCATCTTGCTGCGCTGCGCTCGCAAACGCGAATATTTTGCGTTCTACAGCTTTCTGTGCTATAATTAAACTGGATTATTATGAAAACAGAAAGCAGGAATCCCTTTATGCTGCAAAATCCTGAATTGCATTATCTGGACAATGCCGCCACCACCATCGTGGCACCGGAGGTGGCAGACGTCATCGACAAGGCCATGCGGGAGCACTGGGCCAACCCCTCCAGCCTGTACGGCCCCGGTGCCCGCAGCGAGGAAGCACTGAACGCCGCCCGCACTGCCGTGGCCCGGACCCTGGGCTGCAAGGCAAAGGAGCTGTATTTTACCTCCTGCGGCAGCGAGAGCAACAATCTGGCCCTGCTGGGGGCCGCCCGCACCCGTACCTTTGGCAAGGACATCGTGGTGTCCGGCTTCGAGCACCCCAGCGTCCAGCGCCCGCTGGAAGATCTGGCAAAGCGCGGCTACAACGTGACCGTGGTGAAGCCCCGCGCCGACGGCACGCTGGACATCAACGAGATGCTGGAGCATGTGGGCAAAAACACCATCCTAGTGGCCTGCATGATGGTGAACAACGAGGTGGGTACCCGGAACGATGTGGAGCGTCTGGCGGCCGAGGTCAAGCGCCGCAACAGCCGCACCATCGTGCATGTGGACGCCGTGCAGGCGTGGATGCGGGTGCCCATCAAGCTGGACAACATCGACACTCTGGCGGTGAGCGGCCATAAGATCCACGCGCCCAAGGGCATCGGTGCGCTGTACCTGTCCGACCGGCTGGTGCAGGCGTTCCAGCCGCCGTATCTGGGCGGCGAGCAGGAGCGTGGCCTCCGGCCCGGCACCGAGAACCTGCCTTACGCCATGGGCCTTGCCGCCGCGGCCGCCCGCCTTGCCAAAACCATGAAGAGCCGCGACACCGCCATGCGGGCGCTGAACCAGCGCCTGCGGGACGGGCTGGCGGCCTTCCCGGAAGTGGTGCTCAACAGCCCGGCGGATGCCGTGCCGGAGGTGCTGAACTTCAGTGAAAACTGTATCAAGAGCGAAACGATGCTGGCATTCCTGGCCGAAGCACAGATCTACGTTTCCTCGGCCAGTGCCTGCGGCCGGGGCCAGCCCAGCCACACGCTGGCGGCTATGGGCCGGGACCCGCTGGCCATCGACACCGCCATCCGGGTGTCCTTCTGCGCCGACAACACCCCGGAGGACGTGGACGCCTTCCTCAACCGCTTCGAGGACGGCATGAAGCATTTGCAGAGAATCAAAAAATAATCAGGAGATACAACATTTATGCATGAGATCATTCTGGGCTATCAGGGCGAAATGTCCCTGAAAGGCCTCAACCGCAACCAGTTCGAGTCGGCCATGATGAAGATCCTGCGCTACCGGCTCAAGACCGTGGGCAAGTTCAAGGTGTACTGCACCCAGTCCACCTTCTACATGGAGCCGGAGGAAGAGGACGTGGATATGGACCTGGCCTTCGACCGGGTGAGCAAGGTGTTCGGTCTGGCGTCCCTCAGCCGCGCCGTGGTCTGCGACAAGGACTTTGACACCATCTGCCAGACCGCCGAGGAGTACCTCGGTGCCAGCCTGCACGGCATCCGCACCTTCAAGGTGGAGGCCCGCCGTTCCGACAAGAGCTACCCCATGACCAGCCCGGAGCTGATGCGGGAGCTGGGCGCCTACCTGCTGGGCAAGCACAACTACCTCAAGGTGGACGTGCACAACCCGCAGTTCAAGGTCATCGTGGAGATCCGTGATTACGGTGCGTATATTCACGGCCCGAAAGTACCGGGTGAGGGTGGTCTGCCCGTGGGCACCAGTGGCCGCGCCCTAAATATGCTGTCCGGCGGCATCGACAGCCCGGTGGCAGCTTACCGCATGGCAAAGCGCGGTCTGGCCCTGGACCACATTCATTTTGCGTCCCCTCCGTATACTTCGGAGCGTGCAAAACTCAAAGTTAAGGCTCTGGCCCAGCTCACCAGCATCTATACCGGCAGTTCCAACCTGTTTGTGGTGCCCTACACCAAACCGCAGGAATACATCCGGGATAACGCCCCCGATGTGCTGTTCACGGTGCTCATGCGCCGCAGCATGATGCGCATTGCCAACGTCGTCGCAAAGCGGCAGGGCTGCGAAGCACTGGTCACCGGCGAGAGCCTGGCTCAGGTGGCCAGCCAGACCGTCAAGGCCCTGCAGTGCACCGACGCCGCACAGGACCTGCCCATCCTGCGCCCGCTCATCGGCATGGATAAGACCGAGATCGTGGAGACGGCCCGCCACATCAATACCTTTGAGACCAGCATCCTGCCCTACGAGGACTGCTGCACCATCTTTACCCCTCCGCACCCGAAGATCCGCCCGGAGCTGGAAGAGATTCTGGAAGCCGAAGCCGCCATGCCGGGCCTTGCCGCACTGGAAGCCGAGGCCGCCGAGAACGCCGAGCGCATCCGCATCCGCATCACCGATCAGGTAGAATTCGAGGGTTGATTTGTCCATGACTGCAGAGATCATCAGTGTCGGCACCGAGCTGCTGCTCGGCAACATTCTCAACACCAATGCCCAGTACCTCAGCCGGGAGCTGGCCGCGCTGGGCATCACGGTCCAGCGAGAGAGCACCATCGGTGACAACCACAGCCGCCTGGCGGATTTTGTCAACGAGGCCAAGCAGCGCTGCGACCTGCTGGTGTTCACCGGCGGGCTGGGCCCCACGGCGGACGACCTGACCAAGGAGACCGTGGCCTCCTGCTACGGCGATACCCTGGCCTTTGACGCGGAAGAGTGGGACAAGATCGTCGCCTACTTTACCCGCACCGGCCGCACGGTCACCCCCAACAACCGCAAGCAGGCCATGGTGCCGGTAAAGGGCCATAAGGTGGTGAACCGCCATGGCACCGCGCCGGGTGCCTGGTTTGAGCAGGACGGCCGCTGCGCCGTGCTGATGCCCGGTGTGCCCCACGAGATGAAGGCCATGTGGCAGGAGGAAGTGCGCCCCCTGCTGCTGGCGCGGCAGAACTGCGCCCTGCACAGTCTGACGCTGCGGGTGCTGGGCGGCGAGAGCAGCCTGGAATATCAGGTGCGGGATCTGCTGGAAAATGCAAATCCCACCGCTGCCATCTACTGCAAGACCGGCGAATGCGAGATCCGCATCACCGCCCGGGCCAAAACCGACACGGAAGCCGAAACAATGTGCCGCGCCTATGCCAAAAAGTTCTATGATCTGCTGGGCGATGCGGTGTATGATGAGGATGTGGCCGGGCTGGAAGAAACGGTGGTGCACACCCTGCAGCGCAAGGGGCTGACCCTTGCCACAGCAGAGAGCTGCACGGGCGGCATGATCGCCCAGCGCATCACCAACGTGTCCGGTGCAAGCGAGGTGTTCGGCTACGGCTTCGTGACCTACTGGGAGCAGGCCAAGGCAAAGCTGGTGGGGGTGGACCCTGCCGTGATCGAGCAGTACAACGTGGTATCTGCTCCGGTGGCAGCACAGATGGCGCTGGGCGCGGCGCAGGCTGCCGGGGCCGACATCGGCATCAGTGTCACCGGTGTGGCCGGGCCGACCGGCGGCGATGCCGTGCGGCCGGTGGGCACCGTGTATCTGGGTGCTGCCCGCGGTGATACCGTGTATGTGGAAAAGCTGTTCGTTTCCCGGCCGGACCGGGCGCTCATCCGTGCCCGCGCTGCGCAGGAAGCACTGGTGCTGGCCCTGCGGCTGGCACAGGACAAGGTGCCTGCCGCCACAAAGCCGCTGGCCGCCGCCGACTGCTGCGATGCAGCCGCGCTGGAGGCCCTGAACGCCGCCTTTCTCGCAGAATAATACGGTCCCCTGCGGACCGCGGGGGTGAAGAACTTGAGCTGTGAACAAAACGAACCGGTCCGCTGTGTGCTCCGGCTGTTCGGGGCATCGGCACTGGAGGTACAGCAGGCGGCGTCTGCTTTCCCGCCGGAGTGGTGTGTGACCGCCCAATGCCGCAGCCGGGGCGCGGAGACGCTGATCGCGCTGCAGAGCGAAAATGCTGCCGGGCTGGACAAGGCCCGCCGCAGTCTGCACGGCTGCTTTGCGGCTGACTTGTACGGAGAAGGGGACACGGACCTTGCTGCCGCCGTGGTGCAGGCGCTGGAGCACCGCCGTCGGCTGCTGGTGTGCGCGGATGCTGCCGCCGGGGCCCTGATGGAAGCCCGGCTGGAAGCCGTGCCCGGGGCCGAAAAGGTGTTCGACTTTGGCACCCAGAGCTATGCCGACCCCAAGGTGGGGGCACAGATCGTCCGCCGGGCTGCCCGCAGGCAGGACGCTGCCGCCGCATTGGCCCGGGTACAGGCGGCACAGCACCTTGTGGGGGCAGAGCTGTCCGCTGGGTGCTGGGAGCAGGACGGGAAATTTCTGCTGCTGCTGGGCACCCGCAAGGGCTGCTGGCTGCGCACCGTGTACCGGGAGGATGGGCCGGGCCTTTGGCTGCTGGACATGATCCGCCGGGCAGCCTGCGGTCTGCCGCAGGTCCCCGGCACGAGCTGGCAGCACTACCGCGACCCGGTGCCGGAAGCTGTGTCTGCCCCGCCTGCAGCGCAGGCGGAGGTCCGCCCAGCTCCGCCCAAAAAGAAGCGCCGCTGGCTGCGCCGGGTGCTGTTGCTGCTGGTGGCGCTGGCCCTGGCCGCGCTGGCGGCGGGCTGGTGGTTCACCGGCGGTGACCTGACCGCCCTGCCGCAGCTGCTGCGGGAGACCCTGCACGCCGACCGTCTGCCGCACTCCGGCGCAAAACTGATCTGAAACGAACAGGACCCCGGAGGGCAGATGCCTTCCGGGGTCCTGTTGTTGCAGAGAAAAATTATTCCTTATGGTCTGCCAGCCAGCGCAGGGCCATATAGGTGTAGGCGGCAGAGCCCTCGTACAGGACGCTGTCGTCAAAGCGCACCTTGGGGTGGTGCTGGCCGTAGAGATAGCCCTCCTTGGCGTTGCCGGCGGAGAGGAACATGCTCACGGTGGGCACCTCGTGGCTCACAAAGGCAAAGTCCTCGCTGCCGCCGCCGGGTTTGCCGCCGGTGAGGAGGGTCATGTCCATGGCACCGCGGCCCAGCAGCTCGGTCATATAGGTCAGGGCGTTCTGAGCCAGGGGCTTGTCCACCACCATGCAGGGGCAGTAATCGCTGAAGGTCACCTCAGCGGTGCAGCGGTAGGCCGTGGCCACACCCTGCGCAATTTCGGTCATGCGCTGATGGAGCTGGGCACTGATCTTCTGTTCCGGGTCCACGGTGCGGATGGTGCCCCACATATCGGCAGTGTCCGGGATGACGTTGGACGCCTTGCCGGCCTCAAACCGACCGGTGGTGAACACGCCAAACCCGGCAGGGTCCAGCTCGCGGCTGTTGATCTCCTGCAGGGCGATGTGGATGTGGGCCGCTGCGGTGATGGGGTCGATGCAGACGTTTGGCATAGAGCCGTGGCCGCCCTTGCCGTGCACCACGATGTGGTACTGCTCGCAGCTGGCCATGGTGATGCCGCCGCCCGGCACCAGCACCATACCGGCGGGCAGGGGCATCCCGGCCAGCACGTGGAACATGACCGCTGCGTCCACCTTGGGGTTCTCCAGCAGACCGTTTTTCAGCATGTCCAGCGAGCCCTGAAAGATCTCCTCGGCGGGCTGGAACTCCAGCTTGACGGTGCCCTCGATCTCGTCCT
>OOCD01002384.1_pt1 | contig 10105 bp, 10 predicted proteins | sample 1671791 | NCBI WGS metagenome assembly OOCD01 (sample SAMN06348193, study PRJEB24527) | human gut metagenome | biome: human gut; feature: ankylosing spondylitis patient; material: feces | host: Homo sapiens | place: China | collected 2015-10
AGCATTTTTTGTGCAAAAAGAGCCTAATCCGGGGAATTTTTGCCGGTCCTAATTTCGGTCTCAGAACGCCAAAAAGCATTCTCCCCTGAGCGGCCTTATACTGGACTATATTTCGTGACTAGCGCAAGGAAACAGGCAAAAAAAGGGCGTCTGAAATAAACCATTCAGACGCCGGTATCTAAATTAGCGAGAGAAGAACCTGAGTTCCCGAAAGGGATCTCAAAAAGCTCTTCGAAGATTCTCGCTTCAACCTCAAATCCCAAGGAGAAGTGACAACATTCAATTGCCACAAACGAATATTAGCATAAAGTCCTAAGGGTTTCTACCATAATATTTGTAAGAACCTATTTCAGGCATGCGAGTCTCAAAAAATTCTTGAGAAATTAAGTAGTTGTGGTTGACAAGAAGTACTGTGTTAAAACATTTTGACGAGGATTGATACAGATATTAACCAGAAAAGAAATCCGCTGATTTTATTGAGCCAGAGAGAAAAGTTTTTCGTCATCCATCGATCCGCAGCAGCTGCGGCAGAATAGCTGTAGGCGATGTGGACAAACCAGCAGGTAATAACAAACATGGCGATTATCAGGGAAACTTGCTGCACATAGGAGCCCTTGGGGTCAATAAACTGAGGGAACAGGGAGAGAAGGAACACGATGCACATGGGATTTGTGACTTGAAGAAGTGCAGCACTCGTCAAAATGTGGATTCTTTCCTGTTTGAGCTCCTTTAGATTAAACGACTTGATGGAAGAAGAAAGTGAGATGGCCGGAGCCGTCCAGCTTTTCCAGCCGAACCAAAACAACAGCATGCATCCGCATATCTGCAGCCCGTAAAACATGACGGGCGACTCATGAATGACAGCACCGAGCCCGCTCGCTGCAAGCGTACTCATAAATAACACGCCGATAGCGTTTCCTGTGGGAGAGAGAAAAGCATTTGCCTTTCCGTAGTTAATCGCGTTTTTGAGCGTATAGAGAACGCCGGCACCGGGCGTGATGCAAGTGATAAAAACCACGATGAAAAAGAGTCCGAGGCTTGAAACAGACATTTTTTCTCCTTTGTTGTTCGTCAGTGTAGGAATAAAATCAAACGCCTAGGAGGCTAAGTGATATAAAATCTTTATCACTCAATTATCTTTTTGCTAACATCAGAATGCGCCGCTGTCTCGATTACCGCACCATCAGACAGCTGATGCTGTTCGCTGCCGTGACTCAGGAGAAGAGCTTCCGGCGGGCAGCCAAGCGATTGAATATGTCCGTCCCTCCTCTTGTTCTTCAGATCGACGAGCTAGAGGCAAGGTTAAGAATGAAACTGCTGGAGAGAACGCCTCGCGGCGTTTCTCCGACGGCACAAGGCAACGCACTCATGCCGATGATTGACCAGCTGGTGCGGCAGGCGGAAGTCTTGAATTTCTCCGTGAAGCAAATGCAGCAAAATGCGCAGGGGATTCTAACGATCGGTGCGAACACGGAGTCGATGCTGTTTTTTATTCCGGAGTTTAAAAAACGTCTTGCGGCATTGCACCCGAATATTTCCCTGTTTGTGAAGGAAATTGATTCTTATCAGGTTGAAACAGAGCTCACGGACGGAACAGTTTTAATCGGCATGGCGTTTTTTGATACTTTGTCGGATCAGCGTTTGAGGATGGCAAACCTCATCAATGAAAAACCAATCGTACTTTTAAATCGAAATCACCATTTAGCAGGGAAGGGCGGAGTGTCAATTAAAGAGCTGCGAAATGAGGATTTTGTTTTTACACGGCGTGCCATTGCGCCTCGGCTGTTTGACGGTCTTGTCGGTTTTTGTCAGGAAGTTGGCGGCTTCACGCCGAGAATTATCCACGAGGTCGAATCCAGCCCGCGCCAAATGGGATTTGTGAGCTGCGGGCAGGGTATAGCTTTTCTCCCGGAATCCTTCAGACAGTGGATGCCTGAATATATCAAGGCAGAAACGATTACGGATGCAACTCCTTGTTTGCCCCTTTCAATCGCTTGGAATCCGCTTATTGAATCCCCATTACGAGATATCGTGGCAGAAGAACTGAAACAGATGTTTGTGGACCGTTGAGAAGCATAGACCGCGGTCCAAAACGGAGGAAGATTATGAATAAACCAAAGGACGAACCGGGTTTGCAAACTATTCTCTCGCATTGCGGGCGCAATTTAGAAGCAAGCGGCGGTTACGTGAATGTCCCGCCTTATGAAGGTTCGACCATTATTCACGACGATATGGATGACCTGTTCGGACGCGTTGACAACCATCTATATGGCGACGGTACCGCCCGGACTTATGGGACGGACGGAGGACCGACGCATGAAGCTTTTTATGAGGCCATGAATAAACTCGAAGGCGGTGTCGGGACTTGGGCCTTTAGTACGGGTTTAGCGGGGTGCACCATCCCGATGATGGCGTTCCTGAAGACGGGGGATCACATGCTTGTGACGGATTCCGTCTACGGTCCCACACGTCAGTTCTGTGAGGTACTACTAAAAAATTTCGGTGTGGAAGCAGAGTTTTATGGACCCACCATCGGAGCGGGAATTGAGGGATTAATTCGCCCTAATACTCGTTTGATCTACATGGAAAGCCCCGGCACGCATACCTTTGAAATGCAGGATGTTCCGGCAATTGCCGCGGTTGCACGCAGGCACGGAGTCGTTACGATGATCGACAACACCTATGCCACGCCGATCAATTTCCAGCCTTTAAAACACGGGGTGGATGTCGTGGTGCATTCGGCAACCAAATACATCTGCGGTCACAGCGATGTACTGATGTCTACGGTTACCTGCAATGAAAAAACTTGGAAACAGGTCAGAGCTGTCTGCAAAATGACGGGGCAATACGCTTCTGCTCAGAGCGTGTACTTAGGACTAAGAGGCCTGCATACTTTGAAGGTGCGCCTTGATGCAGTTGGTGCGCATACACGAAAAGTGGTTGACTGGCTTCTGAAGCGGGAAGAAGTCAAAAAAGTGATTTGGCCGGCCTATGAAAAGGATCCCGGGTACCCCATTTACAAGAGAGACTTCGCAGGACCTATCGGACTGTTTGCTTTCCAATTTCAGGACTATTTTACGGACGTGCAGATCAACCGTTTTATGGATTCTCTGAAGCTATTCGGATTGGGTTATTCGTGGGGAGGATTTGAGAGTTTGATCCTTAGAAGCTATGGGAAACGCACGGTCGGAGATCCGAAGATTATGCGTACGATGATCCGCGTCTACATCGGCTTGGAGGATCCGCAAGATATGATCAATGACTTAGATCAGGCGATGACTAAAATGCGGGATGCCTAAAACACACGAAAAGACAAAAATTAAAGGCCGCAGAGAAGAACTCTTAACGGCCTTTTTACTCAGCTCAAAAACAAATTATTTTGTATTGAGGGCATCTTTAAACTGTTTGCCGGCAACGAATTTCGGCTGAACAGAAGCGGGAATCTGGATCGTTGCTCCGGTGGCAGGATTGCGGCCGGTACGAGCTTCGCGCTTAGCAGACTTGAAAGTTCCGAAACCAACGAGAGTGATTTCATCACCTGCTTTAACAGTTTTGACGATCTGAGCTGTCAGAGCATCCAGAACATCTTTAACATCAGCTTTAGATTTACCGGAAGCTTCTGCAACGGCAGCAATCAATTCAGTTTTATTCATTCGATTCCTCTGATAGTGTTTGAATGGAACCCTGATAATAAGGGTTTTTTAGGGCAAAAAACAGTTTTTTGAGTTTGGGTGTGCCGTTTTCGCGACAAACCGCCGTCCAATAGGGCTTCTTGCGAGATAACGTATCACGCAAATGCGGTATTTCCGAGAAACTGTCTATAATTTATCTGATTGTGAAAAAATTATAGTCGGCCTGAGAGAGTAGGCCTATCCGAAAAGATCGAGCTCTTTTTGGACAGCAGGCTCGGTCTTGTTTTTAAGAATGTCTTGTATATCCCTCAAGTACAACTTGACCATATTGGAAAAAATCAAACCGACGGAGTATGTTTTATCCGAGTATCTGAGCTGGGAGAGCCATCGATAGAATTCGATTTCGTCTTCTGTCTGGGCTTCAATGCCGCCGCGGATCATGACGAACTTGTCAAAAAGCGACTGCGCCGACTCGATCAAAGTTTCATAGGCCTCTTCTGCGTTTTGTGAGCGGAACTCCGGAAAACTGTCGACGGAAACCGGATAAATCTTATCGAGTTTAAGCTGTTCGGGATCTAGGTCCGATAAGGTAAGAGAAAGCATTTTCCTTTGAAGGTCAGTAAGTTCTTCGATGCTTTGCTTCAAATCCTCTTTGTATAAAGCGATTCCGGAAGTATTTTTCTTTACCATCGTGTACCTATGCGTTGATTGGAGGAATTTTAGCGCAAGCGTAATAATTGCACCGAGCCATCCCACATATGAGTATGAGGTCAGGGATAATGTCTATGTACTAACCCTGAGGGGATGATGATAATTATCCTTAGTTAGTTTGCTCTTCAAGAGGTTAGTAATGAGTCAAAAGTCTGAATTTGACGCCAGAATCGCTGCTGCTGGTATCCGCAGGATCTCCCGCAGCAGGAAGATTTCCTTGAAGGGCGCCCAGCGAATTGCACTGCCATCCTTTTTAACACAGGCCCATTCAACGGAACCTAACCAAGGCTCCGGCTGGAACTTGTTTACGGCGTCCATGCGTCCTGTTTAGTTCTGAGGATTCATGCCCGAACTTCCAGAAGTCGAAATCACTCGTCTCGGAATACTTAAGCGCGTCGGTGGTCGCCGCTGCACAGGAGCGGTTGTACGTGAGACGCGTTTTCGTAAGTCAGCTCCTGCAAATCTTTCCGAACTGCTCACGGGGCAGTGTCTGCGCTCGATTGAGAGACGCGGGAAGTATCTGATTTGGAATTTCGACCGAGGGTATATTGTTTCTCACCTCGGTATGTCGGGTGTGATGCGAATCGTTGATCCCAAAGTCACAGAACCTGTCAAACATGATCACATCGATATTTTGTTCGGTGACTTGGCGGTTCGGTACCACGACCCCAGACGTTTTGGTTTTGTGATTTGGCTCCCGGAGTCTCAAGATCCTTATGCGCTGCCGGAAATCGCAAAATTAGGCGAAGAACCTTTTTCTGATAGCTTTACTGTGTCGCGGCTGCACTCCGCTTTAGCGAATACTTCACTGCCGATTAAAGAGGCCATGCTGACGGGCAAATATGTTGTCGGTGTCGGCAATATTTATTGTTCGGAGTCTTTATTTAAAGCTCGCATTTCCCCCTTAACGCCGGCCAATAAGATCTCAAAACAGAGGTTAGAACGTCTGGTTACAGCGATCCGAGAAGTGCTGACTTTGTCTTTAAACGAGGGCGGTTCTACTTTAAAAGACTTCGTTTCTGCAGAAGGCGAGCAAGGCTATTTCACATTAAACGCCAAAGTGTACGGAAAAGAAGGCAAACCTTGCGCAAACTGCGGTCGACCGATTAAGAAGATCATTCAAAACGGCAGAGCGACTTATTACTGCAGTAATTGCCAAAGGCGCTGACACATAATTGGCAATGGAAGGTAATTGCAGAAATAACCTCGACGAGTGTTTAGAAGTTGTGTCCTAGACCGACGGTGGCAGCCCAGCCTCCTAAACCGGAATCATATTTTTTGAAAGCTTTTCCTGTCGTTCCCCAGCCGGCCTGAGTGTAAAGCGTGGTTCGTTTGGAGAGAGGGTAGAGGTAGGCGGCGCCGAGAGAATACGAATTGTACTTTTCGCCTGTGTCCTTAAGTTTGCCCAATGCACCTTGAGTCTGGAACTTAACTGATCCGCCCGCGAAAGGAATCGCTACAGAGAGTGCAAGCGCATGTTGGTTTGCGCCTTTGTGCGCTTCTTCGATTTCGGTGTTGTTAGGAAGTTTCATGGAATGAAGCGCATATTGGTAAACGCCGAAAAGCTTGAAAGTTCCGAAATCGTAAGAAGCTTGAACGGTGAATAAGTTCGTCGCTTTAGGTTTTGAAAGATCTTCGGTTCCTTTGTTATCCAACATTTCCCAGTAAGTTCCGAACCTGATAGCTTGGTCCTCATATGTCGCCCCGATGCCGTAATAGTGTTCGTTTCTTGACCACTTTTCTGAGTCCTCATTAACGCCGTTTGAGTAAGTGGCGTGAACCTTCCAACCATTAAGGCTGGGAGACACATAAGCAATTGTGTTGTTCATCCAGTCCGTCAGAATGAAAGCGCTGTGGATATTGCTGAGTACCGAAAAGCTCGTGTTGTAGGCGGAGGAACCGGAAATGGAGTATTCGCCGTTGTAGGAACCAAGTGCTCCGATTCTGCCGAATGCGACCTGGCCGAAGCTGCTTTCAAAACCCAGGTAAGCCTGACGATTAAAGGCCTTGTCGCCTTTATCGTCGTCTTCTTTTCCGTTTGACAGGACGTAGCCTTGTTCCAGTCTTAAGAAAACATTGTTTCCGCTGCCGAGATCTTCCGTTCCGGTAAAGCCGAACATATTGGTATCCAAGCTGCCGTTGGCAAACCTAACCGTTGCAGATTTTCCTTTTAGTTTTTGGACAGTTATGCCGCCGTCGGCGCCGCCATAAAGCATGACAGAGGTTTCAGCGTAGACAGAGGTAGCTGCAAGAGGCAGGACTACGGCAAGGAGAAGCTTTTTCATAAGTTTGTACGCATCAAGGATAAAAAATCGTTCTCAGAAGATTCAGATTCACGACAAGCGAATTCTTCTCTATTTTTTCCGAAGTGGTCGTAAACATTGCCAAAAACGAGAAATTTACCCAAAATTAACATATATTCTTGTGATATTGAAGAGCTCAAGCGGCGGCTGCACCGACGTCGTTGCGTAAAAGAGGATGGTTCACAACGAGTTTGAACCTCTAAGAGTTGCTTCCCTGATTATTATCTTTCGAACAAAAACAAATTCCGCTCAAACCTAAAAGGTAAGAGCGGAACAAAAGAAGAGATTAGATCTTTTTAGCGGACGCTGCTGTTAGCTAGCCTCCCTTCGGTGTTTGAGTTGCCCTTTGCGGCGAGCTTAAGTCCGGCAACGATTGCGACAATGATCGCAGTGCAAATGGCGATACAAACAGCGGAATACACCGGATGAATATTGAAAGAGCCAGCTTGATAGACGATGGTTGCAGCACTGTATCCCACTGCTGTTGTCCACAAAGCAGAGAAGATAGCCCAGCCGCTTCCGACCTCTCTATAGATGGCACCCATGGCCGCACCACAGGGCAGATAAAGAAGAACCATCAGCAGGTAAGCAAACGCACCCAACTCACCGTCGAACAGCTTGTTCATGGCGGCAATTGTTCCGGTGCTTACTTCTTGCTCCTCTGCTTGCTTAGCAACGTCGGAGAGGTCGCTTTCTACAGAGATGCCAAGCGGATCAGTGAAGAACGCTCCGATATCGCCGAAACCTTCACCGATGCTGGCGACGGCTTCACCGAAGGAGCGGGCAAGGTTAAAGCCTTCTTCTTCGTCTTGCTGCTGAGCTTGCTCTTCAATCTTGGCTGCCGGTTCGCCCAAAGCAGCCTCTTCTTCCGCTTTATCGCCGATTCCGCTGTAAAGAGAATCCAACGTACCGACAACGGCTTCTTTGGCAAGAATACCTGTGAAGACGCCGACGGCAGCAGGCCAGTTTTCTGCAGACACGCCCATTGGCTTGAAGACGGGCACAATCGTCTTGCCGATCTGAGACAAAACACTCTTGTCGGTATCTTGATTGCGGAAGGAGCCGTCTGTTCCTAAGGAGTTTAGGAAACAAAGAACAGCCACAAGCACAACGATTACTTTACCGGCGCGGAAAATAAAGCTCTTTAAACGATCCCATGTTCTCAGAAGGACGTTCTTTGCGGTTGGCAGATGGTACGGAGGAATCTCCATGACAAAGGCGCTGGTCTGACCGGCTAAGGCCGTTCTCTTAAGCATGAAGCCTGTGGCGATAGCTGCCAAGATGCCGATGAGATACAAACTGAAAACGAGATTTTGTCCGCTCATCGGCCAAAAAGCAGTCGCAAACAAAACATAAACCGGAAGTCTTGCGCCGCAGCTCATAAACGGAGCCATTAAAACCGTGGTAATACGGTCTTGTTTTTGCTCCATCGTACGGGTTGCCATGATAGCGGGGACGCCGCAGCCGAATCCGACAATCAGAGGAACAAACGCTTTTCCGGGCAGCCCGAGCGCTCTCATCAGGCGGTCCATCACAAAGGCAGCCCTGGCCATATAGCCCGAGTCTTCAAGGAAGGACAAGGCTAAAAACAGGCAGAAGATAAACGGAATGAATGTGGAGATACATTGAATACCGCCGCCGATACCGTCGGCAAGAATCGTTTTAAGCCATTCTGGCGTTCCGATGGAAGTGAGAAGTTCCCCGAATCCGTCGATAAAGATCGCTCCGAAAAGAATATCGAAGAAGTCGATGAAAGCGGAACCGACGTTGATCGAAAAAATGAACATCAGGTACATCACGGCCAAGAAAATAGGTACCCCCAGCCAACGATGCAAAACAATCTTGTCGATTTTGTCGGTAATGGTTTGTTTGACCTCGTTGTCTCGAGTGATGCAAGAGGAAGCGACTTTGCTGACAAAGGAGTAGCGCACGTCGGCAATAGCCATATCCAGGTCGCCGTTGTAGTGCTTATTGAGTGCGTTGATTCGCAGTTCGGCTTTGGAAAAGCCGCTCTTTAAGGTGCGGAGTCCCAGTTCTTTATCACTTTCAAGGATCTGTTCGGCGATCCAAGGGGCCTTTTCAACGTTGTTTTCACAGAGTTCCTGAGTCAGTGTATGAATTTCATCGGCAATGTCTTTCGGGAAAACAAGCGGGTTGTCCGGAACGGTAGGATTTTCGAGCTGGCGGCTGATTGCTTGTTTGAGATCATCTACACCCGTTTCTCTAGAGGCAACTAGGCCGACAACAGGGCAACCTAGCTCCTGCGCTAATTTATCGAGATCAACGGAGATGGAATGATTCTTAGCGACGTCAAGCATGTTGACCGCAACAATGAGCGGAACCTGTATTTCGATGAGCTGCGCGGTGAGATAAAGGTTTCTCTCCAAGTTCGACGCATCAACGATATTTACGACGAGAGAAGATTCGCCTGAGAGGATGTATTCTCGAGCGACGCGCTCGTCTTCGCTGGAAGCGTCACACGGCTGAAGAGAATAGGCGCCTGGTAAATCGACGAGCGTGATCTGCTGATCATTGACCGTAAAACTTCCGCTCTTTTTCTCGACGGTAACGCCTGGCCAATTTCCGACGGTCTGGTGTGATCCGGTCAAAGCGTTAAACAAAGTTGTCTTGCCGCAGTTGGGATTGCCCGCGAGCGCGATCGATATTTTCTGAGTCATGATGTTTCCTCACAAAGGTCTGACGTCAATGATTTCGATTTCAGCCTTTCGAACGCTGATGAAAGATCCGCGAAGTTTGATTTCGACGGGATCTCCTAACGGGGCCACCCGGGTGACTTCAAAACGAGTGTTGGGAAGGACGCCCAAAGAAAAGAGTTTTTTCCGATATTCAGTGTTTCCCGGCAAAAAACCTTTCACGACACCTCTTTGTCCGGGTTTCATATCGCGAAGCTGCATGATGTTCTCCTATTGGAAAATGCGAACAACTTTTATTTCTGCCGCGACATCTCGATTTACAGCGATTCTGGCGTCACCTACGGCAAGGAGAAGAGGGCCGTTCTGTGCGGAGGTGATCACGGAAGCCACGCTGCCGACGTATAAACCTAAATCCCGGAGACGTTTCAATTCACTTGGAGGAATATTTCCCAGTTTTGCGATCCTGCATTGCACATTCATCGGGAGCTGGATTAGGAGGTGAGATGTAGAGACAGTCATAAAAGCATCAAATGAAAACGATTATCTTTATCAAAATGTTACCCCTCAGCGATCGAAATAATAATCATTATCATTAGGGGTTTCTCTATATCTTTCATGAATTTCGCATCTTGAGGATTTATAACTTGTTGAATATTTGCGGAAAGATTCACTTAAATATCCCAAAAATATGGAGAAGCAATTGTTATTGACAAGTTAGAAATTCTTAAATTTTGAGGAATAAAATGAGAATGATTCCGATTTAATTCTTTTTACAATTTTCAGAGGTTGTATGAAATTAGCAAAA
>OOCD01002399.1_pt1 | contig 10049 bp, 9 predicted proteins | sample 1671791 | NCBI WGS metagenome assembly OOCD01 (sample SAMN06348193, study PRJEB24527) | human gut metagenome | biome: human gut; feature: ankylosing spondylitis patient; material: feces | host: Homo sapiens | place: China | collected 2015-10
CGGTGGAGATCAGCACTGCCACCATCAGCCGCATCAACCGCTGCATCCAGTACGGCACCGGCGGCTACCGGCAGACCATTGAAAAGGTGCGCGAAAAGCAGCAGTAACGCCGCCACACGGCAGGGCATAGGATGGGGCGTGCAAACCCTCTTGACCGGAAAGGATGGTATTCTATGTCTGCTGAAACCTGTACCCGCTCCCAGTGCCCGGAGATGCCCAAGGTCACGCTGGACCAGGCTGTGATCGACCTGATGGAGAGCATCGCCCTGCAGGAAACGGCCCTCAGCCACATTCTGTGCGCCGAAAGCCAGAAGATGAAGGTGGCCATGGGCCTGGATGGGCTGGACCTGTGCAAGCTGCTGGAGGTCAACGACTCGGCAACCAACATGGTGCACGCCGTGGCCAACCTGGAGCTCGTGCTCAAGGATAAGCTGGAGTTCATCTCCAACAACCTCTACTATCCGCCTTCCGGCAGCGGCTGTTCCGCTGACCAGTAAGGCCCTCTGCCTGCCCGGGTGCCGGGCGGGCATTTTTGTTTACCGTCTCTTCACGGAAAGTTTGCATAAAAACCGGAAAATGCATTTGTTGGAATTGCTGAGGCGGTCAATCTGTGCTATACTATAGACTGTATCACCATGAAAGTGAGGAAACCGCAATTGCTGCATTACGATGCCATCCTGTTTGACGTGGACGGGACCCTGATCGATTCCGCTCCCGGCATTCTCCATACATTGGAAGAGGTCTTTCAGAAAATGGGCGTGGACGTCACCGGCGTCAACCTGCGCCGCTATCTGGGTCCGCCGCTGCGCAAGAGCTTCGGCGAGCACTTCACCGAGCTGGACAAGATCGAGCAGGCCACCCGCCTCTACCGCGAAAGCTACGCGGTGAAGGGCAGCCACGAATGCGCCGCGTACCCCGGTGCAGCGGAAATGCTGCAGCGCCTGAAGGACGCCGGGCTGATCCTGTGCACCGCTACTTCCAAGCCCACCGAGGTGGTCACCCCGATCCTGGAAGAAAAGGGTCTTGCACCCTTCTTTGATTTCATCGGCGGCGCGTCCATGGACGAGAGCCGCGACACCAAGACCGACGTGGTGCACTATGTGCTCAGCCAGCCCATGCTGCAGGGCAAGCGGGTGCTGATGGTCGGTGACCGCAACGACGACATGCGCGGCGCGGCAGACTGCGGTCTGGACGCTGCCGGTGCACTGTACGGCTATGGCAGCCGCGGGGAGCTTGCGCCCTTCCACCCGGTGCTGCTGGCCGAGAGCTGCGCCGACCTTGCCGACCAGCTGCTGGAGCAGCGTGCCTGAAACAACGCGCAATAAAGGGAATGGTGAAAACTATGAGACAGAATACACAATCGGAAAAACAGTCGCTGACGCCCATGCAGAAGCAGGCAGTGCTGGTGTGCATTGTGTGTGCACTGGCGGCGCTGCTGACCATTGGCATCACCCTTGTCCTGATCCATCGTGGCAAGGAACCGGCTGCCTCTTCGGAGCAGCCGGGCACCGAGCAGCCTGCGGATGATGCAAACATCGCCGACCATTACCAGATCAACGAACAGTCCAGTGCACTGCTCCCCGAGACGGCGGACGCGGGTGACGCCTACCAGAGTGAGACGCTGTTCATCGGCGATTCCAACACGGTGCGTCTGTATGCCAACGGCCTGATCAGCCTGCAGCAGTTCTGCGCCAAGGAGGGCATTGGCACAAGCGCTGCCCTGAACGAGGGCATCGTTACCTTTAAAAAGGACAGCAGCCGCTACACCATCGCGGAAGCTGTGGCCAAGATGAAGCCCCGCCGTGTGGTCATCATGCTGGGCACCAACGACACTGGCATGGCCGTGGAGGATTTCATCAGCAATTACAAGCAGCTGGTGCAGGCCATCCAGACCAGCTACCCCTACACCGACATCATCGTCAACACGGTGCCGCCGGTGCCTGCCGACCACTCCAACTATCCCAACATGGACCAGACCAGGATCGACGACTTCAATATGGCATTGCTGTCCATGTGTGAGGAAATGGGCCTGAAGTTCCTCAACACGGCCGAAGCCCTCAAGGATTCCACCGGCTACGGCAACGCCGACTATTACCAGAGCGGCGACATCCACCTCAAGACCTCCGGCCTGAAGGTGCTGCTGAACTACCTGCGCACCCATGCCTACGAGACCGAGGACCGCCGCCCGGACACCAACAACATTCCCCGCCGCGCCGAATATGTGCCCGACCCCAGTTCTGCTGTGGCTTCGTCCAGCAGTGAGGTGACCTCCTCTTCTTCCGAAGTGCAGGAGGACACCACCCAGTATCAGGCATCCTACCGTGTGGATAAGACCGGCGGCGGTACCCTGAGCGCCGGCAATGACAACGGCAAGACCACACTGACCTACAGCGTCGGTGCAAGCCAGTCGGTCAGCGTCACGGCGGTCCCGGCATCGGGCCATGTGTTCGTCAAGTGGAGCGACGGCGTGACCAACAAGACCCGCACGGATGCCAACTTCAAGCAGAATCTGGATGTGACCGCCGTGTTTGCTGCCGCCTCGGTGCAGATCAGCAGCAGCGGCAAGGCTGCAGTGGGCGGCAGCTGCACCTTCCACGCGAAGATCAGCGGCAAGTATCTGGAGGCAGATTCCATCCGCTGGTATGCCAACGGTGTGGAGGCTGCTTCTGCCGCAGGCCAGACCAGCGTGACGGTGCCCATTACGGCTGAGATGCAGGGCACTACCTTCAAGGTCTACGCAGTGGTGAGCTACAACGGCAGCACCGTCACCAGCAACACGCTGGAGATCACGGTGCCCGGTGCCCCGGCAGCTTCTTCGGGCTCTTCTTCGTCCGGCAGTACTGCTTCGTCTGGTTCTTCCAGCACTTCTTCCGGGGCTTCCTCCGGAAGTACATCCGGTTCTTCTTCCTCTTCTTCGTCGGAAAAGGAATCCGTCAGCAGCTCCAACGGGGCCGAGAGCACCAGCTCCTCCCACAGCGGCAGCTCGTCTCACAGCGGTTCCTCGTCGGAAGCCGGGAGCGGCAGCACCTCGCACAGCAGCAGTGCGGCCGCCAGTTCCTCCCACAGCAGTTCCGAGAGCAGCTCTCACAGCAGTGCTTCCTCTGAGAGCCCGGCTCCCAAGGCAGAAGCCGAAAATGACACGGCCGAAGAACCGGCAGCCCGCTCCTGAGCGCAGAACCCTTTGCCCCTGCGCCGCATAGGCTGAGGGGAAGGGAGGCGGTTTGATGTTCTGGGAAGAGCCGCGGGTGCCGGGCCTGCCCGGTGCAGAAGATGTGACCGACGGCAGTGTGGATTACTACGATACCGATTGGGAAAATGTAGAAAACGGTGCACTGGAGGAGGAAATGCAGAAATGCAATGCCACTCCCTGCACCGCCCAAACAACCTGTTCAGAAAACAAACCGGAACAAACCGACGTACAGGCGTATGAAATGATTTCGGAATGAACAGAAGCCAGCTCTGCCCACCGCAGGGCTGGCTTCTCCCTGTTGTAATGCCCGCCCTGCAAAGCGGGCCGGAAAAGGAAATGAGGGGATATTATGGCAAAATACTATTGCATCCTGTTTGATGCGGACAATACGCTGCTCAACTTTGACGCCGCCGAGAGCAAGGCACTGGCCGAAACGCTGGTGAACTACGGCATCGAGCCGGACGCCGAAACAGTGCAGACCTACCGCACCATCAATGAGGAACTGTGGCGTCAGCTGGAAAAAGGCCAGATCCGCCGCGAAAAGCTGCTCAACGAGCGGTTCAGCCGCTTCCTCAAAGCCATTGACGCCGCCGGAGACGGCGCAGAGATGAACCGCTATTATCTGGAGCAGCTGTCCACCCACCCGGACCTGATGAACGCCGAGGTGCTGGACGTGCTGCGGGAGCTGTCGGAGGTGGCCACGCTGGCCGTGGTGAGCAACGGCGTCCACAAGGTGCAGACCCGGCGGTTGGCCGAGAGCGGCGTGTCCAACTTCATGGAGGATGTGTTCATCTCCGAGAAGCTGGGCTGCGAGAAGCCCGGTGCACGCATCTTTGACGCCGCCTTGCGGGCACTGGGCGTGGAGAACCGCGAGCATGTGCTGATGGTGGGCGACAGCCTGACCAGCGACATCCAGGGCGGTGCAAACGCCGGGCTGGACACCTGCTGGTTCAACCCCAACCACACCGAGAACCCGGGCAAGGTGATCCCCACCTACGAGATCGCCAGCCTGGAAGAGCTTTATCCGCTGGTCATGGAGCAGGACGAGCTGGCCAATGTGGGGCAGAAGAACCGCCGCCACCAGTGCTGAGCCCCTGCGGGACCGCAGCAGAACAGAATGGATTGAAACAATGCTGATACATTTGGAAAAACTTGGAAAGAGCTTTGGCGAAAAAGTCGTGCTGCACGATGTGACGGCCAGTGTCGAGCGGGAGGACCGTATTGGCATCGTGGGCCAGAACGGCGCGGGCAAGACCACGCTCCTCAAGATCCTGACCGGAGAATATCAGGACTATGACGGGGAATTCAGCGTGACCCATGGCGTGACGCTGGGCTACCTGGAACAGAACGCCAAACTGGACCCCACGCTGGACATCTACGGCGAAATGCGCGCCACCTTTGCGCCGGTGCTGGACGCCATGGCCCAGATGCAGGTTTTGGAGCGCAAGATGGCAGCCCAGCCCGACAACACCGACCTGCTGGCCCAGCACGACGCACTGCAGAACATCGTGGATGCCGCCGACGGCTACAACATGGATGTCAACATCAAAAAAGTGCTGTCCGGCATGGGCTTTGCGCAGGATACCTGGGAAAAGAACATTGCCGTGCTTTCCGGCGGTGAGCTGACCCGGCTGCGTCTGGCAAAGCTGCTGCTGGAAAAACCGGATGTGCTGATCCTGGACGAGCCCACGAACCACCTGGACTTTGCCACCATGGAATGGCTGGAAAATTACCTCAAGGGCTATTCCGGTGCGGTGCTGGTGGTCAGCCACGACCGCTATTTCCTGGACAATGTGTGTACCAAGATCTGGGAGGTTTCCTTCCAGACCATGACCACCTACAAGGGCAACTTCTCGGCTTACCTGCCCCAGAAGGAGGCCGCCGATGCCCTGCGCCAGAAGCAGCACGACGCCGACGTGGCCCTGGCCGAAAAGCTGCAGGATTATGTGGACCGCAATCTTGTGCGTGCTTCCACCACCAAAATGGCCCAGAGCCGCCGCCGCCAGCTGGAAAAGCTGGAGATCACCGAGGCACCCAAGGACGAGACGAACCAGCTCAAATTCCGCTTTGAATACGATGTGGAACCCTGGAACGAGCTGGTGATGCTCAAGAACCTGACCATCCAGATCGGGGACCGCACCCTGCTGGAGCCCTTTACCTATACGGTGTGCCGCGGCCAGCGGCTGATCATCGCCGGCCCCAACGGCGCGGGCAAATCCACCCTGATGCAGGTGCTGGACGGCAAGCGCCGCCCCTCCGGCGGCATGGTGCGTCTGGGCACCGGTGCCCGGCCCAGCATCTTTGCCCAGCAGCAGAACCGCCTGGGCCAGGGCAGGGTCATCGACGTGATCTGGAACAAGTACCCCCGTATGACTGAGCTGGAGGTGCGCAGCCATCTGGCCAAGCTGGGCTTCCGGGGCGATACGGTGTTCAAGCCCTGCGAGGCACTGTCCGGCGGCGAGCTGGCCCGCCTGCGCTTTGCGGAGATCGTGCTGGAGCGGCCGAATCTGCTGTTCCTGGACGAGCCCACGAACCATCTGGACATCTACACCCGCGAGAACCTGACCGAGGCCCTCATGGCCTACACCGGCACGCTGCTGCTGGTGACCCACGACCGCCACCTGATGAACAGTCTGGCCTGCCCGATTTTGTATCTGGAAAACGGCAAGGCCACCCTCTACCCCAGCTACGACGCCCTGATGGGCCGTGGCACCCCGGCCCCGGCGGTCCAGAAGGACGCCGGCCCTGCCAAAGTAGGCTATGGCAAGGAGCAGCGCCGCCGCCGCGCCGAGCTGCGGGCAAAGATCAAGGCCTGCGAGGACGAGATGGAGGCCTGCGGTGCCCGGGAAGTGGAGCTGGACAACGAGATCAACTCCCCGGAGGTGTACAACGACCCCGACCTGCTGCGCCAGAAGAGCGACGAGCTCAGCGACCTGCGTTTCCATCAGGAAGAGCTGTTTGCCGCATGGGAGGCCGCCATGGAAGAGCAGGAATGCTACGAACAGTCCCAGGCCGAAGAGTAAAGGAGCACACGCATGCCAAAAAATCCACGCAGCTATGAAAAGACGCGGCACATCGCCCTGTCGGGCCTGTTGTTTGCGCTGGCCATGGCGCTTTCGTTCATTGAAGGCTCGCTGGTCATTCCGGGCCTTCTGCCCGGCATGAAGCTGGGCCTTGCCAACATCGTGGTAATGTACGCTCTGTTCTTCATGGGTGTCAAGCAGGCGCTGGTGCTGGACGTGCTCAAGGCACTGTTCGTTTTTCTGGTGTCCGGCTTCACGGCGGGGTTCCTCTCGCTGTGCGGCGGCCTGTTGTCGCTGCTGGTCATGGCCGTGCTGTATTATGTGGTGCCGGTGCGGCCCACCTGGTTCATCCTTTCGGTTTGCGGCGCACTGGCCCACAATGTGGGGCAGCTGCTGGGGGCCGGCGTTATCATCTCGTCGTCGCTGTCACTGTACTATGCGCCGGTCATGCTGGTGCTGGGCCTGGTAATGGGCGCACTGACGTCCATTACCCTCAAGGCACTGCTGCCGGCACTGGGGCGGCTGGGGTTTAGCACCCGCGAAAAGCGGGGCGAATAACCGACGCCACTGCGGCAACGGTTGCATTTTGACCGGAAATCAGTATAATAAAGAAACAAACGATTTTGATTTTATGAGAAAACCCCAGACTGACAGGGCTGCCGGACAGAACCATCCATCGGCAGCCGGGAGGTGTTTGCATCATGTCTGAAAAAGTAACGATCAAGGCAGAGCGCCGGGAACTGCATTTGCCTGCCATCGCCCTGCGCGGGCTGGTCGTATTCCCGAATAATCTGGTCCACTTTGAGGTGGGCCGCGAAAAGAGCATTGCCGCCGTGGAATGGGCCATGGCCAACAACTCCAATGTGTTCCTTGTGGCGCAGAAGGAGATGGAGCTCAGTGACCCCACCCAGGAGGATCTGTTTGCTTACGGCGTCGTGGCCGAGGTCAAGCAGGTGCTGCGCGTCTCGGATGATCTGGTCAAGGTTCTGGTGGAGGGCAAGTACCGCGCCAAGCTCACCGATCTGGACACCACCGGCGATTTCCTGCTGGCTTCCGTGCGCCCGGCCCCGGTGCGTGTCGGCAAGACCGAGGACGCCGTGGAGACCGAAGCCCTGCTGCGCGCCCTGAAGAGCGGCTTTGACGAGTATCTGGGCATGAACCCGCGTCTGGCCAAGGACGTGGTGTTTACCATCGTGTCCAGCACCGACCCGGAGTTCCTCAGCGAGTACATGCCCGCAAACCTGCTGTTCCGCTACGAGGACAAGCAGGCTGTGATGAATGAGAACACCCTCGCGGGCCGTCTGCAGCGTCTTGTGGAGATGCTGCGCCGCGAGTGCCAGGTGATGAAGATCGAGAAGGAGATCGCGGACAAGGTCAACGAGTCCATGGACAAGAACCAGCGCGACTACTACCTGCACGAGCAGCTGCACGTCATCAGCGATGAGCTGGGGGAAGGGGACGACACCCACGCCGAGGCCGACGAGTACCGCCGCAAGATCACGGCACTGCATCTGGCCGAGGACAGCGAGAAAAAGCTGCTCAAGGAAGTGGACCGCCTGTCCAAGATGCAGGGCTCCAATCAGGAAGCCACCGTTATCCGCACCTATCTGGACACCTGCCTGGACCTGCCGTGGAACAGCTATACCGAGGATGATCTGGACATCAACCGTGCCCAGCAGATCCTGGACCGCGACCACTACGGCCTGAAAAAGGTCAAGGACCGCATTCTGGAAACGCTGGCCGTGCGCAAGCTGGCTCCGGACGTCAAGGCGCAGATCATCTGCCTCGTCGGCCCTCCGGGCGTCGGCAAGACCAGCATTGCACGTTCCATCGCCGAAAGTCTGGGCCGCAAGTATGTGCGCATCAGTCTGGGCGGCGTGCGGGATGAAGCCGAGATCCGCGGCCACCGCCGCACCTACATCGGTGCCATGCCCGGCAAGATCATCAGTGCCATGATCACCGCCAAGAGCTCGAACCCTCTGATGCTGCTGGACGAGATCGACAAGCTGGCCGGTGACTTCCGGGGCGACCCGGCGGCAGCTCTGCTGGAGGCACTGGACCCCGAGCAGAACAGCACCTTCAACGACCACTTCCTGGACATCCCGTTCGACCTGAGCCATGTGCTCTTCATCACCACGGCCAACGATCTGGGCAGCATTCCCGGCCCCCTGCGCGACCGCATGGACGTCATCGAGCTGCCCAGCTACACCCGCGTGGAAAAATACAACATTGCCCGCAAGCATCTGCTGCCCAAGCAGCTCAAGGCCTGCGGTTTGACCGGCAAGGTCACCCTGAGCCAGAGCGCCCTGTACGGCATCATTGATGGCTACACCCGCGAAGCCGGCGTGCGCAATCTGGAGCGCACCATTACCAGTGTGCTGCGCAAGTGCGCCCGGAAGATCGCATCCGGCGAGGCGGAGACGGTGTCGGTCACCGGCTCCATGCTGGAAGATCTGCTGGGCCCCCGCTTCGTCAAGCCCGACTTTCTCAACCGCACCAATGCCGTGGGCATCGCCAACGGTCTGGCCTGGACCAGTGTGGGCGGCGAGACCCTGCCCATTGAGGTGCAGGTCATCGACAACGGCAGCGGCAAGATCACGGTGACCGGTTCGCTGGGCGATGTGATGAAGGAAAGCGCTCAGCTGGCTGTCACCTGGGTGCGGGTCCATGCGCTGGAATACGGCATCGACCCGGAGCGGCTCAAGAAGTGCGACCTGCACATCCACGCCCCGGAGGGTGCTGTGCCCAAGGATGGTCCCTCGGCCGGTGTCACCCTGACCACGGCGCTGGTGTCCTGCCTGTCCGGGATGCCGGTGCGTGGGGATGTGGCCATGACCGGCGAGATCACCCTCCACGGCAACGTGCTGCCCATCGGCGGCCTCCGGGAAAAGAGCATGGCAGCCTACCGCGAGGGCATGAAGACGGTGCTGATCCCCAAGGACAACGAGCCGGATCTGTACGAGGTGGACGATGAGGTCAAGAAGAATTTGACCTTCCTGCCCATGCAGAACCTGACCCAGGTGCTGAACGCCGCGCTGCTCAAGCCGACGAGCGCCAAAAAGGCCAAGGCTCCGGCCAGCCGCAGCCGCAAAAAGGCCCCGGCAGGGGAGAGCCTGGTGCCTCCTGCTGCCGAAAAGCCCCAGACCGGGGCTGTCTGCTGACAAAACAGAAAGGAATCCCCCATGATCTTCAACAAAGCTGATTTTATTGCCAGCTATGGCATTTCCAGCCAGCTGCCCGAGAGTGACCGCCCGGAGTTGAGTTTTTCGGGGCGGTCCAACGTGGGCAAATCCAGCCTGATCAACAAGCTGTGCAGCCGCAAAAACCTGGCCCGTGTGTCCAGCACCCCGGGCAAGACGGCGACCATCAATTTCTATGCGGTGGACGACTGCTATTTTGTGGACCTGCCGGGCTACGGCTACGCCAAGGTCTGCAACGCCGACCGAGAACGCTGGGATGACCTGATCAACAGCTACTTTGAGGCCCCCCGGCACCACACCCTGCTGGTGCAGCTGCTGGACTGCCGCCACGCCCCCAGTGCCGACGACCTGCAGATGCTGCGGTATCTGCATTACCACCGCATCCCCTATGTGGTGGCCCTGACCAAGGCGGACAAGCTCAAGAAGAGCCAGCTGGCCTCCACGCTGGAACAGTTCGAGGATATCTGCCGCCCCTATGGCTGCCAGAAGGTGGTGCTGACCAGCGGCGAGAACGGCTACGGCATCCCGGAGCTGCAGGCGGTGCTGAACGCCGCTGTGGCTGCCGAGGACCAGGAAGCGGAGTAACACCATGGCTTACAACGAATTTGCCTATTTTTACGATGAGTTCAACGGCGA
>OOCD01002404.1_pt1 | contig 10021 bp, 7 predicted proteins | sample 1671791 | NCBI WGS metagenome assembly OOCD01 (sample SAMN06348193, study PRJEB24527) | human gut metagenome | biome: human gut; feature: ankylosing spondylitis patient; material: feces | host: Homo sapiens | place: China | collected 2015-10
CGGGGAAGATCTTTATAAGAGGTCTTGATCTCACTTTTCCGCGTACAGCCGCCACAGGAACGCCGCGATCTGCGCTCTCGTGCAGTCGTTGGCGGAGCCGAACAGCCCGCCGCCGATGCCATCGGTGATGCCGTGCTCCTTGGCCCACGCCACAGCCTGCGCATAGTAAGCGTCCGCCGCTACGTCGCTGAACCCGGCGCTGCCGTTCACAGCGGGGCTGCCCGCCGCGCGGTACAGGAACGCCGCGGACTGAGCGCGGGTGCAGGCGGCGTCAGGGCTGAACAGGCCATTGCCCGTACCGCCGGTGATGCCGTTTTCAATGGCCCACGCCACCGCCTTGGCGTAGTAGCTGCCTGCGGGAACATCCGCAAAGTCGGCCGTGCCCTTCGGCTCGGGAGAACCGGCGGCCCGCCACAGGAAGGTAACGATCTGGGCCCGGGTGCAGTTCAGGTTGGGACTAAACGTGGTCTCCGTAGTGCCCTGCGTGACCTCGCGCTTGAGCATCCACTCCACCGCGTCCACGTAGTAGGCGCTGTTTGCCACGTCCGCAAAGGGATTCACCCAGGAGAAGGTAGGCTCCACCGTCACCTTGTCGGCGGGCATCTCAAAGGTAAACGTGCCGTCGCCGTTGTCCTTGACGGCCAGCTGCTTGCCCTTGGAATCCCGGACGATCACCTCGTCCACCTCGTAATGGCGCTCCGGCTTCACGGTGATGGTCACCTTGTCGCCCTTGGCCGCGCTGGTCTTGGAGAGGGAAACGGAGCCGTCAGGATCCTTGCTCACCTCCGTCTGAACGGGGTTGGTGGAGGGTCTGGAGCCACCGCCACCGCCGGAGGAAGAACTGCCGGAAGAGGATGTATCCGCCCACAGCACTACCGTGCCTTCCGCGTAATAATTATCCGCGAGATACAACCACGAATATGCCTTTCCCTGCACAAGCGGTTTATCCTCTAAATAGCCAAGCACACCGTTGCCCCACTCAAATTCACCGTCAGGCCAGCCGTCAGCCTTCGTAAAGGTCACATCCTTCAAGGTCTTGCCTGCCTCGGTGACCTTCGTGAAGGTGGGCGTGCCGCTGAGCTTGGCCTTCTCGATCCATACCTTGAGCGACTGCTCCGCTACATCGTTGTGAGAAGCATCACCCACGACCTTATAGTAAACAGTGTAGATGCCCGCGTTGGTCGCGGTGGGAAGGTCGGGGCTGTAAGCGCCGTTGTCCAAGCGGTATTGCATCACACCGCCCTCGACGCTGCCCTTGTTGATGAGCACCTGCGGCGCGCCGGTATAGGTCAGTCTGGCTCTGGGCGTGGGTGCGGAGTATTGCGGTTCTGGTTTCTCAGCGGGTGTCCCGCCGCCGTCGCCCTTGACCTTCAGCACGATGGCGCTGCCCTCAACAGCGGTTGCGTATGCGTTATCGTCGGAGACAACGTGGTTGGTAAGTCCGGTGTTGCTCCCGATGCTCGCGATGACCTTCACAGGCGTGCCCGCAGCCGGTTTCGGCTCCGTGGTCACGCCGATGGTGCCGCTCAGACCGCCCGTGCCGATGGCGATGGTCTTGCCTTCGCTCAGATACACATTGTTCGTCTTTCCGCCCGCCGTATTGTTCGTGATGTTGACATTGCCGGACACGGTGAACGTGCCGCCGTCCACAAACACGCCGCCGCCTTTTTCGGGGGCTGTATTGTTGGTGATGCTGCCGCCGCTCATGGTAAATTTGCCGTATGTGTAAACGCCGCCACCGTTGCCATATCTAGCATTGTTGCCGGTGATCTTGCCGCCGTACATATTGAATTCACCGAATTGGCCAACGTCTACGCCTCTGTTGGTGTTGCCGGTGATGGTGCCGCCAAACATATCCAGCGTGCAGAAGCCGAATATATCTACGCCGCCGTTGCCGCCGCCTTTGATCGTACCGCCGCCCATGCAGTCGGTCAGGGTCAGATGCGCGTTTTTGCCAAGGACCTTGATCACGTAATCAAGCGCCGCATTGCCGTTCGCGCGGTCGATGGTATGACCGTTGAGGCAGAGCTTGACATCACCGTCGATCAGGATAGCCGCGCCGCTGAGGGTCAGGTTATCGTCCAGATAATAGTTGCCCGTCGTAAGGACATAGCCCTCGTGGGAAACAGCACCTCCGTCAGCTCGGTTGACCGTGCCCTTCGTCCAGTCACCGTTTCCTTTCTTCAGCACGCCGTTGTCCATCCACAGCTTCGTGTCAAAGGTGATCTGCGTATCAGTCTCGTGGTCGCCGATGGCGGTATGCGTCTTGCCGCAGAGGCAGTGCGTGTGCGTCTCGGCGGTCGTGTCCTTCTCTGCCAGCACCAGCTGGTTGTCTTTGTACTTGACCACATACTGCGTTTTGTCGCTGAAAAAGATGCCGCTGTAATCCTCATTCACATTGTTGGCAATGTCGAGGTACGCGCCCCTGGTCACGCCGATGCTGTTCGGACTGCCGGTCAGTTTGCCGCCGATGGTGATTTTGGCGCTCCCAGTCAGAAACACATTGCTGGCAGCTCCTTCCCTTGTGTTCCCCTTGACGGTCGCCGCACCGGACACGGTGAAGGTGGCGTTGCCCCATACAAACACGCCGTTGCTGTCGTTGCCGGTGATGCTGCCGCCGCTCATGTTGAACGTGCCGCCGCTCACATACACGCCGCCGCCGTTTTTCGCCTTGTTGGCCTTATCAGCCGCCGCGCCGCCGATGGTGCCGCCGCTCATGTTGAACGTACCGTGGGTGTCCACATACACACCGCCGCCGTAGGTGTCGTTGGCCGTGTGGTTGCTGGTGATGCTGCCGCCGCTCATGGTAAACACGCCGCCGCCCACATACACGCCGCCGCCGTTGCCCGTCGTCGCCTCGTTGCGGCTGATGCTCGCGCCGCCGCTCATGTTGAACGTGCCGCCGCCCTCATACACGCCGCCGCCGTTGCTGGTCGCCGTGTTGCCGCTGATCTCGCCGCCGTTCATGGTGAACGTGCCGCCGCTCATGTTGAACGTGCCGCCGCCGTCCACATACACGCCGCCGCCGTAGTTCGCCTTGTTGGCCTTGTTGGCCTTGTTGGCCTTGTCAGCCGCCGCGCCGCCGATGGTGCCGCCGCGCATATTGAATTCGCCGGTGGTGGCCACATACACGCCGCCGCCGTAGGTGGCGGCGGTGTTGCCGCTGATCTCGATCTTGCCGCCGTGCATATTGAATTTGCCGTTGGTGGCCACACACACGCCGCCGCCGTCATTTGTTACCGTATTGCCGCTGATCTTGCCGCCGTACAGATCGAACGTGCTGCCGCCACATACATACACGCCGCCGCCGTTGGACGCGCTGTTGCCGCTGATTTCGCCGCCGTACATAGTGAACGTGCCCTTTTTGACCTCCACGCCGCTGCCGGTGACGTTTGAGTGCGTGACCGTGCCCGGATTGCTTGTGCAATCCGTCAAGGTCAGCTTGCCGCCGGACGCGATCTCAAACACGGGCTTATCTGCGGCTGTGCTTTGGATCGTCTGGCCGTTCAGGCAGATGGTGACGGTTCCGGTAATTTCGATCTTCTCTGCCGGAGATAAGGTACTACTCAGATAATACGTTCCGTCCGAAAGGGTATACCTATTCTGTCCCAGCAAAGCCTTGGTCAGCACTGTTGCAAAGGTTACCGCTGCCCCATGGCTGCCCTCATTGCAGCTGCTATTGCCGCAGATGCAGTGGGTGTGCGCCTTTACCAGCACCAGCTTGTCTTTGGCATCGTTGACCGAGACCGCGTACCCGCCCACATCGCTCTGGAACTTCGCCGCGTCCTTATCGTCCAGGCTTGTGCCGGTGGTGGTGGCGGTGGCAATGGGGATCGTCCCGCCCTCAGTCAGTGTTTTCTCCGTGGTCACGCCGATGCTTGCGCCATCGGCCAGTGCGCCGTTGACGGTGATGAACTTATCCTTGAACAGATGCACATTGTTGGCGTCGGTGCCCTTCTGGTTGTCCTTGATGACCGCCGTGCCGGAAACGTTCAACGTGCCATACGTGCCACGGGTCATATGCACGCCGCCGCCGTAGTTCGTCGCCGTGTTGCCCGTGATGCTGCCGCCGCTCATGGTGAATGTACCTATATCCACACTCACGCCGCCGCCGCTGCTCGCCTCGTTGTTGCCGCTGATCTCGCCGCCGCTCATGGTGAACGTGCCATTGTACACACACACGCCGCCGCCGAGGGATGTCGCCGTGTTGCCCGTGATCTTGCCGCCGCTCATGGTGAACGTGCCATCGTACACATACACGCCGCCGCCGTCTTCCGCCTCGTTGTTGCTGATCTCGCCGCCGTACAGATTGAATGTGCCGGCCTTGTCGTAGCTGCCCACGTGCACGCCGCCGCCCCTGTTTTGGCCGACGTAATTGATGGCCTTGTTGTTCGTGATGCTGCCGCCGTTGTACAGATTAAACGTGCCGCCGCTCACATACACGCCGCCGCCGTTGCCTTCGCCGTTGCTGTATACCTCCGTCGTGTTGTCCGTGATGCTGCCGCCGCGCATATGAAACGTGCCGCCGCTCATGTACACGCCGCCGCCGTTGCCGGTTCCCTCGGCACTGCCCGCCGCCGTGTTGCCCGTGATCTCGCCGCCGTACATATTAACCGTGCCGCTGGTCATATACACGCCGCCGCCCTTGGCCGCCTTGTTTTTAGTGATGCTGCCGCCGTACAGATTGAATGTGCCGCCGTTGACCTCCACGCCGCCGCCTTTGTAGGCGCTCGTGACCTTGCCCTGATTGCTTTTGCAGTCCGTCAAGGTCAGCTTGCCGCCGGATACGACCTCAAACACGGGCTGATCTTCGGCTGTGCTTTGGATCGTCTGGCCGTTCAGGCAGATGGTGACGGTGCCTTTGATCTGAATGGGATGCTCGATCGTAACATCCTTACCCGTTTTCAGATAATAGTTGCCGTCGGGCAAAACATACTTACCGTTGCTATCGGGAGTTTGCCCCTTTCCATCGGCAGCGTCTCCTTCGCCAACATCCAGTGTATGATACCCCGTGCTGGCCAGCCACTTACCAAAGGTAATATTACCATGGTCTTTCTCGGCGCAGACGCTCTTACCGCAGACGCAGTGGGTGTGCGTGTCGCCCGCCGCCAGCGTCTCAAGCTGGCTGAACCGCTCGGACAGCGCCGCCAGCTTCTCCGTGTTTTTCAGCTGTGCCTGCTGTTTTTCGGACAGGGTGTCATAATACGCTTCGCAGGCGGTCTGAAACGCCTCGTAGACCGCCATGGCATCCTCATCGTCCATGCCGTCCAGTTCCGCCGCGTCAGGCAGAGCGTCGATCATCGCCTGCACCTCGGCCACGGCCTGCTTTGCGGCAGAGTCCTCCTGCTGTTCTTCCTGCTCCGCAGGCTGATTCTCCTGCTTCGCTTCCGCAGGCTGATTCTCCTGCTTCGCTTCCGCAGGCTGGCTTTCCTGCTCAGGGGCCGCAGGCTGGTTTTCCTGCTTCGCTTCCCCGTTCGCCGGGTCTGCCGCTTCCTCCATGGCCGGGGACGTCTGCGCCGTCCCCTCCGTCTCCTCTGCCAGCGCCGCCGTGGGCAGCAGCGTCAGGCACAGGGCCAGCGCCATGAGACAGTTCAAGATACGCTTCTTCATAGGTTTCCTCCTTTGGTTTTTCCCCGCCCCGATCAGGTCTCCACGGGCAGAGAGTATCCCGTAGGGGCCTCCCCTACGGGTCCGGGGGCGCCCCCGGACAGTCTTTCAGTTTTCGGTGTTCAGTGTAGCATATTTTCCGCGCCTTGCGTGGCCGTCTGCATGAAACGTCCTTTTTTCGACACGAAATGTCACCGGAGCGGTCCGTCTGCCGGTCAGCAGACCTTCTGCATCCGGCCTCTTTTTCGCGATAAGATCATACACCGTACACCAGTGTACGATGCAAGAACTTTTTTGAACTTCGGAAGAAATTTTACGAAACCCGGCGAAAAGCCGTTTCCCTTTAGTAAAATCGCCCATGCCGCCCCGCAAAAAAAGCAGCCGCCGCAGAACGGGCCGTGCCCGTCTGCGATAGCTGCTTCAGCGTGTCGAAAAATTCTTTTCGCCCCCATGGCGCAGGAATACACCGTCGGCCCAAGCCAAACAGCGGATACTGCATATCCGCTGTTTGGTGGCCATCCTCGAAACAGGCTCGCTTCATCCGCCCCGGCGGCGCTTCGCCTGTTTCCCCCCGTTCTTTTACCCCCAGACCTCCATCATCACACCGCCGGTGACCGCCTCCCAGCGGTGGGCCGTCAAGTCCGCCGTGGGCAGCACCGTCACCGACAGGTGGGCGGGTTTCAGCCGCTCCACCGCCCGTTTCAGGGCCGGAATGTCCGCCGGAACACGCCCCGCGCCCACCGCCAGCGCCGTGACGCTCCAATGGGCGAAGTCCTCCTCCACCTCGCCCCGGTCGCCGCCGCCCAGCGTGACGCACAGCTCCTTCAAAAAGGCGGGGGTCAGGGTGCGCCCTCCCAACATGGCGGCCCGGACGGCGGCACGGCGATCCTCCATCGCGGCCCCCTCCCGGACGGGCAGGCCGTAGTCCCGCTCCCACAGGGTCAGCCCTCCGGTGGCGGTCGCCACGCACACCTGCCCGTTTTTCTCCGCCACGGCCTCCGCCATGGCGTTCTCCCCCTGCTCCAGCGCCGCCAGCGTCTCCCGGACGGGGGAAAGCTCCGTCAAAAACTCCGGCAGTCTCATGCCTTCACCTCCATCAGCGTCAGCGTGCCCACCACAGGCACAGCGCCCTCTGTCAGCGTCAGGCTGTCGCCGCTGCCGTTCATGGTGAAGCCGGACACATCCGCCACGCCCGGGCAGTCCAACAGCAGACGCAGGGCCTTGCCGTGGCTGACCACCCGCGTCCGCAGGGCGTTGTCCCGGAAAAAGGCGGTCAAGCCCTGAGAAAAGGCGGTTTTCACGCCCTCCAGGCTGCCTCCGTCCATCAGCGTCACGGACGCCGCCACATTCACCGCCGTCTCAGCGGCGGCAATGACCCTCGCATCCGCGCCCACGGGCCGCTCCCGGTCCACGACGGCCTGGGCCTCCCGGATGGCGGCCTCGCCGGGGGCTTTCCCCTCCCGGCCCACCGCCACGATGTCCACGGTGCCGTTTCCTCTTGCCAGAGGCAGCACCTTCACCCGCAGGATGTCCGCCGCCTGTCCGCACCACGCGGCGTAGTGATCGGCGTTGCCGGAGGCGGGGGTGGCGGCCAGCGCCGCCAGCGTCCGGGCGCGCAGTTCCTCGTCCGTCTCCCCCTCTTTGCGGACGCACCCGCGATCCGCGCACACGGCGGTGAGCCACTCCCCCACAGCGGAGGACACAAAGGCCCGCCGTTCCAGTCCGTCGATCTCCATGCTCCAAAGCTGCGCCATTCCGTCGGCGCAGGAGCGGAGCACGTCTCCGGCAAAGGTGCCCTCGGCGGCGCTGCCGGGGCCGGTGTAGGCGGCTGTCAGCAGCCGCAGCATTTCTTCCTTGGTCATCTGATCGAAACCTCCGTTTTCTGGGTAAACTCCTCATAGACGGTGTGCACGGTGAACCGGGCCTCCACCCGGCTCCCCTTCTTCGAGAAGGAGAATCCGTCCACCTCCCGGATGTAGGGACACGCCAGCAGTGCGTCCCGCACATACTGCCGCACCTGACTTTCCAGAATACCCTGATCCACGCAGCCGCCCAGCAGCAGCGTCAGCTCGTTGCCGTAGTCCGCCGACCATGCGGTGTAGCGGAACCGCTGGCTTTCCGGCCGCAGCGCCCGCGTCACCCAAATTTTCAGCGCCTCGTCGCCGCTGACCAGATACGGCTCTCCCCGGCGCAGGGCAAAGCATCCGTTCTCCCAGTCCACGGCCCACTCCCGGAACAGCGGCAGCGCCTCCTCCGGCGCGGTGTCGGGAACCGTCCCCCAGTCGGGAAAGATCATGCGCCCCCACCTCCCACAAAGCCAAGGATCCAAAAGCCCTCCTCGCAGGACAGCAGCGCCAGTTCCTTACCGATGTCCTCCTCACGGAACACCGTCCCTTGGAGATAAAACAGCCCCTCGGTCAGCGCCGTCCCCCGGACGGTAACGGTCAGCGGCGAAACCGCCGTCAGCGTGCCGAACAGCCCCGCCGGGGCGTCCTTCCGCTCCGGCGTCAGCAGTTCCAGCAGTTCACTGTAAACGTTCATGCCTCAACTCCCTCCAAACTCAGCGACGTGGTAAACACGCCCTTTTCCCAGCGGTGCTCGTGGGCGGTGATGTCATAGACCCCCTCCAGTCCCCATTGGGGCCGGTGGGCCTCCACCCGCCCGCCGCACCGGAGGGACAGATCCCCCAGCACCGTCACCCTTGCGGACAGGCTGCGCCGCCGCAGCGCGGCCTTGGCCTGCGCCTGCGGATCACCGTTCTTTCCCATCACCCGCTGGAACCGCCCGCAGGCGGTGATGTCCCCGGTATTCTGGGCGGCGGCGAGAACGCGCCCGTTCCGGCCCGTCACCACGGCCCGGTTCACCATGTTTCCCATGGACGCCCGTCCGGAAACCTCCAGCACCCGCTCCGGCTTCAGGGGAACGGCCCCGCCGCCCCCCTTCGTCACGGTCAGCGCCCCGTCCCGGACGGCGATCTCCCGCCCCTCTCCCACGGCTCTGCGCAGGATGGAGAACGCAGACTCCCCCGGCCCGGTGACGATGGTGCGGTAAAGGCCGTCATCCTCCACGGCCCCCAGCGGGATACCCAATTCCCCAGCGATCTTCCCGGCGATTTGCCGTCCCGTCCCGGTGTACACGCCGTACAGCTCATTCCGGGGCAGATACACCCCCCGGTCATAGGCCGTCAGGGTCACGGTCTCCGGGTCCCGGTCAAGTTCATGGACGCTGCCGAGGAAGATCTCCTTCCCGCCGTCATCCAGAAGCCGCACCACGTCCCCCACCGCCACGGACAGCTTCAAAAAGTAGGTGTCCGCCGGGGCGATGAGCACCGTGGCGGTGAGACACGCCGCCGCCTCGTTCCGGGTCTTGCCCAGCCGCACCGATTCCAGAGCGGGCATGACCATCTGTTGTCCGATCAGCAGTTTCACAGCGTCAGCACCTTTCCGATTTGCAGTTTCCGGGGGTTTGTCACGCCGTTTTTGGCGGCGATACGCCCCCACTTCGTCCCATCGCCGTAAAAGCGGCAGGCAATGTCCCAAAGGGTGTCCCCCTTTTTGACGGTGTAGGTCTGGGGCGTGACCCGCTCGTCCGTCCGCTTGCGGACAGGTGCGGAGCCGCTTCCGCCGCTCCCCCCGGCCAGAGCCGCCAGTGCCGACTTGAATTTATACTCCCGCAGTGTCACAGTCAGCCCCACGTCCCTGTCCCCCTCCGCCAGCGTCTCGGACACATCCTCGATGAGGAATGCGTCGTTGATGTCGCTGCCGGAGATGATGAGCCGCACGGGATCGCCTGAATCCTGCCAGCTTTTCAGCATGGCGAGGACGCTTTCCGGCTCCTTTCCGTCAAAAAAAGGCGAGTAGGCGCTGGGGAGGAACGTGGTCAGCCTGACCTCCCGCAGTCCCCGTCCGCCCCAGATATTCACCGTCCCGCCCATGGCAAGGCTCCGCACCCGGTTCTCATTGGGCCGGGTGACGGTGAGCCGGGCGGGATTGACTGTAAAGTAGATGCGCTCCTCACCGTTGTTGTGCCAAAGTAAAACGGTTCTGGTGTTCATAGAAAACCCCCTATCTCACAGCGGCGGCACGGCGCAGGCCCTCCAGCAGTCCCTCGGCGAACCGCTCCACCGATTCCGACTTCGTTTCGTGCACCGCTTCTCCGGCTTCCGACTCAGTTTCGTGCATGCCCTGCCGTCTCGCCACCGCAAATTCCGACCTCGTTTCGTGCACTGTTTCCCCGGCTTCCGACTTGCTTTCGTGCAAGCCCTCCCGTCTCGCCGCCGCAGATTCCGACTTCGTTTCGTGCACCGTTTCCTCGACTTCCGACCTGCTTTCGTGCAGGCCACGCCATCTCTCTGCCGTCAATTCCGACTTCGTTTCGTGCACCGCTTCTCCGGCTTCCGACTTGCTTTCGTGCA
>OOCD01002405.1_pt1 | contig 10009 bp, 4 predicted proteins | sample 1671791 | NCBI WGS metagenome assembly OOCD01 (sample SAMN06348193, study PRJEB24527) | human gut metagenome | biome: human gut; feature: ankylosing spondylitis patient; material: feces | host: Homo sapiens | place: China | collected 2015-10
AAAGTGGCTTTTGCTTTATCATCACCACTATCTATTTTGGCTAAAAGTTCTTTAATTTTATCATCAATAATAATTGCATTAAAAGCCATAATTATGCTCCTTTAGTTTCTAAATACATTATATATCAGCAAAGTAATTTTGTAAATCTCTTAATTAACTACACAAATTATTATTTTTATCAACTCAAAATTTCCATCATTACGACTCAAAAAGTTTTCCACATATAAGCATAAAAAAACAACCCCCTAAAATAGGGGGTTGTAGTATTTAGAAAACTATTATTTCTGAACAGTAATTCTAATTCTAGCGTACTTTCTAGAACCGTCAGTTGCAGTTGCACGAACATAAGCTGTGCCCTTCTTAACTGCAGTTACCTTGAATGTTGCACCGGAATTGATGCTTGACTTAGAAACCTTAACAACCTTAGTATTTTCAGACTTAATTGTTAGCTTCTTAACATTAGCATTTGATGGATAAGCAGTAGCCTTTAGAATAGCTGATTTACCCTTCTTTGTTAGTTTAACAAATGACTTGTTGAACTTAACTCTTGTTACAGGTTGCTTAACTGTTACCTTAATTCTCTTGCTTAGGTTTGTGTTATCCTTGCTTGTAGCAGTTACATAACATATACCCTTTGCAACAGCCTTGATAACGCCCTTAGAGTTAACTGTAGCAATCTTCTTGTTAGATGTTGTCCATTTTACACCCTTATACTGTGATGGGATGCTTCTAGGACCTACAGTAGCCTTAACAGTTGTTGCCTTACCGGCATTTAGTGTAACGCTTCTCTTGTTAACAGAGATTGAAGTAGCAACCTTCTTAACATTAACTATACACTTAACAACCATACCTGTGTTTGAAACAGCCTTGATGATTGTCTGACCACTAGCCTTAGCAGTAAATGTAGCAGTTTCTGTACAGTATAGCTTACCTTCATTGTCATATAGTCCGTTTACTGTATTAGTTGTCTGAGAAACAACACCAACTCTTGAGTTATTTACTGACCATGTAACTGTCTTTTCAGTTGTATAACCAGGCCAGATACTTGCAACGATGTTGAACTTCTGACCTTCATTAACTGTAACAGTAGCCTTATCAATAGTCATCTTATTAATTTCGATAACCTGATCCGGCTTTGTTGTTGGAATTGTTTCAGAAGTTGGAACCGGAGAAGTAGTTGCTGTTGTTGCAGTTGTTGCAGTTGTTGCAGTTGTTGCTGTTGTAGCAGTTGTTGCAGTTGTTGCTGTTGTTGCAGTTGTAGCAGTTGTAGCAGTTGTTGCTGTTGTTGCAGTTGTAGCAGTTGTTGCTGTTGTTGCTGTTGTTGCTGTTGTAGCAGTTGTTGGTTCAGGCTTCTTTTCAGCATAAGCAACAATGTTAATATCACCTGTTACCTTAGCAGTGATGATATAAGCATTACCACTCTTAACAGGTTCAATCTGCTGACCGTTCATTGTAGCAACGAATGTTACCATATCATAGCCTTCAACAGGAGCAATGATTGCACTATACATTGAGCCTTCTTCAACTGTCTTAGCATTATTAGTTGAAACTGCGTTAGTTAGCATTGCATTAACTGCATATGTCTTTGGAGCAGTTGTACCTGTTGTACCTGTTGTTGAAGAAGTTGTTGTTGATGTTGTTGAAGATGTTGTTGTAGGTTCTGGTGGAATTAGACTTGCATAAGCAGAAATTGTAATATCACCTGAAGCAACAACACTGATTAGGTATGTACCATCTGTGTTCTTATTTACAGGAACAATTTCACCATTTGAAACTAAAACTACTGTTGAGATTTCATAACCCTTAACAGGTGAAAGAACTGCAGTATAAACTTCGTTCTTGTTAACAGTTGTAGCGTTATTATTTGTAACAACATTAGTTAGGTTGTTTGTTACCTTGAATGTAGTTCTTGGTGGAACTGTTGTTGTACTTGTTGTTGAAGTAGTACTTGTTGTTGATGAAGATGTTGTTGTAGGTTCTGGTGGAATTACATTTGCGTAAGCAGAAATTGTAATGTCACCTGTTGCTGGTACACTGATTAGATATGTACCGTCAGCATTCTTATTTACAGGAACAACTTCGTTATTAACGATTAGAACTACTGTTGAGATTTCGTAACCCTTCATAGGGGATAGAAGTGCAGTATAAACCTTGCCTTCTTCAATAGTTGTTGCACTATTGTTTGTTGTAACATTAGTTAGGTTGTTTGTTACCTTAAATGTCTTAACAGGAGGCTTAGTTGCGCTTGAAGCAGTTGTAGCACTTGTTGCTGTTGTTGCTGAAGTAGCAGTTGTAGCACTTGTGCTTGTTTCTGTTGTTGATGATGTTGTTGGTGGAATTACGATTTCGTTTGCATAAGCAGAAATTGTAATGTCACCTGTTGCTGGTACTGTTACTAGGTATGTACCATCAGCATTCTTATTTACAGGAACAACACTACCGTTTACTACCATGATTACTGAAGAGATTTCATAACCCTTAACAGGAGATAGTACTGTTGTATAAACATCATTCTTTTCAATTTCTTCAACCTTATTTGAAGAAACAACATTAGTTAGGTTGTATCTAACCTTTACCTTTTCAACAGGCTTTGTTGCAGTTGTTGCAGTAGTTGCAGTTGTTGCAGTAGTTGCAGTTGTTGCAGTTGTTGCTGTTGTTGCAGTTGTTGCTGTTGTAGCAGTTGTTGCTGTTGTTGCTGTTGTTGCTGTTGTTGCAGTTGTTGCAGTTGTTGCTGTTGTAGCAGTTGTTGCTGTTGTTGCAGTTGTAGCTGTTGTTGCAGTAGTTGCAGTAGTTGCTGTTGTTGCAGTTGTTGCAGTTGTTGCAGTTGTTGCAGTTGTTGAAGATGATGTAGTTGTAGGTGTTGGTACAGATGTTTCCTCTTCCCAAACGAATGGATTTTCAATCTTACCAAAGTTTACATAGTTAGTACCATCAACTGCACTTAGAACCTCAAATACAGCGTTAGCATAGTAGTCATAGTTTGCTTCATTAATCTTGAATGTAGCACTAATGAACTTACCCTTTGTTCTAAAGTCATATGGATTTAGTGGTGATACACCGGTAAATACAATCTTGCCTGCTGGAGCAGTGTTGCACATTAGACCTGGTAAATCTTCTCTAATATAGAATGACTTAAGTTCGATACCGGTAGTATCGCTAGTTGACTTGTTACCATAGTAGAAATAACCCTGGAAGTCTTCACAAAGTTTTTCTGTCTGGATGTAATATGTAACTGTTACTTCATCTCCAACCTTAACATCCTTACCATTGAATGTTGTTTTTGATGGACGAGGAGCAGTAGTTGCAGTTGTAGCAGTTGTAGCTGTTGTAGCAGTTGTTGCTGTTGTAGCAGTTGTTGCAGTTGTAGCTGTTGTAGCTGTTGTAGCTGTTGTTGCAGTTGTAGCTGTTGTTGGTTCTTCCTCTGCAATAACTTCATCTCTTAGAGAAGTATCTGGATCTTTAATTACACCGTAGTCGATTAGGTAATTCATATCCTTATCATCGAAACATACAATGTAATCATCGATAGAACCTGTACCGGCAGCAGTTACCTTAAACTTAACTGAAACAAATAGGTCTTCCTTAGAGAAGTCTAAAGTAGTCATAGAATCCTGCCAGTTAAATGTTACAACACTCTGACCAGGATAATCTTCTGTATCATTTAGGTTTGTGAATGCAGGAGTTGTTGTCTGCTTAACATATAAGTCTGTTGCCTTTAGTAGGTCATTTGAATATAGAACATAACCCTGATAGTCTCCAACTTCATAAGGAGTCTTTGCATATAGGTTATATGTGATTGTTGAACCAACCTTGCACTTAACACCATTGATGATTGCATAGTCACCTGATGGCTTTGTTGTGCTTGATGTAGTTGTTGGTTCTGTAGATGTTGAACCTTCCCATGTAAATGGATTCTTAACAACACCCTGGTTTACATAATCAGTACCATCTACTGCACTTAGGATATACATTTCTGCTTCTGCAAAATATGCACAATTAGCCTTAGTTACCTTAAATGTAGCTGTTGCAAACTGAGTCTTTGTTCTAAAATCATATGGCTTGTCAAATGATGAACCTGTAAATACAGCCTTACCAGCAGGATCTGTATTTACCATTGTACCAGGCATATTCTTTAGGCTAAACTTTGTTAGTTCAATACCTGTTGTGTCACCAACTGTCTTGTTACCATATTTAAAGTAACCTTGGAAATCTTCACAAAGCTTATCAGCCTGAATCATATATGTAACAGTAACTTCTTCACCAACTTTTACTTCTTTACCATTGAATGTTGTTTTTGATGGACGAGGAGCAGTAGTTGCTGTTGTAGCTGTTGTTGCTGTTGTTGCAGTTGTAGAAGATGTTGTTGCAGTTGTGGATGATGTTGTTGTAGGTTCAGGTGGAACTTCTGATGGAACAACTTCTGTTCTTACAGTAACACCGTCAAGTAGAATTTTACCATCAAGAATCATATAATTGTCATCTATATCATCAAAGCATTCAATATAGCTTTCGATTGTTCCTCTACCTGAAGCAGTAACATCAAATGTTACTGAAACCATCTTATCTTCAGTTGAAAAATCTACAGGATGTCGGAAATCCATCCAGGTATAAGAAACAATGTCTTTTCCAGGATAAGTTTCTGTATCATGTAGATTATACATAGCTGAAGCACCGTTAGATTTACCACTAGCTGACTTCGGTGTTAGAATATCATTAGTATAGAAAACTCTACCCTGATAATCTTCAGCAACTCTTGGAGCTTTTACCCATACATTAAATGTAACAGTTGAACCAACTTTACATTTAACACCGTTGATGATAGCAGTATCAGAAGGTACTACTTCACCTACAGTTGTATTTGTTGTTTCCTGTACACTGCTATTAGGCTTTTTATTACTGTCTAGTAATGTCTTTGAGTTAGCATCATCAAGAACTTCATAGTTATGAGTAATTGAAGATGTACCAGCCTTAATAACTGTAAATTCTGCAGTGATGTAATTTTTCTGTGAAGAAAAATCAAAATCACCGTCAACACTATATGCAGCATAATGAACTTCACCTGCAATATTAGTGTTTGGTAGATAATTAGAAGTTGTGTTTGGCATAGTAAATGAATCTAACTTTAGAACATTAGAATCAAAGTTTACAACACCCTGAACTGATTCAATCTTTGAAGCAGTCTTTAGGTCAATCTTGTAAGTTACCTTTGAACCAACAGAAACTTCTTTGCCATTGATAGTTGCCTTATCTGTTGAAGCTGCACCTACGGTGAAACCTGTAACCATCATAGACATAAGGATTACAACAGATAGCACTACTGAAAGTATTTTTTTCATTGGCGTCTTTTCCTTTCTTTTTATTGTTCTTTTTTCTAAACGGCAACCCCCGAATTTCTTCGGAGGTGCCGATAGCTTATTAATTTAAGAATTTTACTTCTTAACTGTTACCTTTACTGTAGTTGACTTTCTTGAACCGTCAGCAGCAGTAAACTTAATTTTTGAAGAACCCTTCTTAAGAGCAGTTACCTTAACTGTCTTACCAGATCTAATCTTAGAAGTTGAAACTTTAACAACTTTCTTTTTAGAGTTAGAAACTGTGATTGCCTTGTTATATGTATTTGAAGGAGAAACTGTTGCTTTAATGTTTACTGATTTACCCTTCTTCTGTAGTGAAATTGACTTCTTAACATTTACTGTTACCTTTGTAGCCTTCTGAGCCTTAACAGTAACCTTGCATCTAGCAGTCTTTTTAGAATCCTTAGTTGTTACTGTAATATAAGCATAACCAGGCTTCTTAGCTCTTACAACACCCTTTGCATTTACTGTAGCAACTTTACTGTTTGATGTTTTCCATGTTACTGCCTTATTAGAAGCATTTGATGGATAAACAGTTGCCTTTAGAGTTGTTGCCTTGCCATTGTAAAGAACTTTTCTTGTTGCATTTAGCTTAACACTTGTTACATGCTGTCTTACTGTAACCTTACATGTTGCAGTAACAGCACCAACTTTTGCAGTGATAACTGCTGAACCGGCTTTCTTAGCAGTTACAACACCGTTGTCAACTGTAGCAACTGCTTCTTTTGATGAAGACCAATCTACATCATTAGTTGCAGAAGCAAGTTCAGGAGTTACTGTAGCTTTTAGAGTAAACTTAGAACCTGTATAAACTGTCTTAGCAGTTACATTCAACTTAATGCTTTCAGCATCAACAGGCTGTACAGTTGTTTTTTCTGAAGACTGAACACCTTCAATAGCTTTGTAGTCTTCTACATACTGTGTACCGTTTGAACCTGAAAGAATTTCCAGCTTATTAGCTACTGTCTGGTCACCGGACTTTTCAACTAAAAATTCTGCTGTAATGAAAGCAGACTTAGTAGTGTAATCATAACCTTCGTTAATGTTAACACCACTGTAATAAACATTGTTGCTGATTGCAGTGTTAACCATAACACCCTTCTCACCGTCAATCATTACACCGGAAGCATCAGAAATTTCTACCTTTTCTAGACTAAGACCATCTGTATATTCTAGTTGGCCCTGGAAGTCTTCTGCTTTACCGGGAGCTTGTAGGAAGTAAGTATAAACTACTTTCTGTCCAACATAGCAGTCCTTATCATTTACCTTTGCAGTTTCAGCTGCTGAAACTGATGTTGCTGCTACAGTGATAATAGACATTGCCATTAAAACTGTTAGTAGCAAAGATACTGACTTTTTCATAAAAATTCACATCCTAAAATTAAATTTCTCAGTACTATTCAGTACTACTATTATATAATAATCGCCCATAAAAATCTATATTTAAAGCAACAAAAAATGTTAATTTTTTATGTACGATTAGTAGTTTTGCACTACTAACTATTATCGGTTTTGTGTATTATTCCGAAACCACTTCAATACCTAGAACATCAAGACTTTCCTGATCAACCGGAGCAGGGCTTTGACTCATTAATTCTGAGGCATTTTGTACCTTAGGAAACGCAGTAACATCTCTTAGACTTTCAGCACCTGAAAGTAACATTGCGATTCTGTCAAGACCGATACCCATACCACCGTGTGGAGGAGCACCATACTTATATGCTTCAACTAAGAAACCAAACTTAGCTTCAATTTCTTCATCAGTAAGCTTAAGTGCCTTAAACATTTTTTGCTGAAGTTCATAATCAGTAATTCTGATTGAGCCTGATGAAAGTTCTGTACCGTTAAGTGTAAGGTCATAAGCCTTAGCAACAACCTTACCCTTGTCAGTATCAAGATACTGTAAACATTCTTCCTTAGGCATTGTAAATGGATGGTGCATTGCTACCCATTCGCCACTTTCTTCATCAAATTCAAAGAATGGGAAATCCACAATCCAAACAAATTTAAATACATTTGGAATAATATCCAGTTTCTTAGCAACTTTTAATCTTAATGCACCTAAAGTTGGAAGTACAACAGAATTCTTATCTGCAACAAATAGTACAACATCGCCTTTTTCTGCACCACAAGTGCTGATAATACTATTAAATTCTTCATCTGTTAAGAATTTCTTGAAGCCACAAGATGGTTCATCTTCTACCCAACGGATAAATGCAAGACCCTTAGCACCGATGCCCTTAACATATTCAGTTAATTTATCTACTTCTTTTCTTGTTAATACAGATGCAGAGTTCTTTGCTACGATACAACGAACACTACCACCGTTCTTAACTGCACCGGAGAATACTCCGAAGCCACAATCCTTAACAACATCGGAAACATCACAAATTTCCATACCGAAACGAACATCAGGCTTATCAGAACCATAACGATTCATAGCATCGGCATATGTCATTTTTTCAAATGGAGTTTCCAAATTTTTACCAAGAATATCCTTAAATAATCTCTTAAACAAACCTTCATTGATTTCCATAATCTCTTCCATAGAAGCAAATGAAAGTTCCATATCAATCTGTGTAAATTCCGGTTGTCTGTCAGCTCTTAAATCTTCATCTCTAAAGCATCTGGCAAGTTGAATATATCTGTCAAAACCGGAAAGCATTAGTAACTGCTTATAAATCTGTGGTGACTGAGGTAGGGCATAGAAGCTACCCTTATGTACTCTTGATGGAACAAGGTAATCTCTTGCACCTTCAGGAGTTGACTTAATTAACATTGGTGTTTCAATTTCAATAAAGCCGTTTTCATAGAAATAGTCACGAGCAACCTTTGCAATCTTAGAACGCATAATAATGTTATCCTGTAAAGGTTTTCTTCTTAAATCAAGGTAACGATACTTTAGTCTAACATCTTCACTTGTTTTACAGTCATCCACAATTTCAAAAGGTGGTGTCTGAGCCTTTGAAAGAACTCTTAAGTCTTCAACAAGAACTTCAATATCACCTGTTTTAATGTCAGGGTTCTTAGAACTTCTTTCCTGAACTACACCTTTTGCACAAAGAACATATTCTGCTCTTGCAGAAAAGGCTTTGTCAAAAATTTCTTTTTCTGTACTTTCATTAAAAGCTAACTGAACAACACCTGTTCTGTCACGCAAGTCAATGAAAATCAACTGTCCTAAATCTCTCTGCTTTGCAACCCAGCCACAAACAACAACTGTTTCACCTACATTGCATTCTCTTAAATCGCCACAATAATGGGTACGGCGAAGTTCTCCCATATATTCTGCCATAATTTTCTCCTACTTCTTACATTTCTGCTATTTTCTTTGTTTCAGCATCAATAAGTACATCCTGAAAATTTGAAACAAAGTCATCTAATGAAACAGTAGTTTTTTCTCCTGTTTCCATATTTTTAACTTCTGCTTTATTTTCTTCAATTTCGTTGTCACCAATAACAACTGAGAACTTAGCACCGATTTTGTCAGCAAACTTCATCTGTGGGCGAAGACCTCTGCCAACAATATCACTCTGAGCAAACAGTCCGGACTTTCTGACTTCTTCTACAATTGAGAAAGCCTTTAGCTGAGCTTTTTCTCCCATTGATGCAACATATAAGTCACAAGTTTCAGGCTTAGGAATTTCAACACCACTGTTTTCCATTAATAACAATAGTCTTTCAATACCCATTGCACAACCCAGTGAAGGAGTGTGCTGACCACCTAATTCTTCAATTAAGCCGTCATATCGTCCACCACCACAAACTGTACCTTGTGCACCGATATTATCTGAAACAAATTCAAAAACTGTCTTTGTATAATAATCAAGACCTCTTACGATTGATGGATTAACTTCATACTTAACACCTGCAACATCAAGATAAGACTTAACGCTTTCAAAGTGTTCTTTACATTCGTCACAAAGAAAATCAATCACCTTTGGTGCATCCTTAGCAATACCACTACAAATAGGACTTTTACAGTCAATGATACGCATAGGGTTTCTGTCTAATCTGCCAAGACAAGTTTCACACAATTGGTCTTTATAATTAGAAAAATATTCTTTTAACTTTTTGTGGTACTCTGCTCTACACTTTGGACAACCGATTGAGTTGATTTCAAGTCTGATATTTGATAAACCCAATCTTTCGAAAAGTCCGTTTGCTAGGCAGATAACCTCAGCATCGGCTGCAGGATTTTGTGTACCGAAAACTTCCATACCAAACTGGTGGAATTCTCTTTGACGACCTGCCTGAGGCTTTTCATATCTATAACAAGTAATTAGATAATATTGCTTTGATGGTAAACCGTCGTTTTGAACACCATGTTCAAGAAATGCTCTGGCTGCACCGGCAGTACCTTCAGGACGAAGTGTAATACTTGCGTCACCCTTAGTTGAAAATGTGTACATTTCTTTTTGAACAACATCAGTTGTTTCACCAACACCTCTTGAGAATAGAGAAGTCTGCTCAAAAACAGGTGTACGAACTTCTTTGTAACCAAAAGACTCAGCCTGCTGACGCATAACATCTTCTACAAATTGCCACTTGTAGACATCCTTAGGCATAATGTCCTCTGTACCTTTAATCTTTCTAATAATATCTCCCATTTCTCTTTCCTTTCAATAGGCATAATTATCCTATACTATATATAA
>OOCD01002419.1_pt1 | contig 9969 bp, 8 predicted proteins | sample 1671791 | NCBI WGS metagenome assembly OOCD01 (sample SAMN06348193, study PRJEB24527) | human gut metagenome | biome: human gut; feature: ankylosing spondylitis patient; material: feces | host: Homo sapiens | place: China | collected 2015-10
TTTTTTTAATGATACGGCGACCACCGAGATCTACACTCTTTCGCTACACGACGCTCTTCCGATCTTTTGTTTCTTTTTTCCGCGCAAGCCGATTGTTCGTAAAAAATTTGCAACCCTTGGCAGCTTAAGCATAATTTTTTATCGGTTATGCGGTCAGCGTTCTGCCGGACGATGATTTCCCGTTCTGAAGGCTGCGCAAATTCGTTACCCCGGAAATGCCGGCCTCTTTTTTGCTGCCTCGGGACGGATTGTTTCAAAAAGTAAACCTTTGCCGGCTGATATAAGCGGGATAAATTGTCCGCATCGTATTCGGTCGGCCAACAGACTATACGGGCCTTACGAGGGTGCTAAAATGTCTGTGCCTGTTTGTCCGCACGGACGCAAAACACAAAAAGTAACCCCCTGTGTCTAACACGTGGTTTTCAGGGGAACAAAAAAAGGAGGAACTGTAGTTCCTCCTTTTTGAAAAGACTTTTCGTCGCCGGATTAGTAATAAACCCAGGTAACTTTGTTGGAGTCGCCTTCCTGGTTGCACCCGCCGGCAGCGGTAGCCAGATTCAAAGGCAGCGTACCCGATGCGGTTGTACCGGCAGTAGCGGTACCGGCCTGAACGCTTACCAGACCCGAACCGGAACCCGAACCCCAGTCGGAAGAGGCCATCTGAACGCAGGCTTCCTTCGAAAGGCCGCTGAATACCAGCGTGAAACCGGCGTTGGCACGGCCGCTGACCGTGGTCGCGGAAATGGTAACCTCACCGTTAAAAGCATTGTAAGCGACTTTGGCGCTAGTCGGCGACTGGCCACTCAGCATTTCGGCACCGATCGCACCCATTTTGATGGCGATTTCGGTATTCAGTCCCGAATAGTTCGGCTGACCGGAGTACAACGTACGAACGTTGGCAACGGTCGTGGAAACCTGATCCAGAGCCTTGGACGTTTTGAACTTGGCCATGGCTTTCGAATAACCGGCGATACCACCGACCGACAAAACGCCGATAATGGCCAGAACGCCGAGCATTTCAACCATGGAACGTCCGCTCTGTTCACTCTTATATAAAGTCTTCATTTTTTTCTCCCAAAAAAAATCGTATTCCAAGTAATTATAATAGCTGATTTTTAGCTATAATACAAGTTGTTTTTAGCCTAATACGATAAAATCCGCCACAAAATTATTCCATTGTCCACAAGACTTTGGATCCGTTGCGACAGATTTTCTTCGCTTCCGGCCGGCTAACCGGCAGCTTGAAGGTCTCTTCTCCCCAACTGAAGCTCTGACGGTTGTCTTTGCCGACGATGGTTACCTGTAAGAGGCCTAATTCTTCCGGTCGTTCAAAACGGTAGGCCGCAAGGGCAATGCATTCCCCCGTGTTCAGTCCGCTGTAAACGACATCAAAACTGCGCTCTCCGGGCATCACGGTATCGCCGTTTTCCCCGCTTCCGATTTTTACCGGTTTTCCGAGAGCGTTAATCAATTTGCCGTCATCATAGGACAAATTGGTTAACATATTGTTATCAATTGCCGACTGGGTGCTCAATCCCCAGTAATCAACCCGGCTGGCATAGTTTTGGCGGACCAGCCGGGCGATTTCCTCCACCTGCAGCGCCGCTTCTTCCACTTTTTTGTTTGGCGAAACATATTGCCGGACGATAAGTATGACCGCCGCCGTCATTATCGCAAGCAGGACATACAGTTGGCGCGTTTGCAGATGCCTGTTCATGTTACATGCCCATCGAACTGGTGATTTGGTCTTGCATTTCGAACGTGCCCATAACCGCCCAGGCGATAACGCCGGAAACCATCAGCAGGGCGACCATGTTCAAAACGCTGGCCTTTTGTTCAATAACGTAGGCGGATTCGTCCAGCCAGTTGTTGGCCAGATTTTCCAACGCTTCTTCAAAGTTGTCCATTTCCGAATAAATCTTCAGGTCGCCGATAATTTCCGCGTCCGGAAAATCCAGCTTCGTTTTGGACAGCGCCTGACCCAGGTTGTCACCGTTGTTGACGAACACCAGAGCCTTGTCTATCCGCTCCTTTAAATATCGGGTCGAATCTTTACGCAAAGCGCGCATGGCGTTCGATACCGGCGTTCCGCCCTTGACCAGCGCCGACATGGCCAAAAGCCAGGTAATGCCGACGAAGGTCTTGTACAGCGACCATGGCGGCAGGTGGTCGGCAATTGCCCGCGTCGGTCCAAATGCCGATCGTCAGATAAATTACGAGCATGATGGCCGGCAAAATCGAAAAGGCGACGACCCAGTATTCCTGAATCCAACTGGACAGTCCGACCAGGGTTTTGGCCGTTCCCTGCCAGCGCGTGTTCGGTGCCGCGTCGATCATCGGCGGCACCATGAAGGCGCCGATACCGTAAATGATCAAAACAACCATCATCATCAGAAACGCCGGGTAAGAAATAGCACTGATAATCGGGCGGATCATCTTGGTGGTGCCTTCGGTTACGCGGATCAGGTTGTAAAGCGCGCCTTCCAGGTCGGAAACGTCGCCCACCGAAAGCATCAGCCGTTCGCGGTCCGGCGCCCAGCCTTTGAGCGCATCGGAGAACGACATACCGTTCTGCAGTCCGTAGCCCCATTGGGCAATGGCGATCGCCAGCGGCTCGCTCGGGTTTTTGCCGTCGTTGGTAATGGTGGCGTGCAGCATGTCGAGCGCGTTCATCAACGAAAAGCGGTTGCTCATCAGCGACGCAATTTTACGATAGATTTTCAGCCTGGTGGAGCCGGAAGTCGTACAAATGATTTTGGCGTAGTAAATTTCGATGGCGTTAACTTTTTTTAATGCCTGACTGAGGTTTGAGGCCGAATCTCTTTTCTTTTCATCCATCTCTTATTGTCTCCCTGTCTTCTGATAATTCCGGGTCTTGATGTTAATATACCGGGCGCTGATCCAGAAGGCCGCACCAGCGTTCCACTTCGTCAAGGTCGATCAGTCCCTTCAGCATTCGTTCCAAAGCGGCGTCCTTCAGCGTTCTTCCGTTTAAATCGCCGGTCCAGTAGTCGATGGCCTTGCGGGTTTCTCCCGCGATCATCAGTTCCAGGAACGTTCCGTCCGGCAGAATCATTTCCTGTACGCCCAAACGTCCTTTGATGCCGCGTCCTTCGCAGAATTTGCAGCCGGGGCCTTTCAAATAGGTGTTTTCGACGCCGAAATCGCCGAGTGCCGTCCGCAGACGCTTGACCGCCGGATTGTCCAGCCTTTCTTTGACCGGTACCCGGCAATAGGGGCACAGTTTGCGGAACAGACGCTGGGAAATCAGCCCTTTCAGCAGTTCCGGGTCGCTCAGCATGTAAGATTGTACGCCCATGTCGCGCAGACGGGTTACGATGGCCGGCGCCGAGTTGGCGTGCAGGGTGGCCCATACCAGGTGGCCGGAAAGCGCACCTTTGAACGTCAGGCTGGCAGTGGCCAGCGAACGGATTTCGCCCACCATCAGCACGTCCGGGTCGGAACGCAGTGCCGCCGACAGCGCCAGCGTAAACTGAACCGTCTTTTCTTCTTCCGTGTTGGCGTTGGTCACCGGCATCTGCCGGGCGCCCGGGATCGGATATTCCGGCGGGTCTTCCACCGTCAGCAGATTGATTTCGCCGTTTTTCTCTTTGATCAGTTTGATCATGTTACGTTGCAGCAGCGTCGATTTTCCCGAACCGGTCGGACCGGCCACGATGTTCAGTCCTACCGGCGCCGCGCGCAGGCGGAAAAACAGGTCTTGTTCGTATTCGCCGCAGCCCAGAGCCGCCAGGTCGTCGTTGCCGTCCGGATTGTCGTCGGCGTAAAGAATACGCATAACCAGGTATTGCGAACCGAACGCGATCGGGTTGAATTGCAGACGGATGGCCAAAACGTTATGCGGCAGCATCAGTTTGCCTTTGGAACCGCGCAGCGGAGTAGACCCCAGTTTTTGCGCGCCCTGAAATTCGTTCTGGGCATAGTTGGCGTCGGAAATGTCGGCGGAAGCAAAAGCGGCACGCACAAATTGGTCGCCCCATTCCTTGCTGTATTCCATTTCTTTGATCATAACGCCGTTGGCGCGGAAAAAGATTTCCGTGCAATTGTCGGAAACGACGACATGCACGTCGGAAACTTTCATTGACGAAGCGCGTTTGATGATGTTGACGAAGTCCCTCTGCATTTGCAGCCGGGCCAAGTCTTCGTCGTCTTCGGAAAAGACTTGGTTACGTTCGGCCATCGCGTAGATGGTCGCCAGCTCGTTTTGCGAAATGTAAACCGGGGATTTCATCTTGATCCCCTTCTTTTCCGCAATGCTCAGAAAGCTTAAAACCGGGCCGTCAAAACGGTGGTCTTTGGAAATAAGCAGTGTGCCGTCGGCAAAAAGAGCCAGCCGCCGCCTGGTTTCGTCGTTGATATTAAGCGCCGAGCCGTCGGGCAGCTTGGCTTTGGGCATCGTACAAAGATAATTGTCGTTGGCAAAAAGACCTTCAATGAAGTCTTTTGCACTCTGCTTCTTCGGCTGCTCGTTCTGAGCAGCCGAAGAAGTGTTGTTCTCTTTGTTGTTTGCGCTTTCTTCTACCATTTACTTCGCTTATCTGATAAACATGCCCTGGCCTAAGCTCGGAATTCCCTGCGTAGCATTGATCTGGCGTCCGCGGGACGAATTGCCGCCGTTATTGCCGCCGGCGTTCGGGTTGTTCGGATCATACGGTTGTTTAATGGTTATGTCGGACGGAACCGGTTCCCGGTCCAGAATGCCGCCGGCCGAGAAATACAGCACGTCTTTGGCGTTGTCTTTGACCGCGCTCAGATAAGTCTGGGTAATTTCGTCAATGGTAAAGCCGTTTCTCAAAGTGGTGCCGACTTTGGCCATGAAGACGTCGCCTTCCGTGTTGATCAGTTTGGCCGCCAGTTCTTCGCCCTGTCCGGTAATTTCCATAATTGCATATTCGTTGCTGAGTTTTACTTTTTCCGGCGACAGAGGCGTCGTCAGGTCAATGCCGCTGGCGGTGGCAAACGGGTTTTTGCGTCCGCTCTTGCTTTCGGCTTTGGCCGCGGCGATTTTTTTCTTGGAAGATTCGATTTCCGCTTCCAGCCGGGTTTTTAAGATCGAAATCTGGCTTTCGAGGTTGGCCACCTTCTTGTCGTGGGCAATTCTCGCCGCTTCCGCTTTGCTCTTAAGATCGTCGGCCTTTTGTTTCAGAATGTTCATCTTTTTCGTGTTATCGTCCAGAATTTGTCTGATTTCGGCGTTTTTCTTGGCCATTTGGGCATAAACGGCCGCATTCGTCTTAATCCATTTCTGGGTTGTGCCGAGCATCGTCGCCTTGTAGGCTTTGACAATTTTTTCCTGCCGCAGAGCTTCCAATGCGGCGGCGGCTTCTTTCAGTTTCGTCTGTTCGGCCACCATCAGGCGTTCCTGCTCGTTTTCCCATTCAATCCTTTTTCTTTCCTCTTCCTCTTTGCGGGCCTCTTCTTCCTGCTGGGCTTTCAGTCTTTGTGCCTTGACCGCGGCAATTTCGTTCTGAACCCTTTCTTTTTTCAGTTCCAGATTGAGCAGGGTGGTCTGTTTTTCTAAATCGGACATTTTGGTAAACAGGTCGTTGCTGATCGACGGCGAAATGTTTTCGTCAAAACCGCCGGTGGCTTCCGCTCCGAGGAGCTTTCCGGTTACCGTCGGCACCGCTGTCGGCGGCGTATCCGAAACGGTTTTTACTGCCGACGCTTCGCCTTCGATCGTCATGTTGAGGCCGTCGCTGCCCGCCGGTGCGTTTTGGGCGGGCGCCGTTTCGTTTTCAACAGCGATGGAAACTTGTTCGGAGGAATTGTCGTCCGTGCTTCCTTCCATCGGAATGACGTCGGTGGCAACGCTGTCGGTCGGCTGGGACGGGGAAAGGAGACCGTCGCCGCCGGGCAGCGATACGTCGCCCATCTGTTCGTCGAACAGGGAAATTTCTTCCGGTGCGGATGACCCTTCGTCTGCCGGCGACAAAGAAATGGTATCGTCGTCTTCCAGTAAAGTGACGGTTTGCGCGGCAGCCTGATCGGCCAGCAGTCCCGCGGCGATTACAACGGCCAGACCGCATAACGTATTTCTAAAACTATAATGCATAGATAGCTCCTTCATATTCCCAAACACCGGTATCGGGGTTGTATTTTATCATATTAATCTTAAGTCCTGAAAATTTTGTTAACAAAGTGCTCCAGACTTTGGGATTATAGTTTGAACTGAATTGAAACTTGACGGAACGGTAGACGTTCTGCTGAGGAGAGGTGTAAACCTCGTCCGACAGCGAAACTTCCTGATCGATCGACTGGAAAAATTCGTTCAGATTGATTTTCAGATCAAGCATCGATTTCGTCGGTTCCGAAAGTTCTGTCTTTATCTCGTCCAGGCTCAAAGCCGCCATAACGCTGGTTCCCGTATCGGAAATGGAACGGGCGGAAAATTGGAGACCGGAAGCGTTAAGCGCTTTGTCGGCAATCGATATCCGGCCGAACATTCTGGACCAGCTGGTGCTGGCGCCGCCGCTTGTACAAGTTATTTCGCCGATCTTCCAGCCGGGAGGCATGATTTGCAGCAGATCCATAATCTTGTTGTTGCAGGATGGCCGTCGGATCGGGCAGGTTTTCCCACGGCTTGGGTTCTGGCGGAATTTCTTCCGTCTGAACCACCTTGGGCTGTACCGGAACAATCACCGGAACCGTCGGCGTGGTATCGAAAAGGCTCATGAAGAGCTGATACGCAACATAAAGAACGACAAAGGCACCGGTACCGGCAATGACGTAAAACATCTTGCCTTTGGTGTTGATCTTTTGCAGCTTGACTTTGCTGCCCCGCGCCAGCAGATCTTCAAGCTCGGGGTACAGGGTGTCTTCGATATTCCATTCCGGCGGTGCAATCTTCAGTTTCCAGTCCGGCACCATCAGCATGCTCATAAACTGCTTTTTGGCGTCTTCTTCGGAAAGGTAAAGCATATCGCCGTTCGCCAGGATAACGTCGTCACGCACGCAGACATACCACCAGCCGTTCGGAACTTTGAAAACGGCGACGAATGAAGGCTGATCGCTCAGCGCCGTGGCCAGGCCGATTGCCGCCGCGTTCATACCCGGTTTGTAACCGTCGGCGGAAACGCAGATGCCGAACTGCGGCGTTTTGCCTTTTTTGATGCAGTAAAGATCGGCGCCTTCCAAAACCCCTTGCGAAGATTCTACGATTTCGGCCAGAGGCGCGTCCTGGTTCTGCAAAGATTGCCAGAACAAACTGGTTGCAAACTCAACCCCGCCGGAAACAAAATGCGTTCCCCAGCTCCGCTCCTGGTCGGTTTTGTAATCGTCATCTGACATTTTGGCATCATCTAACACGTTGGTTTCCTTAATCTAAGAATTTTCAGTCTAGTCGTGTACTCTGGTTTCCGGGTTAAGCGGGCTTTCGAGAACGACCGGGGTTAAAATAATGACCAGGATGCTTCTGACTTTTCCAGCCGTGGCGGAACCGCCCAGCAAAGAGTTGGTCGCCGAACCGACGCCGCGTTTTTCGGCGCTGTTCTCAACCCGTTCATAACCGGTCAGAACCAGGGATTCTCCCGATTTCATGGCGACTTCCTGCGTAAAGCCGCGGGATTCGATGATCGGGTTTTGAATATATTCGCCGCCTTCGCTCTGTTCTTCACCGGTGTCGGAACCGCTGATCAGGTCGACTTTTTCCAAAGCCAACAGGTCGGACAGGGTAAGGTCAAACTTCAGAAGCAGTCGTCCGTGTTCCAGAATCCGCGGCAAAACGTTCATGGTGAAACCGGTTTCGATTTCTTCCGTTTCCGTCGACAGGTCGTAATAGTTGGAGTCGCCGCCGCTGTTGGTTTTGGTGATTTCGGAAATGTAGTTTTGCTTCTTGACAACCTGAATCGGAGCCGACTTGTTGTTCAAAGTGGTAACCGTGCCGCTCGTGATCAGGTTGGTCGTTGCCTGGGTCGACAATGCCTGGATGCTGGCGTTGATGTTCCAGTTGCCGGGCATCAGGGTCATTGTCAGATTCTGAGTAACGTCGGACGAAAGGCCGCTGGCGGCGCTGGCGACGCCGATGCTGGTTTTTCCGTCTTTGAAAGCGGAACTGAGATTGAGGCCAAAGGTGTCCGAATCGTCAATGGTAACCTGTAAAACTTTGATGCTGATGGCAACCTGACGGGACAAACGCGCGTTTTGTTCGTTGATATAGTGAGCCACGCGTCTGATTTCGTTCGGCGTTGCCGTCAGCGAAATGGTGCCGTTGGTCGGGTCAAGTGACAGCTGGGCATCTTTTCCGATCATTGAAGTGATCGATTTTTCAATATTGCTCCACAGTTCAAGTTCGGCCGTATTGGTCAGTGTCAGGGACGACGAACCGCCGCTGCCCGAGTCGGTGGACGAACCGCCGATGTTGCTGCTCAGGCTCTGTTTCGTCGGCAGACTGTACAAAACGAAGGTTTTGGTCATGAATTTGTAAAAGTAAATTTCGTTTTTGTCATATCTCCACCAAATGCCGAAACGTGAGCCGATTTCATCCAGCAGGCCGCTCAGGGGACCGCGGTAGGAAACCAGCATTTTGGTCGGGTCGGCCCAGTGTGCATTCATCTGTTCGGGCGAAGGCGCGTTTTCTTCCGCATTTTTCAACAGATCTTCTTCCAGATGCGGTGCGTAGCGAACCTGAATGGAGGTGATTTTGTTGATCATGTCGCCGACTTCATACAAGGTTATCGGACGGTTGCTGATCAGGGTAATGCCTTCTTTGGTTTCGAGATACGCCGGAATCGGAGCGCCTTCGTATTCGACAACGCTCTTGTCGCCGAGCCAGATTTCATTTTTAACCCGGACAACGTCGGCCGGTGCCGGTGTGCTCGGCTCTTTGGCCTTTTCCTTGAGTTCGGTCGTGGCTTCCACTTCCCGTTCCAGCGTAGCGTCCATGCTGGTGGCAACGGAACAGGCGCCGATCAAAGCGACCAGGCCCAGACTCAGGCTGTATTTAATCCAATTATTCATACGCATTCTCATCCTCCATAGTCTCGACTACCAAGACGCGGTTTCCTTTATAAAATGTTGCGATCGGTGCCGGCCGTGCTCTGGCAAAGGCTCTGACCAAAGCCGAACTGACGTCGGCAAAACGCCCCCGGAACATGGCTCCGGCGGTTAGGGTATAGTTGCGGTTAGTGTTCCAGATCAGCCGCCAGCCGGCGCGATCGCACCATTCCGTCAACAACAGCTTCAGGCTTTTTCCTTCTTCCGCCAGCCAGTCTTCGACCGGGTCGTCGGCATTGTAGCCGTCTCCGGTGCCGGCCGCACCGTCGTCGCTGACGTTCTGCTGAGTTTCGTCAACGGTGATTTCTTCCTCATAATCAACGACTTCTCCGTCAATTGAAGGCGGAATGGTGGCGGACATGTTGCTGCCGGCACCGGCCTGAACGACCAGATGGTCGCGCGGTGTCCTTTCGCCGTATTCGCGATAATCGGCGGCAACTTTCGTATAATTTACAAATTCGTCTTCGGCGGCGCAGCCGGTAATGCCCGGAGTGGGATATTGTCCGGCCGGACAGGTTTGTTTGACCGTCGTGCCCGGAGCAGCCGGCGCTTCCGAATAGTTGTATTCATAATCGTTGTTGCTTGCACAACCCGATAACAGCAGAACTCCTAAAAAACCGGCTGATAAAAGAAATTTGTAGTTCATTTTTGTGTTTCCTAAGCTGTTTTTATTCATATTTTTTAACCTATCATACATACTGGAAAAAAATAATCAAGCAGATATTCTACCACGACTGGTAATACAAATTCCGCCCTTTATTGCTTTCCTGCACAGTGTTGTTAACGTTTTCATTTATCCGTAAGGTCCTGATAATGAACGAATTTGGCTCACGGGATGTGAAGACGGTATTTATTTTTTCGTACTCTACACCCTTATTAGTTAAAATATTGTGTAACAAATTTAATCTTTTTTGCTGCAGTTCAAAAGAGCTGGTCCGGTCAATTCTGATTTCG
>OOCD01002420.1_pt1 | contig 9967 bp, 6 predicted proteins | sample 1671791 | NCBI WGS metagenome assembly OOCD01 (sample SAMN06348193, study PRJEB24527) | human gut metagenome | biome: human gut; feature: ankylosing spondylitis patient; material: feces | host: Homo sapiens | place: China | collected 2015-10
ACATATTTCGCATTTCATTTATTTTTTCTGCAAATCTCGGATTTTCTATAATATCGTCAATATTGATAAACTCTTTGACTACTTTTTCTGCGTTTAAAATCGGATGATTTTTTTTGCAAATAAAAAATTTTAATTTTTAGTCGTGTTTCGTTTGGTAGATTTGCCATTTCCCTTTCATCTCTTTTTCGTTGCCCTTGATTTGTGGAATGGTTGTGAAGCGAAACTGTCGGGCGTCTGTTTTTCGGCGACGGCAGTTCGGAAAACGGCGTGGCGGAGAAGTGTGGCGGGCGGATTTCGGCGCAGGCCGAAAAGACGCTCGCGGAGGTGAGTTCCGGAGGCTATGAATGCCAGGAGGCGGTGAGCTGTTCGGGGAGCGGAACCGAGGAGTCGCGCCGCCAGACCATCGCCCGGTCGGCGGCCGCGTCGCCCGTGCCGAAGTCGAAGCGGTCTGCGGAAACGAACCTCGCCGGAACGTCGCCAGCGAACCCGAAGCGTCCGTAAAATTCCCGGAGCCACTCCTTGCCGGGCGTCGGGATGAGGAGCGCCGCATCGTCGCCGCGCTCCGCGATGAGCCGCATCGCTTCGCGCATCAGCTGCGAAGCCAGTCCGCGTCCCCGGAACGCCGGGTCCGTCGCTACGCCATAAATATAGGTTGTGCGGCCCAGCTCCGTCCGGAACGGCAGGAGGTGGAGCATCGCCGCCATGCGGCCTCCGGCCTCGGCCGTCAGCATCCGGCGGCGGGAGTAATAGCGCATGATGAACGAGTCGGCGAACTGCTCGTCGTCGCCGAAGGCCTTCATCCAAAGCTCTTTGCAGGCCACTTCGTCGGGGTGCATGCAGATCGCCGCGAATTTGTGCTGGAGGAACGCCGGGTGGTAGGAGAGTTTGGCCTGCCGCAGTCCGTCCAGCCCGAGGTCCTCCTCACGGTTGATCAGCGTGAAACGTTCGGGGAGGTGCTGCGCGAAGAGTTTGTTGATGATCGTGAAAGCGCCGTCGAACTCCGTGTCGGCCTTCTCTACGTGGGTGTCGAAGGTGTGGTCGTTGACCGCCGAGCCGTAGGTGAAGGCCGCGAGGCGGTCGCCGACGTAGATGCAACCGCCGATCAGCCCCAGTTCTTCGAAATGTTCGAAGGCCCGCTGCATGGCCCGCTGCTCGGCGCACAGCTCCGAGGTGTGACCTTCGTGGGCCTTGCGCCATTCACGCTCGAGGGCCATGCACTCCCCGAAGCGGTCGGGCGTCAGCTCTTCGTAGCAGTAGGCGGGATATTCGGCCGTGAAGCGGTTGATGTGGTTGCGCTTGGGCTGATAGCGGCGTCCGGCAAGGTTGCGAAGATCGTCGGCGTTGTAGACGTAATCCTCCAGCGCGCGGTCCGACTCGAACGCGAAATGGCAGGGAACGATCCGGCGGATCGTGTCGCGGCCTTCGTCCGTCAGGCCGATGATCCGCAGCCGCTGTCCGTGGGCGTGGGCGTCTTCGCGCAGGAGGGGGAGGATCGGGCCGAAGTCGCCCTCGCCGACGGGCTGCATGTAACCGATGCGCTCGCCGCCGTCGATCTGGAAGCGGATCACCAGGAATCCGCCGATCTCGGCCCACGCGCTGTGGAACACCGCCTGCCAGCAGTACATGTTGGCGAAGGCGAGGTCGCAGTTGCAGATGCCCGAGGGCATGGTATAACGCTCGATGACCGCCCGGTCTTCGAGGCGCACGGGTTTGAATTCAATCATTTGCCGTATAGCTCTTTTTCTCGATATGGGTGTAATACTGCTGGACCAGCGCCCGGAAATTCTGTGCCAGACTGTCGGCGGCCGGGGTGGCCGGGCATTCCTGCACATTCATGTCCGAATCGTCGAGCACGATTGCGCCTTCGCCGGTCAGCGCGCGGAACCGTCCGTCGTAGCTGACCGACCAGCGGGGCCGTTGCGGTTCGTTCAGCACGTCGCGCCCGAATGCGAAATAAGGCTCCCGGTTGCCAGTGAGTCCCAGCAGGGTGGGCATGATGTCCAGTTGCTGCGTGATCTCGCCGACCTCGCCCCGCAGGGCGCCGTCGGGGGTGTAGATGAAGCCGATGATGTGCATGTTGCCCGGGTAGGAGCGCGTCTCCTCCGCGAATTTCTCCGACGACACGTGGTCGGCCACGAAGACGAAGATCGTGCGGCGGAACCACTCCTCGCCGCCGAAACGCTGGAAGAAGAGGCGGAACGCCCGGTCGTCGTAGGCGACGCCCTTGTGAATCCGGGTGTAGCCCTCGGGCAGCGTCGCGGCGTACTTTTCGGGTACGACGAACGGGTGGTGCGACGAGAGGGTGAACAGCGCGGCGAAGAAAGGTTCGGGCATCGCCGTCAGCTCCTCGCCCGTGAATTGCAGGAACTCTTCGTCCCAGATGCCCCAGTAGCCGTCGAAATCCCTTGTTCCGTGCTTCGCCTCGTAGTCCTCGCGGCTTACGAGCCGCTCGACGCCTGCCGAACGGGCATAGGCCCCGAAGCCCATCGAGCCGCGTTCCGAGCCGCAGAAGAAGGCCGTCGCATAGCCTTTGTCCGCCAGCATGGCGGGCAGCTGGCGGCTCTCACCCAACGATTGGGGCATCAGTACGAACGGCGTGCGGAACGAGGGGATGCTTCCCAGCACCGAGGGCATGGCCTGGATCGAACGCGAGCCGTTGGCGTACATCCGTTTGAATGTCAGACCGTTGCGCATCAATGAATCGAGGAACGGCGTGAAGCCTTTTTCCGGGAGGTCGGCGTAGAGTTCCGGATGGAGGAACGCGGAGTGCTCGGCCGACATGCTCTCCATGATGAAAATCATCACGTTGCGGCCCGTGAGATCGACCGCCGCGCTGTCGGCGGGCTGGTGCACGGGCGTGAAGCGCTGGGGCAATTCCTCCGGAGTGAAATATTTCCTGTATTTGACGCTTCCCGCGTTGCCGATAGTGCGCAGGATGCAGAACGGGTTGCTTAAAATCAGATTGGCCTTGCCGCTGTCCGCCGTGTAGAGCATGGCGTTCGACAGCGTGATCGGACGGGTCATGCGGGTCATGCCGCCGCGCATCCCGGCGACGCTCAGCCCCGCCGCGAGGGCGAAGACGGCCGTGCCGCCGGCATAGTAGGCCCAGCCGCGGCTGAAAACGCTCTCCTCGTGCGTCCGGCGGCGGTAACCCCACGCCAGCAACGCCACGAGTCCCGCCCACAGCAGCACGAGATACCAGTTTTCGGCCATGAACTTTCCGGCCAGCTGCAACGAGTTGTCGTTGTCGGCGAAGAAAATTTCGTCGGCCGTGAAACGCTTCTGCGTGTAGCGGAAATAGACCGTGTCGGCGAGGTTCGCGGCTGCGATCAGCACGGCGTTGACGATCACGTAATACCAGAACAGCATGCCCCGGTACCAGCGCCGTTCGCGCAGGTGCAGGGGCAGGAGCGACAGCAGGATGAACACGCCGTCGGCATAGACGACCGACGCGGTGTCGAATTTCAGCGACCCGGCCACGAGCTGCCCCAGTTCGCTCCACTCCGGCGGACCGAGCAGGGCGGCGTTGTAGACCCAGAACGCCGCGCGGCAGAGCATCAGCGCCGCGTAGAGCAGTGCGATGCGCCACACGAGCAGCGCCAGCGGCGTATGGAGCAGGCGTTTCATCCTCTATTCGCAGGCTTTCAGCGACATGTCGAGCGACTTGATCTGGTGCGTCAACGCGCCCACCGAGATGAAGTCGACGCCGCACTCGGCATAGTCGCGCATTGTGTCGAGCGTGATGCCGCCGCTCGATTCGGTCTCGCAGCGTCCGGCGACCTTCTCGACCGCCCGGCGGGTCATTTCGGGGGTGAAGTTGTCGAACATGATGCGGTCGACGCCGCCCGCCGCGAACACCTCGTCGATGTCTTCCAGCGTGCGGACCTCGCACTCGATGGGGATCGTCTTGCCTTTGGCCGCGAGGTATCGGCGCACGCCTTCGATCGCGGGGCGGATGCCGCCGGCGAAGTCGATGTGGTTGTCCTTCAGCAGGATCATGTCGAACAGCCCCATGCGGTGGTTCTCGCCGCCGCCGATCTTCACGGCCATCTTGTCCAGCACGCGCATGCCGGGTGTGGTCTTGCGCGTGTCGAGCACCCTGGTGTGCAGCCCTGCGAGGCGGTCGACGTAAACGGCGGTCTGCGTAGCCACGCCGCTCATGCGCTGCATGATGTTGAGGATGATGCGTTCGGCCTGCAGCAGCGAGCGCAGGCGTCCCGAAACGTAGAACGCCACGTCGCCGGGCTTTACGCGGTCGCCGTCGCGGAGTACCTGCTCGAATTCCATGTCGGGGTCGAGGCGATGGAAAACGACCTGCGCGATCTCAATGCCGGCGATGATTCCCTCCTGCTTGCACAGCAGGCGCATGCGGCCATGTTCGTCGGAGGGGATGCACGAGAGCGACGTGTGGTCGCCGTCGCCGATGTCCTCTTTGATGCAAAGCTCGATAAGAGCGTCTACGAATGGTTTGTATTCTGCCTTCATATCGTTACGGTTTTCGATGCAAAGTTACAAAAGAATCGTTCCCTTGTACACGGCTTTGTGGTCGAGCGTCTCGTCGCCCACGGGAATCTGCGCGTTGCGGCAGGTGAAGATCACCTCCAGGCTGCCGTTGGCGAGCCTGCCGGTGAACATCGGGATTGCGAATCCCTTGCCGGTTTGCGGGTCGTAATACGGTTTGCCGCCGATGTAGGGGATGATCGGATCGGCCGTGCTCGTCAGTTCGTAGATGCCGTCGTTGTCCGAGTCCTCGTATTTCAGTTCGGGGATAACGATATTGAGTGACATCGGCATGGACTGCGCGAAACGCACGTTGTACATCGTGAGCTTGAACAGGCCGCTGTTGTCTTCCGTAAGTTCGAAACTTATGTTGTTTGTTACAAAGGGTGTCGCCGACGGGGTCTGATTGCTGGTAATGGTGAGCGTACCCCCGAAAGTGGCCTTTTGCCGGTTGTCGTTGTCGTCTTCGGTGTTGCATGCCGCACAGGCCGCGAGGGCGAGCAGGATAAGGAGTTTTTTCATTGTGCTATTGTCGTTATAAGTTAATATTCAGTGTTATGCCGAATGTCCTGGGGCGTCCGCGCTGTACGAATTCGTTGCCGATGGACTTGAAATAAAATACGTTGTAACCCGCGTCCGCGAGGTTGCGCCCCCATATGTCGACCGAATAGTGTTTCTGTTCGAAACGCAGGGAGGCTTCGGTCAGCGCGTAAAAGGGCTGCGAGAGCGAATTCTCCTCGTTCCACCAGATGCGCCCCGCGCAACGGACACCGGCCTGCAGGACGATGTTCCCGAGCCACGGCACGCCCGTGGGGATCGTCCACGCCCCGGTTGCGGCCAGCGTATGCTGCGGCGCGTAGGGCAGGTAGTTGCCCTTGTAATCGGTTTTCCCGTCGTTATAACGGACAAACCTGGCATTTGTGTATCCGTAGGCCGCATTGATGTCGAGGTTCTGCCACGGCGATACCTGCAGCGACAACTCGCCGCCGAAGCTGCGCGTGCGTCCGGCATTGGTCATCATGCGCCCGGTGGTCGTCCCTTCGGGGAAGATTGTGAGCTGCTGATCACGGCAGTCGATGTAGAAGAGCGCGAAATCGCCCCGCACGGCGCCTTCCATGCACGAAAAGTGCCCGCCCAATTCGTAGTTCCAACTGTATTCGGGTTCGTAGCTCACGACTTTATCCGCGTCGTAGACCGTCCCGAACCCCATTTCGTTCATCATCTTCTGCTGGAGCACGTCGGAGAACATCTGCGTGTTGAACCCGCCGGCCTTGTACCCTTTGGCCACCGAAACGTAGAGGTTGTGTATCTCGTCGAAGGCATAGAGCACCGAGAATTTCGGCAGTACTTCGGTGAAATTCCGCTTGAGCGTATTGCGGATGTCGATCGACAGGGGGTAGTGCCCCGTCGTGCCGCTCACGCGGTCGGTCGCCGTGTAGCCGGTCTGCGTGGAGCTGCGGTAGCGCAGGCGGGTGTGCTCGTAGTCGAAGCGCAGGCCCGCGGTGAAGCGCCAGCGTCCGGCCGTGTAGTTCGATTCGTGGTAGAGCGCTCCGCCTGCCGAGGGGTTGCGGAAGCGGCTGCCCAGCAGCAACTCGTCGTTGTCCCATGCGTCGTAGGTGTATTGCGGGTCGTGTTCGTTGGCGTTGCTGAGTATCAGCTCCTCGATGCCGGTCTGCTTGAAATGCACCGGGGCGTTCATCACGCCGTGGCGGTAGAATCCGAATGCGCCCAGCAGCCAGCGGTACGCCCCCCGTTCGTGCGAGCGGAATACAATGTCCTCGGTGAGAGTGTGTTCCGTACGCGCCTGTTTGAGCGTGAAATACGAAAGGGGCAGGAAATCCTGGTCGAGGATCATCTCGTCGTCGGAATACTGGTAGCTGGTGATCGAGGCCACCGAGAAACTGCCGGCGTCGTAGCGCACCGTGAGCCCGTCGCTGAGGGTCGTGCGGCGGTAGGAGCACGGGTCGTTGTAGCGTATCTCGCCCGGGCGGATGACCGTCTGCCCGTCGTGCACGATCTCCTCGCCGACGTAGGCATAGGGATACCCGCCCTGTTCGAGCACCGAGAAGGAAAGCGTATTGTCGATCCGCAATCCCGCACGGTTGCGCCACTGCGCCTTCCAGCGTCCGCCGCCCATCCGCTCCCAGTCGCATTTTTCGCCCGTTGCGAGGTTCTCGAAGAATCCGCCCGTATGCGTGTAATAGCCCGTCACGGCCATGCCCAGGTCGGGGTTTATCCTGTAATAGGACGAAGCCCTGAACCGGTAGCTGTCGCCGCTGCCGTATTCGGCGCTCAGGCGGACACCCTCGTATGCGAGCGGCGAGAGCGTGTATACGTTGATGACGCCGCCCATCGTGTTGCGCCCGTAGAGCGTCGACTGCGGGCCCCGCAGCACTTCGATGCGCTCTGCGTCGGCCAGTTCCATGTCGTAATTGTCCTTGTTCAGCACCGGAACGTTGTCGATGTTGAGCCCCATGACCGGCTGGTCGATCCGTGCCCCGAGCCCGCGGACGTAGATCGACGAGGTCATGCGCGACCCGTAGTCGGGGACGTAGAAGTTGGGGACGTTCTGCGAGAGGTTTTTCAGGGCGTCGACATGCCCCCGTTCGATGGCGCGGCTGCCGACGATGGCTGCCGCCACGGGCTGCGAGCGCAGCACCATGCCCTGTTTGATGGCCGTTACCTGTACCTTGTCCACCACGATCACCGTGTCGACGCCCGCGGGGTCGGCCTCGCCCGCGTCTGTGGTCGCTTCGGCTGTCGAATTGTCTTCGGTCGCCGGGTATTTCCCGAACGTGGCCTGCCCTGCGTTTCCTGCTTGTCCCCCGATTCCCGCGGAGCCTCCGTTTACGGCCTGTCCTGCGGTTGTCGCCTGCTCTGCCGCCCCGGCCTGTACTTCCGTTTCCGCCTGTCCTTGGGCAGCCGCACGTACCGCCGCGGTTTCCGCTGCCGGGAGTGGCGCAGACGAATGCCTCCCCGCGGCAGCCGACAGGAGCGGCAGCAGCAGGAGCGATGTCATCACCAGACCACTGACAACTATATTCTTCCACATAGGCAAACCTTGTTCTGTTGGGCCATGCTTCTGGCATATCAAGCCTGTGTCCGCGGCGCAAGGAAAGGCCGCGCACGGGCCGTGGCATTTTTTTCGTCTTTTCCTGTTCCTGCAAAAAACATGCAAGCCAAATATCCGACGGCAAGGTGACAGGGGCCCCAACCATGCTTATAGTGCAGGCATGAACTTTTTCCGCCGCTGCCTTTCCGCCGCTGCCGCCCTGCTGGACCCCCGCCGCCACAGGCTGGCCCGCGCCGCCCGCCGGCCCCGCCAGACGCCGGGGCCTTCCGCGTCCGGTCAGGACAGCGGCGGCATGGTGGCCAATGACCAGGCCGTGCGCGAGAACGACTGCTCGCAGGCCCGTTCGCAGCTGGCCCAGCAGCAGAACACCCCGCTGGGACTGCTGCTGGGCGGGACGGCCTTCGTCCTCATCCTGCTGGTCACCCTGCTGGCCCTGGCCTCCATCGAACGCAACGAGCGCGCCATGTCGCGCCTGCTGGCCGAAAAGGGCAGCTCCCTGATCATGGCTTTCGAGAGCATGCTGCGCACCAGCATGCGCGGCGAGGCCCGGGTGCGCCTGCAGATCCTGCTCAAGGAGATGGCCAGCACCTCGGACGTGCAGTTCATCGCCGTCACCATGCCCGACGGTACCATCCTGGCCCACAGCAACGGCAACCGCCTGGGCGAGATACTGCGCATCAACGGCGAAGAGGCTGACGAGAAGACCATGAAGATGCTGGCCCCCGGCAGCCGGACCCGCTCCGCCGTCCTCAATATGGAAGGGCAGCGCGTGTTCGTGGTCTACCGCTATTTCATGCAGCCCCCGCAGGGGCAGCAGCTGCCGCCGGGCCTGCCGCAACCCGTCATCTTCCTGGGCCTCGACCTCTCGCCCTTCGAGATCACCCGCAGCCAGGACAGGGACCACGTCTTCATGCTGGCCGGGGTGGCCATGCTGGTGGGCCTAGCCTGCCTGCTGGCCCTGTACTATGCCCAGCGCGCCCGCGAGTCCCGCCGCCGCCAGCGCCGGGCCGAAGGCGAGATACGCCGCCTGGAAGAAGAGATCCGCCGCAAGGAAAAGCTGGCCGCCGTGGGCACGCTGGCCGCCGGGGTGGCCCACGAGATCCGCAACCCGCTCAGTTCCATCAAGGGCTACGCCACCTATTTCGGCATGCGTTTCCCCGAAGGCAGCGAGGACCGCAAGGCCGCGGGCGTCATGGTGCGCGAGGTGGAGCGCCTCAACCGCGTCATCAGCGAGCTCATCGGGCTCTCGCGCCCCAGTGACGTGCGTCCCGTGGCCGCGCCGCTGGAAGACAGCGTGGCCCATGTGCTGCGCCTCATCGCCCAGGATGCCGAAAAACGCGGCGTCCGGCTGGTGAACAGCCTCCCGGCCGATCTGCCCCCGGCCTGCATGGACCCCGACAGGCTGGGGCAGGCCCTGCTCAACATCTGCCTCAACGCCCTGGACGCCATGCCCGGCGGCGGCACCCTGACCCTGGACTGCACGGTGGAGAAACAGCATCTCGTCCTTTCGGTCACGGATACCGGGCAGGGCATCGCGCCCGGGAACCTCAGCCACATCTTCGACCCCTATTTCACCACCAAGGGGCACGGCACGGGCCTGGGGCTTGCCACGGTCCACAAGATCGTGGAGGCGCTCGGGGGCGAAGTCTATGTGCAGTCCCGTCAGGCCACGCCTGCCGCAGGCCGGCAAGGCGGCGGGCCATCCGGCGGACGGCCCGGACAGGCAGGCCGGGGGGCCTGCCGCCAACAGGCAGAAGGGGGAGGACCAGGGTGAACACCAGCATTCTCGTGGTTGACGATGACGATGCCCACCGCGGCATGTTGCGCATGATGCTCCAGGCCTGGGGCTACAGCGTGGACGAGGCGGCCGACGGCGACCTGGCCGTGGAGGCCGTGCGCGCCAAACCCTACGACGTGGTGCTGACCGACGTGCGCATGGGGCGCATGGACGGCATCCACGCCCTGCGCGGCATCCTGGACTACAATCCGGCCCTGCCCGTGGTGCTGATGACGGCCTATTCCTCCGTGGAGACCGCCGTGGAGGCCCTGCGCCTGGGCGCCTACGATTATCTGACCAAGCCGCTGGACTTCGACGCCCTGCGCGAGACCCTGCAGCGGGCCGTGGACCACTCCCGCATGAGCGTGGAGAACCGCGAGCTGCGCCGCCAGCTCAGCGAGGCCGCCGCCGGGCCCGAGATCCTGGGCCGCAGCCCCGCCATCAGCGCCATGCGCGAGATCATCGCCACCGTGGCGCCCACCGAGGCCACGGTGCTCATCACCGGGGAATCCGGCACCGGCAAGGAGCTGGTGGCCCGCGCCGTCCACGGTGCCAGCGCCCGCGCGGGCAAGCCCCTGGTCACGGTCAACTGCGCCGCCCTGGCCGAGAACCTGCTG
>OOCD01002423.1_pt1 | contig 9955 bp, 7 predicted proteins | sample 1671791 | NCBI WGS metagenome assembly OOCD01 (sample SAMN06348193, study PRJEB24527) | human gut metagenome | biome: human gut; feature: ankylosing spondylitis patient; material: feces | host: Homo sapiens | place: China | collected 2015-10
GGTTGCCAGGTCGGCCTGCTCCTGGCCGACGTGCAGCTGCAGGGTTTCAAAACGGTACTTCTTGTTGTTCTCGGCCATGGTATTCTCCTTGGTTGTGCTAGGTCGCGAGGATTTTTCCTTGCCACCCGCCTGCCGTGTTCGGGCGGTTGGCGAGGTGTTGGTTATGAAGTTACGACGCTTGGGCCGCGCGGCGCAAGCTGAACGTTATCGGACTTGCCTATAAGGGTTTATAAAGCCTTGGAATCATTGACGTGAGCGACTGTCAGAAGTCACGAAAAAGTCGTTGAAATTATCGCGACACGCCGGGCCGCACGCATGCGCTTTCAAGGTCGACTGCGGTCACGGTGATATCGCTGCCATGCCTTTCGCGCATGGCTCAAGTGTCCGTGATGATTGCTTGTTCCACCCGTCACCAAGACGGTTTGCCCGCTCGGTGATGACGTCTGTTTCATTTTTCTGCCGCCCGGTTACATGGTTTACATGACGAACGACTACAGTCAAACATCGCCAATGAATTATTCCGCCAACATGGTGAAGGGATTCGAACAGACATGACCGATGTAACTCTGTATGACCGTGATCCGAACTATATTCCGCGCGTGGCCGCCGTGCACGACATGTGCGGCTACGGCAAGTGCTCGCTGACCGCCGCGATTCCGATTCTCTCGGCCGCCGGCTGCGATGTGTGCCCGGTGCCGACCGCCCTGTTCTCGGCGCACACACGCTATGCAGTGTTCACGTTCCATGACACCACGGATATTCTCTCCGGTTACTTGGATGCCTGGCAGAAGGAAGACGTGGAGCTGGATGGCGTGTATTCAGGCTTCCTCGGCTCCCCCGATCAGGTGGCGATCATTCAGCGTCTCTACCGCGAATATCCGAACGCGCTGCGTCTGGTTGACCCGGTGATGGGAGACGCCGGCGAAATGTACCCCACGTACACACCGGAGCTGTGCGAGGCAATGGGCGCGCTGGCCGATGGTGCCGACGTGTTGATGCCGAACCTCACCGAAGCGAGCATTCTCACCAAGCGTGACTATCCTGGCCAGGATATTGATGAGGCCACGGTTAACGAGCTGCTTGGTGCTCTGCTGGAGTTGGGTGCCAAGAACGTGGTGCTGAAGGGCATTGACCATGGCGATGGCAAAATCGTCAACTATGTGGCCAGCGCTTCCACCGGTGTTGCCGGCAAGATCGAGCTGGCTCATGAGAAGTTGCCATACATGATTCATGGCACGGGTGACGCCTTCGCCTCTGCCCTGTGCGGCGCGGTGATGGCCGGCCGCGGCCTGGCCGAGTCGGCCGAAATCGCCGGTGAGTTCGTGCGTCACGCCATGGTCAGCACCCGTAACCAGCCGCATTTCGAGGATCGTGGCGTCAGTTTCGAACTGAACCTTGGCGAACTCACCGATTTGGTGAAGTGACCGCACCTTGGCTCCCCTCTCCGCTCACTGGGTCTGACGTATTCAGCGAACAATCCGATGGGTTGTTTTTTCGTCACAGGGAAGTCGACTGGTGAGCCTTGGTAAACCTTCTGAACTAATGGTGGATAACCGAGTTTTCATCCACACGTTATCCACAACACGCCAAACCGCGTCATAGTATCCACATTTGCCGGTTGCGCTTGTGCTCTTACATAAGTAACCCGCACAGTGGAATCATGAACGCTTTACCACCTACTCAGCCGACGACGAAGTCCGGCATCGACGCCGGTCTTGCCTTTCACCAGCCCATGCTGGCTTCACCTGATCCGCAGGCAATGCTGCCTTCGGAACGGATTGCGGCCACGATGGGCGACCGCAATCTGACGCCCAAACAGTTCGGCGCGCTCGGCGAGCAGTATGCCGCCGCGTGGCTGGAGGAACACGGTTGGACGACCTTGAGCCGCAATTGGCATACCCGTTACGGCGAATTGGACATCGTGATGCTCAATCCCGAGTACACGGTGGTGTTCGTCGAAGTGAAATCACGCCGGTCCATGCATTACGGATATCCGCAAGAGGCCATTACGCCGGCGAAACAGCACAATCTCAGGAAAGCCGCCTGCGATTGGCTACTTGACCGGCGTAATCGGGTGCCGCATTCGGCGGTCCGTTTCGATGTCGTCACCATCGTGCTTCGGGTGGGCAGGCCGCTCGTGCATCACATTGAAAATGCCTTCTGAAGCCCCCCCCCAAAAAAAACAGCCACGTTGCGAAACACATTGTGAAAGGAGTAGACATGGCTATCGGCAGCACCCTCTCAGTCGGACTGATCGGCCTTAAGGCCTTCATCGTCCAAGTGCAGGCTTTCATCAGCCCTGGCTTGCCATACTTCAGCATCATCGGATTGCCGGATGCATCGTTGTCCGAAGCCCGCGAGCGCGTGAAATCAGCGTGTCAAGCCACTGGATTCGGTTGGCCGCAAACCCGTGTGACCGTGAACATGAGCCCTGCGGCCATGCCCAAACGCGGTTCGTCGCATGATCTGGCCATCGCGGCCAGCGTCCTATGTGCGGCGGGTGCCATAGGGCATGATTGCCTAGAAGATACCATTGTGCTCGGCGAAGTGAATCTTGACGGCTCGGTGCTGCCGATTCATGGGCTGCTCCCGATCATGCTGCATGCCGAGGAACGTGGCGTGCGCAAAATGATTGTTCCCCATCGCAATCTTGACGAGGCTTCGATGGTGGATGGACTGGATGTAGTGGGCGTGAGGCATGTGGGTGAGCTCATCGAACTGATGGGCGGCGATGCCACCTATACGATTCCCGATACACCGGTTACCGACGAGACCACCACGGATCAATCGCCCACAAGTCATCCCAACGATTGTGGCGATATGAACGAGGTTCTGGGTCAGGAGCATGCCAAATGGGCACTGCAAGTGGCGGCGGCAGGCGGGCATAATCTCATCATGACCGCCAGGCAGCGGCAAAACCATGTTGGCCTCACGTATGCCCGGCATCATGTGCCCGTTGAACGAGGCGGAACAGCTGGAGGTGGCATCGATTCGATCGCTGTGCGGCATACTGCCTCAGTACGGCATCACCGACATGCCGCCGTTCGAGGCACCGCACCACACCGCCAGCACGGCGGCCTTGGTGGGTGGTGGCAGCGGCATCGCCGTTCCCGGCGCAATCACACGCGCGCATCGAGGCATTCTGTTTCTGGACGAGGCACCGGAATTCAGCGCACGCGCCCTGCAGACGTTGCGCGAACCATTGGAATCCGGGTATGTGGCGCTTTCCCGTTCAAAAGGCAGCACCTACTACCCGGCCTCATTCCAACTCATCATGGCGGCCAACCCCTGTCCGTGCGGATACTATTACGGCACCGGCGAACGTTGCGCTTGCCGGGAAAAAGACCGTATACGTTATTTCTCGCGATTGTCCGGACCGATACTGGATCGTGTGGATATTCAGATGGCGGTGCCACCAGTCTCGCGCATTGCCGCGCAAAGCGAGCCAATCGGCGAGTCCAGTGCCGGGATACAAGCTCGTGTGATTCGTGCCCGTCAAGTGGCCAAAGACCGGTTCAGACAGTATGGATGGGTGTGCAACGCGCAAGCTTCGGGCAAATGGCTGCACGCCAATACATCGCTGAAAGCGATGGAATTGGTCAATCGGGCCCTGTCCAATCATCAACTCACATTGCGCGGGGCTGATCGCGCCATGCGTCTGTCTTGGACGCTCGCCGATCTGGCCGGCCGCGTATCCCCCACTGAACAGGACGTCCATCAGGGCATCGAAATGAGAACGAGGATGACATGAGTAACGCTACTGATATCCGGCAATCTGGCGGCACCGCAGGAAGTGTGGATCACACCGATACGAGTCTCGCCGTTTCGCGCACTATTCCCGTACCTCCCACGGATACGTTGTATCGTGCCGCGCTCACGTTCTGTCTTGATGGCGCGGATGTGATGATGTACGCCACGCTCAAAGGCGCGGAAAACGCCGAATCCCTCTGGCATGCGTTGGCGCAATCCCATCCAAGCCAGCCATCTGAAATCTGCGGCCCGGCGCTGTCACGTATTGACCGCATGTTCGTGGACGGCCTCACTCGATGGGGCCGCAAGGCGTCGGCGAACGCGATGCGCTCCTTCCGCAATGCACTGGCCTGCTGGCATAACCGCATGATGGACCTGCCCTCGCAAGACATCATCCAACTGGCCGACTGGTTCACTATGGATGGCACGCAATGGATTATCGGCCCTGGCCATCCATGTTGGCCCTCGCAGTTGGCCGACCTGTCCATTCGCTCCGATTGGGCGCCACCGCTGTGTTTGTGGATCAAAGGCGATCCACGCGCATTGACCAGTTGCGCCAAACCGGTCGGCATCGTCGGTTCACGGGACGTGACCGAATATGGCCGGTATGTGGCACACACCGTAGCCGAACAGGCAGCCGTTGCCGGGCATCTGGTCGTGTCCGGAGGCGCGATGGGCACGGATGCGGCGGCACATTGGGGAGCGTTGAATGCGCTGCACGGCAGAATGCCCGCCAATGTGGGCAAAACCGTTGCCGTATTCGCCGGCGGGCTCAACCATATCGGACCGATGCGTAACCGCACGATGTTCGAACGCATCGAGGCGCAGGGTGGTGCACTGATCAGTGAACTGTGCCCCGGGACGATTCCCGAAGCCCGTCGTTTTCTGCTTCGCAACCGCATTATCGCGGCCATGTCTTCCACATTGATTGTGACGCAAGCCCGGTTGCGTTCCGGAGCGCTCAACACCGCGGGATGGGCATGCGAATTGCTGCGCGAAGTGTATGCGGTTCCCGGTGACATCAATCAGCCTTGCAACGCCGGGTGCAATAAGATGATCGGCGACCACCGAGCGATGATTCTGTGTGCCGCCACATCCACCGAGGATATATGCCATGAACGGCATAAGCCCGTTATGGCAGCATGCCCAGGCATATCGAAATCCACAGGTCAGGACTCGTCCGAAAACGAGGAGGCCATGGAAGTGCCGGCAACGACTCCGTTATCGCCAGCATCCTCGGAATCATCGGCGTCACAGGAGTCGTCACAAGATTCAGGTCATTCGAAACGTTCGAAGACCAAGCATACTCAGCCTACGCGCACTCAATCCAAGGATGGGCCGGCGAGCGCAACTGCCGATTCCGGTAACGACAAAAGCAAGGGTGAAGAGCTTCCCTCGTCGCATCAGATGCCGGATCTTCGTGTCAAGCCGAAGCCCGATCCCGAGAAGGAAGCCCAACAACGTATCATTATCGCCAAGCTGCCGGAAATGGAACGCACATTAGTGGCATTGATTCGTGAATGCCGTAAACGACATCTCATCGTCACCCCGGACGCACTATTGCGTGTGGCGCGAGAGACGGTACCCGACGAGATTCCCAATATCGGCACCATACTTGAGCTACTCGGCGCATTGGAGCTGAAGGGAGTGATCGAGCGGGATGCCGGCATACTCAAGCTGAGCAGCCGTGTCGGCTAATCGGCTTCCATGACACGGCTCGAAGGCTGTTCGGCGGGTGTGCGAGAATCGAACCCATGAGTCCGAAACGTTTGGAAGATATGTATGATGCGGTGATCGTCGGCGCCGGAGCGGCCGGCCTGTCGGCGGCGTTGGGACTGCTGCGCTCCCCCGAGATCACCGAGCTCAAGGAACAAGGCGTGGACCCGAAGATCCTCGTGGTCTCCAAACTGCAGCCGCTGCGTTCGCACACCGGTTCAGCCGAGGGCGGCATCGCCGCGAGCCTGGGCAATGTGGAGTCCGATGACTGGCACTGGCATTACTACGACACCATCAAGGGCGGCGACTGGCTGGTGGACCAGGATGCGGCCAAACTGCTCGCCGAATACGCGCCGCAGACCGTGATCAACCTGGAGCGTCAGGGCGTGGCCTTCTCCCGTACCGAGGACGGGCATATCGCCCAGCGCCGGTTCGGCGGCCACACGCGCGAGTTCGGCGGCGCCCCGGTCAAGCGCGCCGCCTATGCGGCCGACCGCATCGGCCACCAGATTCTGCACGCCTTGTGGCAGCAGTGCGTGGCCGCCGGCGTCGAGTTCGCCGAGGAATGGTATGTGACCGACCTGGTGCTCGCCGACGACGGCAAGCAGGCGGCCGGCATCGTGGCCTTTGACACGCATTCGGGCAAGATTCAGGCCATCCACGCGCGCAACGTGCTGCTTGCCACCGGTGGCGCGGGCCGACTGTTCCACACCACGTCAAATTCCTGGGATCTGACCGGCGACGGCATGGCCTTGACCTTGGCCGCCGGTCTGCAGCTGGAGGACATCGAATTTGTGCAGTTCCACCCCACCGGGCTCGCGCACACCGGCATCCTGCTGTCCGAGGCGGCCCGCGCCGAGGGCGGCATTCTGAGGAACGCCGACGGTGAGCCGTTTATGGAACGCTACGCTCCGGAGCATAAGGATCTGGCCGCACGAGACGTGGTCTCCCGCTCCATCATGGCGGAGATCGACGCCGGTCGCGGCGTCGCCGACCCGAAGGACCCGGATGGTCCGAAGGACTGCGTCTGGCTGGATATGACCGGCATCGACCCCGAACGTATGAAGGAAGTGCTGCCGCAGGTGGTCGAAACCATCGAGCAGTACGCGAACCTCGATCCGGCCAAGGACCTAGTACCCATCAAGCCCACTGCACACTACACGATGGGCGGCATCCCCATCACCACCGACGGCGAGGTGTACCGTTGGGCCGACGGTGCCGTGCAGGTAGTCGATGGACTGTTCGCCGCTGGCGAATGCTCTTGTGTCTCCGTACATGGTGCGAATCGTCTGGGCGGCAATTCTCTGCTCGACGCCTGCCTGTTCGGCACACGCGCTGGTCAGACGATGGCCGCACGCATCGCCGAGAACCCGGTTGACTCCCCCATGGCCGATGATTCGGCCGATGACATGCTGACCGATGCCGCCGATCAGGCTGCCGATTCTCGCAAAGCGGAGCTTGACGAACTGCTCGCCGGGCCAATAGATGATTCAGACGATGGAGTGCCCACCGCCAATCCTTATCAGCTCATGGCCCAACTCGGATCAGTGATGGAGCAGGCTCTGGCCGTACGTTGCACCGCTCAGACCATCGATACGGCGTTGACCCAGATCAACGGTGACATCACACCGGTTGCCGATACCTTGCGGGCCCATGACAAGACCGCCGCTTTCAATCAGGAGGTCACCGCCATCTGGGAAGTCCGTCATCTGATCGAACTGGCCGAGGTCATGCTGCACGCTTCCGAATCCCGTCAGGAATCTCGCGGATCCATGCAACGCCTTGATTTCCCCGAACGCGACGATGAGCATTTCCTTGCTCACTCGATGGTCGCCGATGATGGTTCGGTAAGTTTCAAGCCGGTGCACATCACCGACTATCCGCCCAAGAAGCGCGAGTACTGATCCGCTGGTGGTAATACCCAAGCCGCCTAGGGCTTGTGGCACAATAGGTTGGCTAATATTGGACTTGACATCCCACTGTTTCATGGAGGCAGAACATGGCTGAGGCGAGCAACACGACGGTTACCCTGCAAGTGCATCGTTTCACGCCGCGACCCGAGCGTGCCGAACGTGCACGCGGTGGCAGCCCGTTTGCCAAGAAAGGCTCCCCGTTCGGCGGCGGCTCGGATTCGGCGGCGCGCCGTCGTCCGCGCGGCAAGCAGTGGGTGCAGGAGTACACGATTCCCGCGCGCCCTTCGGATACTGTGTTGGATTGTCTGCTGACCATCAAACGCACCGTCGACCCGACGCTGGCCTTCCGTTATTCGTGCGGTCATGGCATGTGCGGTTCGGACGCCGTGGCCATCAACGGCACCCCCACCCTGCTGTGCACAGCCACCATCCGCGATTGGGCCAAGCAACCCGGCGCCATGCCCGAAGTCGATGACGAAGGGTTCCGACACACCGGCACCGAGGCTGAGGAATCCGACGATTCCGCGGAAAACGTCGCAAACGCGGCGGCCGCCCAGAACTCAGCCGCAAACGGTTCGCTGGGAGTCATCGAACTGGCGTCCCTGCCCGGCTTCCCGCCGCAGCGCGACCTCATCGCCGACATCGACCCTATGCTCAACCAGATCAGGAAGCTCACCCCGTATCTTCAGGCGGACGGCGTGCTCGCCACCACTGCCGAAGGCAAGGTGGACGTGTTCGAATACCTGCAGAACCCCGAACAACTCGCCAAATACGAGCTGCTGAGCAACTGCATCGCCTGCGGCGTGTGCGAAGGCGCCTGCCCGGTGTACGCCGGCGGCGACGCCTTCATCGGCCCGGCCGCGCTGATTTGGGCCTCCCGTTTCGTCAACGATTCGCGCGACACCAAGGCCATGGAGCGTATGGATGCCATCGACACCGCCGACGGCGTGGCCGCTTGCCAGTCCGTGCGCGCCTGCTCCCGCCACTGCCCGCGCGGCATCGATGTGGGCGAGGAGATGTGGCAGATCGTGGCTAAGGTCCGCGAGCGCTAAGCCGCGCCGCGGCTGGCTGCGGCGATCGCCTAAGCACATGCGTCGATGCATCCGCTGGGTGCCCGCACGAGAGAAGACATGAAAGAACGAATTATGGACAGAACGCAGTACACCAACCTCGCCAAGGCATGGGAATTCACCGAGGAACACGCGCGCGAACGTGAATCCGATGCGTTGACCGACACCCGTACGGCCGCCGACGAGTCCGGCCAGTTGCAGGGTTCGGCGGCGCAGGCCCGTCTGCTGGGCATGCTGGTGCGCATCACCGGCGCCGCTTCGGTGATTGCCGTGGGCACCGGCTCGCTGGTGGAGACCTTGCAGCTCGCCCATGCACTGGATAACAAGGGCCTGCTGACTGCGGTCGATTCCACCGCCCAGGGCATCGCGCTGATTCGCAAGGCGTTCGCCGAGCTGCAGGACGAGACCGACACCACGTTGCGTGCGGTGAACGCCCCGGCCAGCGTGTTTCTGCCGCGCCTCAACGCCAATGATTACGATCTGATCGTGGTGGCGGGCGACGCCGAGAACTATGCCGCCACGTTCGCCCAGGCCTCCCGTCTGCTGCGCGTGCACGGCGTGATCGTGTTCACCGATGTGCTGGCGTTGGAGGACGGTCAGGGCGGCGTGATCAATCCGGCCGACCGCAGCGACAAGGCCATCGCCATGCGTGAGCTGCTCACCACCGTCGAAGATGACGAAGGTTTCGAGTCCACGCTCACCCCTGACGGCACCGGCCTGCTCATCGCCTACAAAAAGTAACTCTGTCCTTGGCTCCCCTCGGAGAGGGGAGCCACTCTATCTCGCTTACCTCACAATTGCGCTGACGGCCACGTCCACGGCTTCGTCGGCGTCATCGGTTACGGTGACCAGTTTCGGGTCGATCGTCGAGATCATGCCATGCTCGGCCACCGGACCGTTGAGCCAGTCAAAGAGCCCCTGCCAGTATTCCTTGCCGTAGAGCACCACCGGAATATTCGCCACCTTGTGGGTCTGAACCAAGGTCAATAATTCGAACATCTCATCCAGTGTGCCGAAGCCTCCCGGGCATACGATCACGCCGGAGGAATACTTGATGAACATGGTTTTTCGCACAAAGAAGTACCGGAAGCTCATGCCGAGGTTCACCCACTGGTTCAACCCCTGCTCGTGCGGCAATTCGATGCCAAGTCCCACCGATTTGCCGCCGGCCAGTGCCGCTCCCCTATTCGCGGCTTCCATGATGCCGGGACCACCGCCGGTGATGACGGCGATGTTGCGCTTGGCTATCTGGCTACCCATGCGCCGTGCTGCCTTGTAGATCGATTCGGTGCGCTGGGTGCGTGCGGAGCCGAAAATAGAGACCGCAGGTCCGAGCTCGGCGAGCGCCCCGAAACCGTCCACGAATTCCGATTGGATGCGCAGCACACGCCATGGGTCCATGTGCAGCCAGTCGGTGTCCTGATCGGGTTTCAGCAGGTTGGCGGTGGTGTTGTCCGAGGGAATCATCTGGCCGCGTAGAATCACCGGGCCGCGATGATAGGTGTC
>OOCD01002432.1_pt1 | contig 9903 bp, 7 predicted proteins | sample 1671791 | NCBI WGS metagenome assembly OOCD01 (sample SAMN06348193, study PRJEB24527) | human gut metagenome | biome: human gut; feature: ankylosing spondylitis patient; material: feces | host: Homo sapiens | place: China | collected 2015-10
AATAAAACTTATTGCTGTTTATAGAAAATTGCAGATATTTGTGGACTATAACAGTTACAACGTATATGGAAAAGATAGGAATTTTCTGTTCTGCCTCTGAAAACATTGACAAAATGTACTTCGAAAGTGCTCGCCGAATAGGCGAATGGATAGGACAGACAGGCAAAACGTTGATTTACGGAGGAGCCAACCTCGGACTTATGGAATGCGTAGCACGCACCGTAAAAGAAAACGGGGGTAAGGTCATTGGAGTAGTCCCGACCAAACTGGAAGAAAATGGTAGAGTAAGCTCTCTACTGGACGAGGTGATTCATACCCGCAACCTGAGCGACCGCAAAGATATAATGACGGAAAAGTCGGATGTATTGGTGGCACTGCCTGGAGGCGTAGGCACACTCGACGAAGTTTTCCACGTTATAGCTGCCGCTTCTATTGGCTACCACCACAAGAAAGTTATCTTCTATAACGAATATGGTTTCTACAACGAGCTGCTGAAAGCACTCAAAACCTTGGAAGAAAAAGGCTTTGCCCGCCAACCTTTCTCAACCTATTACGAAATAGCAAACACTCCGGATGAACTAAAAGAAAAAATAAACTGATCATATGATAGACTCCATTAAACAACTTTTGCAACAGGAAGCACAAGCTGTGCTCAATATCCCTGTAACAGACGCTTATGAGAAAGCAGTACAACTTATTGTTGAACAGATACATCAGAAGAAGGGAAAACTAGTAACTTCCGGTATGGGGAAAGCCGGACAAATTGCGATGAACATTGCTACCACTTTCTGTTCTACGGGTATTCCCTCTGTATTTCTGCACCCTAGCGAAGCACAACATGGTGACTTGGGTATCCTGCAGAAAAATGATTTGCTCCTGCTTATCTCCAACTCCGGCAAGACGCGTGAAATCGTCGAACTTACCCAACTTGCTCACAATCTGGACCCGGAACTGAAGTTTATCGTTATCACGGGAAATCCAGATAGTCCGTTGGCGCACGAATCGGATGTTTGCCTGAGTACCGGTAAACCTGCCGAAGTTTGTACGCTGGGTATGACTCCTACTACTTCGACTACTGCCATGACTGTTATCGGTGATATTCTGGTAGTACAGACCATGAAGGAAACCGGATTCACCATTGCCGAATATTCGAAACGCCACCACGGAGGTTATCTGGGAGAAAAATCAAGATCACTATGCGAAAAGTAATCGGTATCGGAGAAACAATCCTCGACATCATCTTTCGAGGCGACCAGCCTTCCGCAGCCGTACCGGGAGGCTCTGTATTTAACGGCATCGTATCCTTAGGCCGGATGGGAGCAAACGTCGGTTTCATCAGCGAAACCGGTAACGACCGCGTGGGAAACATTATCCTGCAATTCATGCGTGACAACAATATCCCGACCGACCATGTGAATGTATTCCCTGACGGGAAATCACCGGTATCTCTGGCTTTTCTCAATGAGCAAAGTGATGCCGAATATATCTTCTACAAGGATTACCCCAAACAACGTCTCGATGTCCTGTTCCCCAAACTGGAAGAAGACGACATTGTCATGATAGGCTCCTACTACGCCTTGAATCCGGTATTGCGGGAAAAGATTCTCGAACTGCTCGACCAGGCGCGCGAGAAAAAAGCTATTATCTACTATGACCCCAACTTCCGTTCTTCACACAAAAACGAAGCGATGAAACTCGCTCCCACCATTATCGAGAATTTGGAATATTCGGATATTGTACGAGGCTCATTGGAGGACTTTTTCTATATGTACGGCATGCAGGACGCGGACAAGATATACAAGGATAAAATCAAATTTTACTGTCCTCGGTTTATCTGTACTGCGGGAGGAGAAAAAGTATCACTCCGTACAAATTTAGTTAATAAAGATTATCCGATAGAACCATTGGAAGCTGTCAGTACCATTGGAGCAGGTGACAACTTCAATGCCGGGCTGATCTACGGATTACTTAAATACGACGTCAGATATCGTGATTTGAACAACCTGAACGAAGCAACCTGGGATAAGGTTATCCAGTGCGGAAAAGACTTTGCCGCAGAAGTCTGCCGGAGTTTCAGCAACTCCGTATCCGTAGAATTTGCGGAAAGCTATAAATAATACCCGCGAAATAGAATAGCGGTACAATATTTTATTAACTGATAAATGATAGTTGATTCAACTATATTGACTATCTTTGCACCCGAAATAAAAGATATACAGAGATTTAATGAAGACATTTGAAGAGCTTGGCGTTTCTCCGGAGATACGTAGAGCAATTGAAGAAATGGGATACGAGAATCCCATGCCGGTACAAGAGGAAGTGATTCCGTACCTTTTAGGAGAAAATAATGATGTAGTAGCTCTTGCACAGACAGGAACAGGTAAAACAGCCGCATTCGGCCTGCCCTTGCTCCAACAGATTGACGTAAAGAACAGAATTCCACAATCGCTTATCCTCTGCCCTACTCGTGAGCTTTGTCTCCAGATAGCAGGAGATTTGAACGATTATTCCAAATACATTGACGGGCTGAAAGTACTCCCGGTATACGGTGGTTCTTCTATTGACAGTCAGATACGCAGCCTGAAACGCGGTGTACATATCATCGTGGCCACTCCCGGACGTTTATTGGACTTAATGGAGCGCAAGACCGTATCCTTGTCCACTATTCGCAACGTGGTAATGGACGAAGCGGACGAAATGCTGAATATGGGATTTACGGATAGTATCAATGCTATTCTTGCCGATGTTCCCCAAGAACGTAATACGTTGCTTTTCTCTGCAACAATGAGCCCGGAAATTGCGCGCATCTCAAAGAACTATCTGCGCAACGCTAAAGAAATCACTATCGGCCGCAAGAATGAAAGTACCAGCAACGTAAAGCACGTTGCCTATACCGTTCATGCTAAAGATAAGTATGAAGCACTGAAGCGTATCGTAGACTATTATCCGCAAATTTACGGTATCATTTTCTGCCGCACACGTAAGGAAACACAGGAAATTGCAGATAAACTGATGCAGGAAGGTTATAATGCCGACTCATTGCACGGTGAATTGTCACAGGCACAACGTGACGCCGTGATGCAGAAATTCCGTATCCGTAACCTGCAACTGCTCGTTGCTACGGACGTAGCTGCCCGCGGGCTGGACGTGGACGACCTGACACACGTCATCAATTACGGATTGCCGGATGATACGGAAAGCTATACTCACCGTAGCGGACGTACAGGACGTGCCGGCAAGACAGGTACTTCTATCGCCATTATCAACCTGCGTGAGAAAGGGAAAATGCGTGAGATTGAACGTATTATCGGCAAGAAGTTTATTCCCGGAGAAATGCCGACTGCAGCAGGAATTTGCCAGAAACAGTTACTTAAAGTAATTGACGACCTCGAGAAAGTAAAAGTAAACGAAGAGGAGATTTCTGAATTCATGCCCGATATTTACCGTAAACTAGAATGGTTAAGTAAGGAAGACTTGATTAAACGAATGGTTTCTCACGAATTTAACCGCTTTGCCGAATATTACCGCAACCGCGCAGAGATAGAAGTACCGACCGATAGCCGTGGCGAACGTACCGGAAGAGGTGACCGAAAAGAAGGTGGTTTCGAAAAAAGAAGCCGGAAAGCTGCTCCGGGCTTCAACCGTTTATTCATTAACTTGGGCAAAACGGACAGTTTCTTCCCCAGTGACCTCATCGGCTTGCTGAATAGCAATACACGTGGACGCATTGAATTAGGACGTATCGACTTAATGCAGAACTTCTCTTTCTTTGAAGTTCCCGAAAAAGAGGCTATCAATGTCGTAAAAGCTCTAAGCCGTGCGAAATGGAACGGACGGAAAGTCGTAGTAGAAGTATCTAGTGAAGAAGGCGGAAAAGGACATGAAAACGGTTCAAGTGAACGCAAAGGCGGAAAACGATTCGGCAAAGGAGAAGATCGCACTCCACGCTACGACAATAAAGATAGAAAAACAAAAGATGCTTCTACCAAAGGTCCAAAATCCGGCAAAAAAGAAAAACCGAGTCGTGCAGAACGAGGCTATTCGGATGCTCGCGGTCCAAAAAAGAAAGACGACTGGCAGGAATTCTTTAAAGACAAAGAACCAGACTTCAGTGAAGAAGGGTGGGCACGCAGAAAACCAAAGAAATAAAAACTTTCAAAGCAAAAACCATAGAATTCCCCTTTTGAGGGAATGGTTCCTTCTTAAAAAAAGTTGTACCAAAAACGTTTACATAACCTTTTATAAGGTGAGTTCAATATAAACTTAATGATTATGCTTCCCTTCCTTTGGAAAGGAAGGAGAAGCATGAGAATGAAGTTATATCAAACTCACCTTATTTTTAATTCTTTTATCAGATTCCCCGCTTTCCCGTATTTCTCGATAATAAAGAGCATATAACGCACATCCACACCGATACATCGTTGTAAATCGGGTTCAAACACAATATCACTGCTCATGGCTTCCCAATTGCCGTCAAACGCCAGACCGAGCAACTCTCCCTTACCGTTGAACATGGCACTGCCGGAGTTTCCTCCTGTTATATCATTGTTGGAGATAAAGCAGACATTCATATCTCCCTGTTCGTTGGCATACCTGCCGAAGTCGCGGGAAGATAATAAAGACAAGAGTTCCGGCTGCACGGCAAAGTCAATGTCTCCGGCATGCTCTTTTACCTTCTCAAAGATACCTTTCACTGTTGTATAATAGCCGTAAGTAGCCCCGTCGAAAGGAGAATAACCACTGACCGTCCCGAAACTAAGCCGCATGGTCGAATTGGCGTCGGGATAGAAATTACGGTCGGCATACATACGGCGCATGGCATCATTGAATAAGCGCTCTCCCTGTTCGATCTGCTCGGAAGCTTCGGAAATACTCTGGTTCATCTCATAATATTTCACAATCAGGTCAAGACTCAAAGATACGGCAGGGTCTTCAATCAGATTATACGTCGTATCCCGTTCCAGGAAGCGTTTCAAACCTTTAGGCGAGGTTATATTGGATGTTGCATACAAGGAGTCTACATAAGCTTGGATATTCCCGTTATAGAGCGTGTCGATCTTATCGTACATAGCGGGAAGATACTTCTTGTCCACTTTCGTTTGATACTCTTTCAGCATGGCGGCAAAGACTTCCTTGTCAATGGCAGTATCCAGGTTGTCATACTTTTCCAACAGCTTCTTCATACGGCTTACCACTTGCTTTTCTTCCGCCTCAAAGTCGAAGTTCAGAATTTCAAGCGCAAGCTGAACCAATTCAGGACCATTGATAAATGCTTCACCGAAATAAGCCAAGGCACGGTTTATCTCACGACGATTGCCATAATTCAGCTCCAGGGAAGAGAATAAACGAATAAGTTTCTCCCTTTCTTCGGGATGCGCCTGAATCCATTCGCGCAGTGCAGCCTCGGCAGCACGTTTCTTTTCCAGCACTTTCAGGTGTTGAATCGCTTTATTGGTTCCGATACTATTCTTCCAGTAATTAGAGCTTTCATCGTACTTTGAGGCATACTTAATACGGATGTCCGGACGACGGTCCATTTCCCGCTTCCAGATAGCCTGTTTCACTCCACGCACGTCAATCATAGCCTGATTGATGCCGTTCATCATCTCCTCGATGCCATACGAAGAGAGATAACGCTCCGTACTCCCCGGATAACCGAGCGTCATACAGAAAGAGCCTTCCTTATATCCTTCCAAAGAGACAGGAGCTACATATTCGGGATGATAGGGCACATTGTCCGGAGAATAATCCGCCGGACCGTTCTGAGTGTTCGCATAGATACGGAATACGCTGAAATCGCCCGTATGACGCGGCCACATCCAGTTGTCCGTATCCCACCCGAACTTACCGACAGAGGAAGGGGGAGCAAATACCAGGCGGACATCATTATAATCACGGTAAACAGACAGCCAGAACTCATTTCCCGCATAGTAGGCGTCAACAATACCCGTCAACGTGGAGTCCTTTTCCGATACTTCCATCCCGATTACATTCATCACAGAATCGACTACCACCCGCCGCTCGGATTCCGTCTTGGCGTGTTTGGCGGCAGACAATACCCGCTTGGTCACATTTTCCGTACGAAGCAGGAAACGGACATATAACTCGGGATTCGGCAGTTCTTCTTCGAGGCTACGGGCCACAAAACCGTCTTTCAGATAATCATGTTCTACCGAAGAATGCTGCTGGATACTACTAAAACCGCAATGATGATTGGTGAACACCAACCCGTCTTCCGATACGACTACTCCCGAACAAAAGCCGCCGAAACTGACAACAGCATCCGCCAGACACGGCTTCTTCGGATTATATAATTTATTTACAGGCATCTGCAAACCAAGTTCTCTCATTACCCGGTCTGTTTGCTTATTCTTCTTAAGATTTCCCAATAGCCACATTCCCTCATCGGCAAAAGCATTCGACAAGCAAAGAGCAAGGACAATAACTGCGGTCAGTCTGAATTTCATGCTATTATTTTTAGATTCTTTATTCGGTAATCAACCTCAACTTTTTCGCCCCTACCCGGGCTTTCAGCCACTCGCTGATTTTCTCTTTCTCCGTATTCGTCGGATGTTTGGCAAACTTCATGACAGCCAGCGTCACCGTATCCGTTTTCATCGAATCTACCCGTACTTCGAGCGAGTGAGCAATGGAAAGCGTAGTGATAGAAGGATAAAGCACCTTCAGTTCCGGCACCAGTGTACGACTCATTTCATCATACGATTTATATTGTTGGAGAGTTGTCTCCAGTTGAGTTATTTTGACTTTCTGTTCCTGAAGCCGTTGTTCGCTGTTCTTGTAGAAGTCTTCCATTACCATGGCACGGATAGAAGACACATCCACCGCTTCGTTGTTCATACCCTGCAATACTATCAGCTTGGTATCTTCAAGTTTATACTCTTTCAGTTTACTGCGGGCTATGGAGATCGAAGCGTCCGGCACTTCCGAGCCGATCAGGACAACACGGACTTCCTTATGTTCATAGCTGACCTTTTTATCAAGCACTTGCGTATTCTCGAATCCCAACTGTTCGTTGATAAACCGGTTGGCCGCCGCTTCATAGAAAGTACTTTTGATAATGCCGAATGTCAGATAAACAGCCGGGCACATCGTCAGAATCACAATCAGGATGATATATTTACGCACCGTCTTTTCACGGTTTTTATCAACGAACTCTTTCCGCTGGAAATGCATCACACGCACACCGATAAAAGTTGCGAGGCTAATGAATACGGAATTTATGAAGTAGAGGTAAAAGGCTCCCAGAAAATAGATCAGATTACCGGAAGCCAGCCCGTAACCTGCCGTACAAAGCGGCGGCATCAATGCCGTAGCGATAGCGACACCCGGAATCACGTTCCCTTTTTCTTTCGTAGAAAGAGCCACCACACCTGCCAGACCACCGAAAAGTGCGATGAATACGTCATAAATTGTCGGCGATGTGCGGGCCAGCAACTCTGACTGCGAACCGGCAATAGGCGCCAGAAGGAAGAAGATTGTCGCCGTCGTCACACTGAAAGCGGTCGTAATAAGAAAACTCTTTAAAGAACGTTTCATCAGTTCGAAGTCGTTCAAGCCGACAGAAAGCCCTACTCCCATGATAGGCCCCATCAACGGAGAAATCAACATGGCACCGATGATCACGGCGGTAGAGTTCACATTCAAGCCAAGTGACGCCATGAAAATGGCAAAGATAAGAATCCACAGGTTCGCCCCCTTGAACTCCACACCTTTACGGATAGAATCAACTGTTGCCAGTTCATTATCCTTATCCTTTCTCAAATCCAGATATTCGCCTAAAAAGGACTTTATGGCGAATTTATTACGTTCATCTGTCTTCATAAGTTATTTCTTCTTTATAAATCGATTAATAACAGGTAGCTGACTTAACGGCAAATCTTTCTTGACGATGTATGCTACAAACAACAATAAAAGCACAGTACGGAAAGCCAGACGGAGCACAAGATCAGAAATCGGCACTTGGTCGCCGATCACATACAGTACCGCAGCAAGCAGGATATAAAGTCCCAGACTTTTCAAGTCATACTGAATCGGATACTTCTTCTGTCCCATCCAATAAGACAACAGCATAATCACCCCATATCCGGCAACAGAAGCCCACGCAGAAGCAATATAACCATACACAGGCACAAACACAATGTTCATCATCACAATAATGGCACATCCTATCAGTGAGAAATAAGCCCCCCAACGTGTTTCATCCGTCAGTTTATACCAAAAGGAAAGATTGAAATAGATTCCCTTACATATTTCTGCAAGCATCACAACAGCCACTACCCCCAGCCCTTCCCAATATCCTCTTGCCACCAGATAGCGCAACAAATCCAAATAGAACATCACGGCAAGGAAAGCCAACAATGAGAAGATGAGGAAATATTTCATTGCAGCCGCATACATTTTACGATTGTCCCCTTCTCTGTTTTTTCCAAAAACAAAGGGTTCGTATGCATAACGGAAAGCCTGCGTAAACATAGCCATTACCATAGCAATCTTACTGGTAGCCGCATAAATGCCCAACTGGACCAGTCCTTCCTGACGATCCTCGAAAAGAAACGGATAAATCATCTTATCCACCGTCTGATTCAGAATACCGACCAGCCCCAGAATCAACACCGGGAAAGAATATACTACCATTCGTTTTAGCAGTGCCTTGTCCAACTTATAAGCAAAGCCTCTCAATTCAGGAATAAAGAAGAACATCTGCACTGCCGAAATAATCAGATTACTGATGAAAATATAACCTACCAGATAATCCGGATCATAAAACCAGGAAACCGTTGCCGGAAAATGAACATTCAGCCACGGACAGAGCAACAGAAAGAACAGATTCAAGCCAATTCCACCGATAATGGAAAGCAATTTAATAGCCGCAAACTTAATCGGTCTTTTCTTATAACGTAAGTAGGCGAAAGGAATGCACTGGAAAGAATCCAAAGCCACCACCATAGCCATCATCGCTATAAACTCGGGATGATTGCCATAATCCAGCAGATTGGCGATCGGTTGCAGGAACAGTAGACAGAGAAGGACGAAAATCATGGATACCCCGCCTACTGAAAGCAAAGAGTTTGCATACACTTTCATCGGATCTTCCCCTGATTTATTGGCAAAGCGGAAGAAACCCGTTTCCATACCGAACGTGAGCAGCACGAGCATCAAAGCTGTAAATGCATAGACATTTGATACTACTCCATAGCCTCCGGAAGAAGCCGGTAAAACTGCTGTGTACAACGGTACCAGCATATAATTGAGGAATCGACCGACAATACTACTCAATCCATAAATCGCAGTATCTTTTGCTAATGATTTCAGTCCAGCCATGTTCTATTTTATCAGATTAATGATATTATAATACTACCTTCACCCAAATTGATTAAAAGTCGGTAGTATCTCCATTCTCCTCCTTCGGGAAGGAGGAGTACCCGTAGGGGGAGGTGGTAGGATTTTCTCTCCTTTTTTTCACAACCTCCCGAATCTCCTCCACAATCCGCGTAGGATTCTCAAATACGACTCTATTCTCAAAACGTATTACCCAAATATTTTTCTCATTGACGAGAAAACGTGCACGATTATCAGCATAATCCATAGCTTCCGTAGTAGAATGTACTTCACCGTCCAACTCTATCCCCAGCCGGAATTGCGGGCAATAAAAGTCTAAAATATAAGGACCGACACTATGCTGCCGACGAAACTTAAGTCCTTCTATTTGCTGCCCTTTGATTAATTTCCAGAGAGTGGCTTCGGCAGAAGTACTCATATTTCTTAAATCTTTTCGAACGGATTTTAGTTCGGGCTTATTCATTATATCGTGCATAGATAATTGTTTTATGTATTCACCTACCACCTCCCCCTACGGGTACTCCTCCTTCCCGAAGGAGGAGA
>OOCD01002438.1_pt1 | contig 9884 bp, 7 predicted proteins | sample 1671791 | NCBI WGS metagenome assembly OOCD01 (sample SAMN06348193, study PRJEB24527) | human gut metagenome | biome: human gut; feature: ankylosing spondylitis patient; material: feces | host: Homo sapiens | place: China | collected 2015-10
AATTGGATCACGTTTCAAGATATCTCCCGGCACTGTACAAGTCAATATATCCGCTTCTGCATTCAACGCTTCGTCACGAATACACGAAACCAGCGTAATTCCCAGCAAAAGGCATACAATAAAATAAGTTACTCTAATCATCTTATGTCTGTTTTACAAATAATAGGTTTTCCTTAAAAAGCAAACCGGATACAAAAATACGCTCCTTTTCCCAAAAAGCCACCGTATTTATATTTTTATCACAGTTTTTATTGTATCGCTCACCTATTATTTATACATTTGGCTCAACAACTTATAATATCTAATTCATAAGACCATGACAACACGCAGAGATTTTATCCGGCAAGCGACCTTATTAGGAGCCGGACTTTCCATGAGTCCATTCTTTATCAACGCGACTCCTGGAAGTGTAGGAGCGAACGACAAAATACGCGTCGGACTAATTGGCTGTAAAGGAATGGGATTTTCAGACCTACAAGCCTTCCTCCGGAATCCGGAAGTCGAGTGTATCGCATTATGCGACATCGACGACGAAGTTCTCAACAGTCGCGCGGCTGAAACTCAAAAAATCACAGGCAAGAAAGTTAAAAACCTATATAAAGACTGGCGGAAACTGATCGATAACAAAGATATCGACGTTGTCATTGTCGGTACACCCGACCATTGGCACTGCCTGCAGATGGTAGCCGCCTGTGAAGCCGGTAAGGATGTTTATTGCGAAAAGCCGTTAGGCAACAGCATTGAAGAATGTAACATTATGGTTCGCGCCGCCGAGAAATACAACCGGGTTGTACAGGTAGGACAATGGCAACGCAGTGATCCGCACTGGCAGGATGCCATGGCATTCGTACACAGCGGGCAATTAGGCAAGATACGTACCGTCCGCGTGTTCTCGTATCAAGGTTGGTGTCCTTCCATCCCGGTCAAACCGGACGAACCCGTTCCCGCAGGAATCGACTATGACATGTGGCTGGGTCCGGCTCCCAAACGTCCGTTCAACCGTAACCGTTTCCATTTCACCTTCCGCTGGTTTTGGGATTATGCCGGCGGACTGATGACTGATTGGGGTGTGCATCTACTCGACTATGCACTATATGGAATGAACGTTACAGCCCCCAACTCTATCATGGCTTCGGGAGGCAAATTCGGATATCCGGATGACGCCTGCGAAACACCGGACTTGCTTCAAACAATTTATACATTCGATGACTTCACCGTCATGTGGGATCATGCAATCGGTATCGACGACGGAGCTTACGGGCGCAATCACGGCCTGGGATTTGTCGGAGAAAACGGAACACTGGTTGTCGATCGCAGTGGCTGGGAAGTAATCCCCGAAAAGGTAAGCGGCAAAGCCCGCATGGAAGCGGTTCCATTGAAGAAAGCATATGGTGAAGGCGGTTTGAACCTGCATGTCAAGAACCATCTGGAATGTATCAAATCGCGCAACCGCAACTGTAATGCCAGTATCGAAATCGGCGCCCATATCGCCAAGTTCTCCCAATTAGGCAACATCGCCTACCGTACCGGCAAGAAACTGACTTGGGACGGAAAGAGTTTCCATGACGCAGAAGCAGACAAATATTTATGCAAGGAATACAGGACACCTTGGGAGTTACCGAAGATTTAAACCAAAAGGGGTTGTGTCAAATACAGGCACAACCTTTTTTATACAATAACTTGCTCACGTAATGGATTATCTATACTTTTGCTTGAACGAAAAATCAGAATAGGAACAGATTATGAAGATAACAATAGAAAACGGGAAAGAAACAGTCATCAATCTTTCCGGACAATTGGATACGTTAACCTCCGTCGATCTTGAAAAAGAGATCGCTCCCATCCTGCAGGGGGAAGCGCAAACGGTAGTGCTCGACGGTGCGGAACTGACCTACATCAGCAGTGCCGGACTCCGCCTGCTCCTTACACTGCAAAAAGGGATGAAGAACAAAGGAGGCTCTTTCCGGCTGAAGAATATTCAGAATGAGATTATGGAAATCCTGAATATCACCGGATTCTCTCACATCCTCACGATCGAATAACAAGTATCTTTATTCCGGCAGATGACAAATACGCTACATATAAAGAATGAGCTGAAACAGCTAACCCGTCTATACGCGTTTCTGGACCAGCAAGCCGGTACTTATGAACTGGGAGAACTACAGTCGATGCAAATCAAACTGGCACTCGAAGAAGCCGTGACCAACGTCATCCAGTATGCCTATCCCGACAAAAAAGACCAGGACATCCGTATCGACATGAGCTACGAGAACAAACGGCTGACAATCGTCATAACCGATACCGGCATCAGTTTCAACCCTCTCGAAAGACAGGAGCCGGACCTTACTCTCTCATTGGAAGAACGCCCGACAGGCGGCCTCGGAATTTATCTGGTCAAGCAACTGATGACGGAAGTCAGCTATAGTCGTTCAGCCGGGAAAAATATACTCACAATGGCAAAAGACATTTGTTGATATGGCAGACTTCGACATTAGAGATATAGCAGCGCTCAAAGTAAAGCTGCAAATCATAGAGAAGCTCGTATTGGCCGACTGGATCTTGATTATCCTGTCGATGTATTACGACTGGGGAGGATGGATCACCTGCCTGATCGTTATTCAAATCATCCTGTATATCTACAAATCGAAACTGCGCAAACAACTGAAACAGAAAGAGTATCTCGCCAAAGTGGTAGAAGAGCGAACAATCGAACTCCGTATCCAGCGCGACCAAGTGCTGAATGAATCCAAGAAACTATCCGACGCCCTCGACGCTCTGGCGAAAGCACAGGACGAACTGGTCCGCAAGGAAAAACTGGCTACTGTCGGACAATTGACGCAAGGGTTGGTCGACCGCATCCTGAACCCGATCAACTACATCAACAACTTTGCCGGCCTTTCCGCCAATCTGATCAAAGACTTGAAAGAAAACATTACGGACCAGCAGGCGATCATGTCAAAAGAGAACTACGCCGACAGCATCGAGATTCTCGATATGATCAACAGCAACTTGCAGAAGATAAACGAACACGGCTGCAACACTGTCCGGATCGTCAAAGCAATGGAAGAATTGTTAAAAGACCGTCACGGCGACGTCACTCCAACGGACATCTGCAACCTCTGCAAAGTGAACGTAGACGTGATCCGCAAGCAGTTCAAAGAAGACATTGAGAATAAGCAGATACAGATAGAACTCGACTGTCCGGCAGAACCCACGACCGCAGAGATCAACATTGAGCAGATGAACAAAGTGATGCTCAACCTACTCAAGAACAGCCTTTACGCATTGCTGAAAAAGTTACAGAAAAAGGACTTCACGCCAATCATCAACATACACGTAGAAAAGAGACTGAACGGGACAATTTTTCTCAGCATCCGCGATAACGGCATCGGCATCGAGGACAACATCAAAGCCAAGATATTCGAACCGTTCTTCACCACGAAGCCCACTGCCGAGGCTGCGGGTGTCGGTTTGTACCTCTGTCGTGAAGTCATCCTGAACCACCAAGGGTCCATCATCGTAAAAAGTGAAAAGGATAACTTTACCGAGTTTATGATTACGATTCCTATTTATCAAAAAAGCAACAACAATGAATGAGGACAGTATGAAAGAGTTAGAACGTCTGAGAAAACAGATCAGCCAACAGGAAAAGATGGCTTCACTCGGACTGTTGAGCGCAGGTATCGCACATGAGATACAGAACCCGCTCAACTTCGTGATCAACTTCAGCAAACTATCATGTAAGTTGCTGCAAGATATGGAAGACGTATTGGACGAACTGGAAAGCAAGCTCTCTGCCGAGGTGGACGAGGAGATTAGGGAAATCATGGACGACCTCAAAAGCAACATGTGCAAGATCGAGGAAAACGGCAACCGGGCATCAAGTATCGTCCGAGGCATCCTGCTCTATTCCCGCGGCAAAGACGATGAATATATAGCGACCGACCTCTGCCAGCTGACAAAAGAATATGTATGGCTTTCCTACCATGCTGTCCGCGCCAATAACAAGAGCTTCAATGTTACCATCATAGAAGAATACGACAATACACTCCCGTTGGTCAAAGTAATCCCGCAGGACTTCAGCCGCGCTGTTCTCAACCTGATGAACAACGCCTGTTATGCTGTCTTCAGCAAATCCAAAGGTGTCGCTGAAAATCCTTATAGTCCGACCATCAAGGTAAGACTGGCAAAAGACAGCGACCGGGTACGGTTGGTTATCGAAGACAACGGCCCGGGAATCACGAAGGAGGTCAAAGAGAAACTTTATACGCCGTTCTTCACCACCAAACCGGTCGGAGAAGGAACCGGTCTCGGCCTCTCTATCACCAAGTCGATCATCGAACAAAAACATAACGGAACGATCGAGATGGAATCGGAGCCGAACGAATTCACCCGTTTCACAATCACCATTCCGATTAAATAATCAGAGAAACAACGCTACTATGGCTATAAAAATATTAAGTGTAGACGACGAACTTGACCTGGAAATATTGCTGACTCAATATTTCCGGCGCAAAATAAAGAAAGGTGAATACGAATTCCATTTCGCCCACAACGGACTGGAAGCACTCCAAATGCTGCTTGCCATGCCGGACTTCGACGTGATCCTGAGCGATATCAACATGCCGGAAATGGACGGACTTACGTTACTCACAAAGATTAACGAGATGCGTAACCCTGCGCTAAAATGCATTATGGTATCGGCCTACGGCGATATGGAGAATATTCGTAGTGCCATGAATCAGGGAGCCTTCGACTTCACGACCAAGCCAATCAATCTCGAAGACCTCGAACGAACCATTGAAAAGGCAGCCGAGCAGATCGCTTTCATCAAGCAGGCACAAAGGGAACACACACAATTGGAATCCATCCAGAACGACCTGCATGTCGCCCAGGAAATCCAGCAAACAATCCTGCCCAAGACATTCCCTCCGTTTCCGGAGTTGAAATCGTTCGACTTGTATGCCTATATGAACGCAGCCAAATATGTAGGAGGGGATTTTTATGATTTCTTCCGCATCGACCAGGACCGCTTGGGCTTCGTCATTGCCGATGTGTCGGGCAAAGGTGTTCCCGCCGCAATCTTCATGGCTATCAGCCGGACTGTGATACGTGCCATCGCACTGACCGAAAACTCGGCTTCCATGTGTATGCAACGTTCCAACAACATTCTCTGCCAAGAAAGCGTAAACGACATGTTCGTGACCGTATTCTACGGTATCCTGAATATCCATACAGGCACCGTCACCTACAGTAATGCAGGGCACAACCCGCCTATCCTGATGAAAAAAGACGGTTCCGTTTCCAAAGTACCGTCCACTGGCGACATGATATTGGGGGCGATCAACGATGCCAGTTATCACGAAAAGGAACTGAAGATGTCACCCGGCGACAATCTCTTTCTCTATACCGACGGGGTAACAGAAGCGATGAATACGAAGCATGAACTATACAGCGAACAACGGCTGCTCGAAAACTGCCGGACACTTGCCGGAAAGAACCCGAAAGAGGTTGTGGAAAAGATAACCGAGACGGTTGGCGAATTTGTCGTCGGTGCTGTCCAATCAGACGATATTACATTGCTTTCGATCAGTTACAAAGGGTGACGAAAATGAATTGACCAAATTAAACGCACGAGTTGCCAACTCATGAATATGGATTCCCCCAAAAAATAAATATCCCAGCCTCCAATAGGAAGCCGGGATACTTATCTTTTTATGTATAGAAATCTTGCTTACTTCAGCAAAGCATCGCGGATCCCCATGATCTCGGCATTAGCAGCACGAGCGCTCTGGATAGAAGCAACCTTTTCTTTCAGCGGAGCAATCGTTTCGCCTAACTGTTTCAAATCAGGATAGTAAGCAGCCAAATCGGCAACCACCTCTTCCAACATGCTGACACGTTTTTCCATATTTGTAGAAAGACCGGCAGAAGTAGCATCACCTTCTACAACTAATGTCGGATTGGCAATTAAACAAGCATATTCGGCAGAAGCAGCACCTAACATTTCAACTTCGGCATCTACTTTGTTTTCAGCAGCCATCTTTTCGATGATCTTGTCTTCCTGTGCGTTCAAGAAAGCCTGCAATTGTTCTTTAGTTGCATCTTTCGGAGCCTGTTCTTTCAGGATATCCAAAACAAACGACACATTCAGGTCTGTAGCCAACTTGGCTATTACGCCTTCCACTTCGGCTGTCGGCTTACCGATCGCTTTCAATACGTTATAATCAGCCATATACATACCCAATGCACGGGCTTTCTGTGTCGGTGTGCTCAATTCAGATAAGGAATATCAGAATCCGGCATATCCTTCAACAATTGAATTGTCTCTTGTTTCAACTCCTCAGTCAACAGGTCTTTCGGAGCCTTACCTGCTATAACAGCGGCTTCTTCAGTCTTTTCGGCTTCTTCGCTTGTTTTCTTGGCTCCGTTGCAGGAAGTCATTCCAAACACTAATGCTGCTACGGCGAGCATGCTTAATACACTCTTTTTCATATTGTATAATTTAATAATTTATTATTTCGAGTCTTAAAATTCGTTCCGTTTCAAGAAACGTCCCGGAAACTCTGCGAATATAGCGATAATCGACAATAATGCAAAGAAACCTATAACCAATAAATTAAATTTATAAGTAGAAATATGATATCCGGCCCAATTTTTTTCATGGCTGTAGAAAGCGGCACGTCCGAAACGGTTGTCAGGCTCCACATAAACTTGCCCGATCGCTGGGTAGATACGATGGTTCGCTTCCTTATATAGATGACGTCCTCCAGTCCCCATAACCAGGTCTTCTATTGCCATATTATGATGGGCTTTCTTCATCTTCATCAGTTGCTCGGTCCCTTCTTTCCGGCCGCGTTCCTGCTGGATTTGATCGAGATAGGCAGTGAAGTTGTGCGCCCGTTCATGCAAAGCGGCATCCACTTTGTCCAGATATGCCAGATATCCCTCTCCCTCCATGCGGGGAGCGATACGGGCTGCACGGCTCAATACGGCCAACTCGTTCTCGACCGTTTTCCGCTTATCGGGATCATCTTTTAGCGCAATCTGTTCTACCAAGCTGCGTACCTCCGGTAAATGAACGTTCTCGTAATATTGCGCCAGATACTTTTCTTTCTCAATCGGGAAATAAGGACGGTTATAAGCGTTGTTGCAGAACTGCTCCACCATCAACGCTTCAAAAGCCCAGCGCGAAGGGATCACCTCGCCGATCAACGGCACGATGTTCTCATCCGAAGCCCGTGTATTGAGATCGTCAAACTTGATGACCAAGCCGCAAAGCAATATCTGGGGAATCAACAGAAGCGGGATCGTGATATAGATCGCGACAACCGAGCTCATCGTCTGCGAAAGGATCAATCCAGTCAGGTTCGCCAGGAACGACGTTGCCCACAGGATGCTCCACCACGTGCCGAACATCTCGCTCCCCACTCCGATAATGGTATTCCCCACCCCGATGAACAAAAGCGATTGCAGCCCCGACACAGCCAATAGATACACCATCTTGGATGTCAGATAGCTGCTCCGGCTCAACCGGAGGAAATGTTCGCGCTTCAGGATCGTCCGGTCCTTTATAATTTCCTCAGCACTGATGCTCAACCCCATAAAAGTGGAAACAATGACTGACATGAAGATATAAGACACGAAATTCTTGTTGGCAAGCAACGTATATTCATCCCCGTCCATATAGCGGGTCAGAAGGGCGACGATCAGCGCAAGCAAAGGGGCTTCCAATAACGTGATAGTCAGATATTGCTTATTCGTCAGCTTCGTACGTATATTTCTTTCCAGGAAGATCAGGAATTGTTTGAACCAGGAAGGTTTCTTCTGCTGGTTCTTCGGTAATGCTTCCTCCTCGACAGGCGAAAAAGCGGGACGGGAAGCAAGATATTCGGCATGCCATTCCTCCGGTGTGAACTTTCGGATATTCGTTTGGTTTCCAGAGTCGTCGATCTTCTTAGAGTCAATGATATTCAAAATCAATTCGGGATTCACATTACCACAGACACTGCACACGCTGATATCCGGATCAGTATACTTGGCCGCCTGCTTGAAATAGGTGATTGCCTCTATCGGGTTCCCGTCATAGATCGGATAGCCTCCTCGGTCAAGTAGCCACAGGCAGTCAAACAACTTATAGATTTCGGACGAAGGCTGATGTATGTTCACCACCACCAATTTACCCCGGTGAGTCTGTTCCTTCAGGAGCATGATTACTTTTTCGGAATCGGAAGACGACAATCCCGATGTCGGCTCGTCAAGATACAGGATAGCCGGCTCACGTATCAGTTCGAGGGCGATATTCAAACGCTTTCGCTGACCTCCACTAATCGTCTTACGAATAGGGGAACCGACTTCGAGCCCCTTTATCTCTTCCAAGTCCAACTCCTTCAAAACCTTTTCCACACGTTGCCCAATCTCCTCGTCCGTCAAACGCGCGAAACAGAGTCGTGCCGTATACAAAAGGTTCTGATAAACGGTCAACTCCTCTATCAGCAAATCATCCTGCGGAACAAAACCGATCAATTGGCGTGCATCCGGAGAGTCGAGCGGATGGCCATTCACGGTGATCATTCCCTTATCGGGACGAATATTACCGTTCATGATTCCCAACAATGTCGACTTCCCGACCCCGCTCCCGCCCATAATGGCAACAAGCTGTCCGGATTCGAGATTGAAAGAGAAGTTATGCAACCCGTTATGGCTGTTCTTAAATGTAAAATCAATATCACGTCCGGCCAGATGAATGACCTCCTTGTGTTCGTTTTTATTAAAAACAGCAAGCAGGTTACTGTAATAGACCGGCAGGAACAAAGGCCCTTTCAGCACACTGCTATGTTGCCAGGCATAAAACATATCCGACGAAAGCGGAATATCATTCATAAATACCTGCCCGTTCCCATGATAGGTGAAAATATGCTTATCGAAGCGACGGATATAGAGCACACGGATGAACCCTTCCATCCCTTTCCGCGTGATATGGTTGACCTCCGCCTCCTCCTCTCCGCTGATCGTCAGCAAAGACAAAGAAGTTTGCCCTGTGATAAAGGCAAGCGCATCGTCAAATTCTTCCTGAGGGATCGAAAAAATATCAGCTACCAGGCGGAACAGAGCCAGATGTTGATCCGCCTCCTCACTGTTCGTATAGGCAAACTCCACGAAACGGATCAGCAAAAGCAATTGTTCTTCGGCTCTCAACTTTACTTTCATCTGTTCGCATATATTCCGAACAATCTGCTCTTTGTCCAGTACAAAGAGCGAATCGTCATACATATCGCGCAATGCGTTGTAAAGTTCAATATACTCTTTATGGGAACGTACCCCGAAGTGGCTGGAGAGATAAGAATGAACGGCACGACTTGCCTGCTCCCTTTCAATCCGCACGGAGGAAGCGAAAATAGCAAATAGATTTAATAAACCGTTTAATATGGTCTCATTCATTTATTTTGTCTGTGTAAGATAAATTGCCTGCAAAGATAGTAAAGATTCGAAGGAAAAAACAAAGAATATCAGAAACGTAAACAGCCAAAGTTATACATGATACCTTACCGGCACTACCTGAAACCTCTCTCAGGCAAGCAGCCAACTAACCCGTTTCATGCCATCAACTAAGTCAAAACACCCCAAGAACTAAATCAGAACATATAGTAAAGTATCTATTGGTAGTTACTACCTGTTGCTTATACGTAGTACTATCTATCATCAACTAGTAGTTACTACATATTCGCGATAGATAGTAACTACATATAAATAATATGCAGTATGTTTTGAATTAGTTTACTATGACTTTCGAAATAGTTTATGGCATGTTCCGGACCAGTTACTCTTTTAGAACAGACAGATTCCGAACAAAGTAGCAGAAAACCAAAGGTTTCGGATCATAA
>OOCD01002439.1_pt1 | contig 9881 bp, 6 predicted proteins | sample 1671791 | NCBI WGS metagenome assembly OOCD01 (sample SAMN06348193, study PRJEB24527) | human gut metagenome | biome: human gut; feature: ankylosing spondylitis patient; material: feces | host: Homo sapiens | place: China | collected 2015-10
TTTTATGTGGCCACATTCAGTGTAGCAGAGGCGCATTTTTTTGTGGAACCAGCTCTCCCAATCAACAGGAAAACAACACAATGCGGGAATGATCAGGCAGAAAAAACACTTCCGCATTCATCTGCCAAACCATTCCCGCATTCCCACAGTTCTTTGCGAAAATTTTAGGATGCCGTAAAAAACAGCCTCACCAAAAACGCTTTGAGCAACACGCCCAAATCCGGGAGCTGACTAGCGATCCCTGCATCCATTCACGGATGGGAATGCCCATCGCCTCCAGGACGCCGCTGATGACCCACACGAAGAACAGGCCCGCGCATATCCTCGCCGCAACGGACAACATTCTCATCGAACGTCCCATGATCTTCATGAAGACGCTGCCGCCGCCGACCGCCAACAGGAGCAGGGTCAGCACGGCTCCCGTTGGCGTGAACATCCAAGCGAACAGGACGGTGAGAAAATCGGCGGCTCCCTGCCCAGCCGTCTGAGTAACAGTGCCGGTGTCCATCAGAATGCATCTCCATCCGTTTCGAACTCATCAGACGTTTTCTGGCGAGGTGGGTTCTTCGGCGCGTTGAGGTTCGCATGGTATTTCGCCGCTGCTTCCTTGACCTCTCCCGTGATACGTGCGCTCTCCAATGCGTCGGCGGCTTCCTGCTCGCTCATGTGGCCCTGTTGCCGGAAGTTGTGCATCATGCTGTTCTCCACCACCCCGAACGCCTTGTCTCCATCGGAGTTGAGACTTCCGTCCTCGGAGTGCATCTCGTTCAATGATTCATCGAGATCGAACGGATTGTCTTCGACCGGAGCAATCGGAGTCATGACCGTCGTGGGCCTGTTGCCCAGGCTTAGGATTTCGTTGCGGCTCTTCTCCGCTCTGGCTCCCAGTGCGCCGATTCCGACCTTGGCTCCATGCCAGAAGTCACGGTTGGTGGCGAGCTTGCCCAATGCGACTGCACCTGCCGGCAGTGTGATCGGGTTGGATGTGAGTGCGGCAGCGGCGATACCGGTCGCCGCGACTTTGGCGCCACGCTTGACCACGTCACGCAACGGTTGGGATTGCATGACACCTAGGGCTGCCTTGCCTGTCGCGCCCAACAGCATAGCTCCTCCGCCCAGGCCGCGTGCGGTCTGATTAAGCAGGCTTGCACCTTTTGCCATGGTACGGGCGCGGCCGAGCGATGCGCCGGGATGGCGGGCCATATAGTTCTTGACGCGATCATCGTAGGACATGCCGCCCGTCATGAACGCCTGAGCTCTGTCGGCTTGGTTGGCGAAACGTGCGGCGACTCCTGCGAGGGACCCGCGTACGGTGCCTTCGTTCATGCGCCCCCATCTATAACTGAGGGAGTCTGCTCCGCGGGCTGCGATCGCATCGTATTCTTTCGCGTTGCGTCCGTACAGGTTGCGGTCGCCGCCGTCGAGGTCAAGATTCTTCCTCTCCGAATCGAGCATGGAGTCGAGTTTGCTTTCGCCGGCGGTGGGACCGAACATCCTGTGGCGCGGTCCGGCGTTGCGACTGGACATGCCGCCGTGGTTTCGGCTTGTGAGGAGCCGTCCCATGAGGAGACCGCTGCTTATTCCTCCGCCGATTCTCCTGAGGCCGGCCAGCACTCCGCCTGCCATGGCTCCACCGGTGGCGATTCCCATCATCGCTTTGAAACTGAACGGGTTGCCGACTTTGAGCACGCTGGTACAAAACAGGCTGATGGCCGCGATTGCAAGCACCGGACTGAAACCGCTGATCACGTTGTACATGAAGCTGCTGCTCATTTCGGAACAGAACTTCAACATAAGCTGGCAGATGAATGTGGCGATGGCTCCCAAAGCCGAATACAATCCGCCGGTCATGCTCAGGTTGCACGTGTATTTCACCCAGTTCTTCAACACGTTCTTCGGAGCTTCGCCTATGGGGAAAGCTCTCACGAGGAACGCTACGACGAGGAACAGCACCATCAGGACGAGCATGAGCTTGGTCATGATGAGGATGACGCTGAGCAATCCCCAGACGATCATGTTGCAGATGCCACCGAGCACGGAACCGAATGCACCCAGATTGTCAGGCGCTGAATTGCCGTACAGGTTGTCCAGGGTGATTCGCATCGCTCCTTCTCCGGTCGAAGAATCCTGCGTGTTACCAAGGTTGGCTTCACGCCAGGTTCCGCCGACGTTGGGGATATCGAAACGCCAGCCCAGGTTCGCGGCATCGGCGATGTCCGTGTTCTGGACGTTGCCGCTCGAATCACGGAAGTCATTGTCGTTGTGGAAGGCCTGATACTGGTCGCCTTTGAATTGCTTTGTGCCCAAAGCCACATTGCACAATTGGAGTATGTTCTGGTCTACCTTGACATCGTCCCCGTAGAAGTGGGCCCCGTTCCCGCCTGAGATGTCGCTGAATCCATCCTTCTTCAATCTGACGGTGAGCTTCCCGTTTTTGATGGCTCCTGTATCCTTGTCCCCCATGTTTTTGACGAGGATGTTCCAGCCGTCACGGCCGTACACCTTCCCACTGCCGTCGATACCGCAGGTCTCCCAAAAGATCCCCGCTCTGGTCAGTCGAACATATTTATCCCGGTCGTTCTGCTCCTTTTCCTTGTCATTGACGGAACTGTCCTGAGGGTCGATCCAACCGTGTTCGCTGAACAACCATTCCGCTGTGCTGGAATCGATACTCAAACCGGTTGCCGCATTCGTCAATGTCATTTGCACCGCAGGATCGGTGTTCGTGTTCATGTCAAGCACATGGCAGTACGCTTGCTGTGCGTTGTCGGCCACACCTGACGGCGTGTTCGGCCCCGCTGACGGATTACCCCATTGCATCGTCACCCACGATCGGAGAGCCGTTTCCTCCCACATGCGGTTCACGGCCTTGGTGATAGAGGATGTGTCTCCCCCGTTGCCGCTGGTCGCGGTGTCGTACTGCTGGTGCATGGCATACAGGTAATCCTGGCAGTTCGTATTACGGTTGAGTGCTTTGTTGCTGAACGCCATCATGTTCGATTCGCCGTCGTTCAACCCGTCCAGATCAAGTCCGACGGTGAGCTTGTTGACTGCGCCGTTGATGGTGTTGACGACCCACCAGGGACTGCCGGTCGCCGGTTCGGTCGCATTCTCCGCGGTTTTCGAGGCTCCTGTCCCCAACACGATGAGAGCCGCAAGACACAATACCGTGGCAAGCAGTCGTTTGCTCGCCTCTTTCGTGGTCCCGATGTCGAATCCCGCCGCGAGAAGCCATACGACGATGGCGGTCACCATCAACGCCGCGGGAATGCCGCCGGCCATGACACTGTCGATAAGGTTCGCCGTGGCGTGGTCGACCGACGCTCCGGCGGTCTTCAATGGGGTGAAGCTTGCCGCGAACTGGCTTAGCGACAAGGCGCACGACCAGCAGAGCTGCGTGATCTGCATCAGCATGTTCGGCAGGATGTCCCTCGTCGTATGGCTGATCATGGCGGATGCCGCTCGATGGTTCGATGCGGCTGGTTATGCTGCCGACATTGCTTCCCCATCGGCCGGACGGAAGACATGTCGTGTAATCGACTTGGGTGCTTGTGGTCGTAGCGCATGCCGGCGCACTCGCACCGCCATCGTTCTCGACCATGGCGAATGCTTGGGAGGGCAGTACGGCCACTGTCATCAGAACGACGAGCAGAACAATGAACAGCATGTTCCGTCGCGCTTTCATCCTGACCGGGAGGCTGGGCTGCATCTGGGTTGAAGCGCTCACAGTATCCACATCTCCTTCAGACTGCTTAGATGCTCTGGCTGATTCGAATTGGGGTAGAAAACCTCTCCGGCGATGTTCCGGCTCTGCAATCTCCTGAGGAGTCTTTTCCATCGGACCTGCTGGGTCCGGTCTTTGACTTGGCCGACCATGAGGAATGGTGCGGCGACCAAGCCGATGAGAATGAACACCACGCCGAATGTGATGCCGATGATCGGGGCGAGCATAAGACAGATCAACAGTCCTATAACACCGCCGATGATTGTCGAGAACACGGTCTTGGATCGGGCTTCCGTGCTTTTCGTGATCATGAACGTGTTCTTACGTTCGATTGATGCGGTGGATGAGACCTCGGTGATGTCATCCATGGTTTCCCTTGGATGCAATTGTCTTTGCTCGCCCATGAATATGTTCCCCGATCAGATTCCGAGGTAGTCTTTGCCCTGACTGCCCACGGCGTTGACGATCCAGTCAAGAGCTGTCAGCAATGCCGGGATGGTTATGGTCGGGCCAGCGAAGATGAAGATGACGGCGAGAACGACGATGACTCGTGTGACGCTTGGACAGAACATGGAGACCAGCTGGTTGCTTCGCCCCATCGCCTTGCTGATTCCTCCCAGGATAAGCCCCAAGGCCAAGATCACTGCGGCAGCGGCGCCCACCTTGGTGATGAGCTGTCCGGCGGTCGAGTTGAGGATGCCGTCGAACATGGCGTGATAGCTTCCGACAAGATTGCTGGAAGCGGCGATTTCTATGGTGTTGCCCATTATTGGATTCCCTTCGAATTTGGTTTGAAGGAACCCTCCTGCGTTTCCCGAGTGTATCAACGGAATCGGTTGATAACGATAGGTTTTCGGTTTTTAACAAAGTTTCTTGCATTCTCAGACAACACGGGGAACACAGATTAAGAAAAACCCATCCGGCATCAATGGAAGCCGGATGGGTTGGCATGTTTTTTTGCGGTCCTACTTGTCGCCGGGGCGATAACCGTCGTCGAAGTCTTTCACGCTCACGATGAACGCCGGCTGGATCTGTTCCATGTTTCTGGTTCTTACAGCGGCATGGTATTTGGGGAGGTTCGTCACCGCTCCTCCAGTCCACCCATCCAATCCCTCATTGTCGGTCAGACGTGCCGCGGTCAGCGTGGCTATGCGCGGAATCGACGTGTTGTAGCTGATGAACGTCGTGTACCCCAGGAACGAATCCAACAACGTGTCGGACAACTGGGTCGGGTATTGGGTGGCAAACACGAGAATCAATCCGAACGAACGCCCCTGCTCCCTCAGATTCTTCAACACGTCGTCCGACCCGTTCGCCAGCAGGCTCAGCTCGTCGCAGACGAGCATCGTGTGTTTGCCAAGCGTCAGCCAGTCCTTGCAGTGTGCGAACACCGTGTTCCAGAACCGGTACATGAGCCACGAGCCCAGAATCTTGTCCATGAGCTCGGGAAGCGAGTGGCCATTGTGCGGGGCGAGCACGATGTGATAGTCGCCCGGGTGATCCAATATCCACTTCCATGTGACGGTGCTGCGTCGCGGTGTGAACATGTGTTCGATGGCGAGGAACTGGTTGACCTTGTTCACCGAGGCGTTGGTACGCTGCAGTATTTCACGATCGCTTCGCGCCGCCTGCCCCTTCTGATCCGGTCGTCCGTACAGTTGTTCTGCGGCACGCGCGGCCAACGTCATGTCTATTCCGAGAGGATCGTCCTTCAACTCCAATGCGAGAGCCCTGCATACCTGTCCAAGCGCTCTGGCTGATCCGGTTTGACCATCCGACCCACACAATGCGACCACGGCCCAGCCGATGGGTGACTGCTGTTGCCTGAGTTGACCGGCCCCGGGATACTGTTGCTCGAGTTGTCTGCATCTTCTTAGGATGTCCCCTGGCTTGTGTTGGTCGTATCGGCTTGCGGCCACGCCGATGGTCATGGATTGGGTGATGATGTTTTGGGAGTCGTTCTGAATGTCGCCGGCATTGAATGCGTATCTCATGGTTTTGGCGACGCTTTCCGCCGTCTCCTGGGCGTTCCTTCCCTCCTGCATTCCGAGCAAATCGAGACCGATGCTGGAAGGGTCGGTGAGGTATATGACACGTGGATGGGAGTCAATCCCCTGCGTTTGCCGATACCGGTCCAGCACTTCCACTCCGGTGTCGTCCTTCATCCAGAAGTGGATGAGTCGTGAATCCGTTCCCCACACGTCACGGCTGGTATCATTGCGATGGCTGATGGCCCATTGGCTGATGCCGTGGGTCAGAACGGTTTTTCCTGATCCGGCTTCACCGCTGATTGCGATTCCGCCATAGAGCTGTGTCGGATCCAAGTATCCGGGACGTCCGGAATCGTCCAATCCGATCAGGACGCCTCCATGGGACAATGGTTCGGGCACCGGGTGAAGGTCCTGTTTCACCGCCGTGGATTTCTGCACCGGCATGAACAGTGTGGTCGTGGTCATTGGGCTGAAGACCAAAGTGGTGCGTTGCGGGCCATATCCCGTCGCATACACTCGTTTGTCTTTCATGCCGAGTTTTGTTTCGGTGTCACTGAGATTCGCCTTGCGTTTGCGGCGAAGCCACCAGTATCGGCGTGGGCGTTGGAGAATATCATCCCATAGAGTGTTCCTCCACCATCTGATTCCAGCTGCAACAGTGAAGGCAAGAGGAACGATCCACAACCATGACGGTATCGGCAACAGGATCAAAGAGCAGTACGCCAACAGTCCCAGACATGCGAATTTGTAGTGCGGCGGTACTCGGAAGTACATTCGAGTGCTGTTGTCGTCGTTCAGCATGGCTTTCGCGTTTGCGGAGAGTAGTCCACTCAAAACCCAAGGCACCAGCAGCATCGCCGCTACCGTTCCCGCCAGCCAGAAGAATGTGGCAAGACGAATCGGAGTGATGACGGACAATACCATCGTCAACAGGGTGACAGCCAAGGTCACGATGAGTCCGCCCAACTTTGGGTAGCTGGGATGACTGCTCATGTTGGAGAGCAGCGGGAACATGGCCTGTCCAGCCCGTTGTGCGAGTTCTGCGTTCCGGCGGCTGTCGGCGCATGCTGCGGTGACTCGCGCGCAGAGCGTGTGTGCTGCGACAAATTCGTTGCCGTCCTCGACGGTGGAATGCTCGTCGGCAACCCAATCTCGAATTCGGGCCTGTTCGAAATATCCTTGCCTGCGGAGCGTTACGCTGACATAACTGTCTGCCGGCATCAATGCTTCGACGCTTTTCCGAATGCCGGCGGAATCGGTGCGCATCTTCTCCATCGTCGCCTTTGAATTCAAGCGGGCCCGCCATGGCACAAGAGAGTGAGCTGATCTGCTGATTCCTTCCGGCAGTTCGGGTTCGCCGTTCCCTGGCAGTGGGCTGATGGAAAAGCCGGCGAGATCACCCGCCTTGCGTATGCCTTCGCCATCGCCATGCACATATTCACGGACCGGCTCGTTTCCCACTCTGACGAGCAGCAGCGTGCAGTCCTCCAGATTTCCTGGGACATCATCCGCGATGGATCTCAACTGGTCGCCATCGAGTTGTCTGATGCTGCGAGTCACCTCGTACCATGCTTTTTCTTTTTCTCTCATTCCGATGCCCTCCTGTCAATTCGATTGTTCTGCGGTTGCCGGTTCGGTGGAGTAGAGCATGGCCAAGGGGAATCCTTCCGGCAAGTCGAACTTGGTCAGCTTCTCTCTTTCCAACAGTTGATATAGCCATGTGGTCATGCGGACCGTCGCATCCTTGTCTGCCAACGCCCATCCCAAATCCGCATACCCGTCCTTGACGGTGCTCTGGTCGCCGATGGTTTCCCTCATCCGTCGTATGGTCTTCACCGCAATGTATTTGGAAACGTCGAACATGATCGCATCCAATTGCCAGAGTCGTATTTTTTTCAAAGCCGGATTGCGTTGCAGGTTGACCATGAGGAACGGGACCACCAGCGAACGGCGTCCTGTTTCGCAAAGCGTCCGTATCTTCTGCAATGCACGGTAGCGTTCGGTCTTGGCTTCCTCCAAACGCTGCTGGTTGGTTGCGAAATTTTCAGGAAGAGAGTTCAACGCTTTCACCTCCGATATACCCGTAGAATCCTCCCCGGTATGCTTCCGGCTTCCGCCATCCACTGACATCCCAGCCCCATTGGTGTCTGATTGTTTCATCCATGACCGTCCATCCCCAGTCACGGATTGTCGTCACAGGTTTTGTTGATGGGGTGCATCGGCTCCAGTCCGGTGAGAACATGCTGTGTTCGACGTTCAGCATGTCCCGGTATGTTCCGATCCCGCCGGTCGGGTTGCCTTGCTCGTCGAACCAGTCGTCCCATAACGCGAATCCCATACGCGACGCCACGGATGGGTCGCCGACCAACATCTCGTCGGCATGGCTTGCCGTTTCGATGATGCTGCCCAATGCCGGGTACTGCCATTGGCTGGTGTCGCGTATGAGCAGCCAGATACAGATGAGTCCACGTCGTTGCATCGGCGAGTAGGCGAGCAGCTTCGACCAATTGGAGATTTTCTGGCTCATGTTATTTGGGTGGACCTGCACTTCGATTCCCGCAAGCACGTTGTTCGATGCGAGTGCGGTGATGTCCGTCGAACAGCTGTGAGGCAGTCCGGCTTCGCTGACCGCCTGCGGGTCGATGAGCCGGAACGCTCCCCAACCGTCGCCGCCGACGAGTTTGATGTCCGGATTGACACCGAGATGCAGTCCGACGTGCGCCGCATACGTATTGTGGCGCACGTGGCGTCTCATTCCGATCAACTGCTTGTCTGAAAGCATTCGACGAAGCCAAGTTGCTGAATTAAACAGGCCGAGCGTGTTTCGGATGAGTTTCTTGTCGGAGCTCAACGACAACCAGGTTTGCGGGATTATCTGCCCGGAAAATCTTTCGTAAGGACTGAAGCCGATGTCGATGACTCCCAGCCGACACAACGCGCCGTACAGGTTCGGTTCGTCGCGATGGAATTCGGGAGCTCCTTTCACGGAGAGTCCCGCCCGAAGCTGGTCGACGGTGCATGTCCTCCATGAAAGCAATGCGCCGATGATGCTCGTAACCAATTCACTGTTTGCCTTGACCATGCTTTCCGCGAACAATCGGTTCGGGACGATCCACTGATGACGTTGCGCCAACACTCCGGGGTGTTCGTTGTTCGCCACGTCGCTTCCGCGAATCCAATCGGCGTCGCTACCCATCGGCCATAGAGCACGGTCATCGGGATTCGGTGTGAGTGAGAGATCAACCACGATGGAACCATCCTTTTTTCTTTTTCACTTCTGTTCACGCTGAACAAACGGCTGCTCCCGCAAAACCTGTAACTGTGGAAGCGAAGAACCCATTCAAGGGTCTGCTCTCTCGCCAAGTCCAGATTCGAGTCAGCCCAATTCGATTTACCGGATGCGATCAGATTGCCGGCCTCGACCGTCTGGTACTCGACTCCGAGAAAAATCCCGTATCTTGAATAATCAAGTGGCCGGTAGTCTGTCATTCCGACCGGGACCGTGTCTTTTATTCCGATACATTCTCGGGGCAAACCGTAACGGGGAAACGCGCTGAGCAGATTCAACGCATCTCCTTGCGTTTGCACGCCGGCCTTGACGATGACCAGGCAAAGGTCGCCGGCGAGAACGTAGGGGACGACCATTCCTCCGGCGGCTGTGTTGCTGTCCTGCAGATCATCTGCGCTGATACGGTCGAGATCCAAGACGACGAAGTCCCAGAGCTTGCGTGCTTCCTCGATGTATGCGCGGTAGTGGTCCCACGACACCATCGCACCGGCCGGTGGGGCGAACGAAACATCGTAATCGATGTTGAACATTCGTCCCGAATTGGCGCCGTATTGTGTCGCCATGCCGGGACGCCAGTCGGCTATGGTGCGCGCCGGCATACGCTGCCCAGGGTCGAAGAAGGAACGTTGCGATGACTGTCTCATGTTGCCGTCGATAAGGAGGGGGCGTAGTCCTTTTTCTCTTGCCCGCTCGCATAATCTGCGTGAGGAAACCGTCTTTCCCACGCCTCCAGTGTTCGATGTGACAATGATCATGGGTGCCGTCTGGCGGGTCCTGTTCAGGATGATATCGCCTACCAGACGCTTGTCGATTGTCTGTATCCGCCAGAACTCGTGGACGAAATCCGTGATGCTTCGGTCCATGAAATATTCGGGGA
>OOCD01002450.1_pt1 | contig 9842 bp, 10 predicted proteins | sample 1671791 | NCBI WGS metagenome assembly OOCD01 (sample SAMN06348193, study PRJEB24527) | human gut metagenome | biome: human gut; feature: ankylosing spondylitis patient; material: feces | host: Homo sapiens | place: China | collected 2015-10
GGGTAGGATTGTGGGAGTGCGTAGCACGAAACAATCCGTTGGCATCATTGTTGGGGGCTTTTGACCCCAACATCAATTTAAAATGTAAGGAAAAGTACTTCTCTGCATTTTCAATAATTTTAATGGAGTGATGATGATGAGATTATTTAAAAAATATATTTCCGTTCATAAGCCTGCAACGATTATTTATGATGAAACTTTCTATCAGATACTCAGAGAGACTGCCCGGCATCCGATTGTCCTGCGAATGAAGCTTTATCCCCACCACGGAACAACGAATTGCTATATTCACTGCCTCCATGTTGCTTATTTTAACTATAAGTGGTGTAAGGCACTTGGACTTGATTATGAATCTGCCACCCGTGCCGGTATGATCCACGATCTCTTTTTATATGACTGGCATACCCATGCAAAAGAGACCGGAGAATATTTCCACGGACTGACCCATGCACGGCGGGCTCTTAGAAATGCACAAAGGCATTTTCATCTCAACTCAACAGAAATGGATATCATCCAGAACCATATGTGGCCGGTTACGCTGCTTCATATTCCACATACAAAAGAAGGCTGGATCATTACTCTGACTGATAAATATTGTGGACTCCTGGAAACCTTACGGTTATTGTAAGCAGTTCCTTTGATCTGTTTTCGATCAAAATATTATGCCAAAAGCTCTCTGCAATCCTGTCGGAGGATAGATCCGACAGTGGATTCATCCCTGTCTAATATAGAAAAGGGATATGGAACAACACTCTTTCCATATCCCTGCATCATGATTGACAAATCTTATTCAGATTTTGGTCATTATTTGTTCAGTTCTCGTAACCGTTCCAGTTCCTTCCTTAACCGTTCATTTTCCTTTTCTGCCGCATCCGCTCTTTTTTTCTCTATCTCAGTCTCCCTTTTTTCCGCTGCAAGATCCGCTTCTGCCTTTTTCCTTATATCCGCCAGCTCTTCTTCCAGCTCATCGATCATCAGCTTGACCGTATTCCTGTCCATGATCTCCAGTTCCTCTGAAAACATCTCCATCATCCTTTCACCGTTCCTGCAGATCTGATAAAATTCCTTATAAATTCTCCGAAAATCCGGGTTATCCCGGCACAGTTCCAGGATCATTTCCGGGTCATCCTCACATAAAAATATAAGCCATTTGTCCAGCCTGCTCCATTCTTTCCTGTCTTTATTTTGGATGATGCTACGAAAAATGTCAAGGCAAATGAAGGTATATTCCTGCAGCAGATCCAGCTCCAGCCCCGTATCACTTTTCTGACGGAACCGGTGAATCGCAACCTTCTCTGAAAACCGGTGGAAATCTCCCCGACTCTTCTCAAATAGCACGATTGTATACACTCGCCTGATATTTCGGTAGGCAAAGGTATCTCCCAGTTCTTCCCGGACTCGTTTATACTGCCGGAGCAGCAGATCTGCGGAATAGCAGGCACTCCTCTCGCCCGGAAATCCGTATCCGATCTTCTGTACTTCCACATTCGCAATACTGCCATCCTCAAACTGGATCACGATATCCATCACCAGCAGCGAACTTTCCGCTGCGATCCGTCCTGACTCATTAGGCAGGACTTTCAGAATCTTCACTTTCCGCCCCAGCACTTCTGACAGGAAGTCACTGAGCCGTTCCGGTCTTGTATCCGGGTTCATGATGGCTTTAAAAAAGGGATCATAAAGCATTTTAATTCCCCGGACTCCACTACAGATCTCCAGGTATTCCTGCTGATAGGATTCTTTCCAGCCCCGGTACTGTGACCAAAGCTCCGGCTTTTCCCGGAATCTCTTCCTGAGTCCGTATCATTGGAAAATAATTCTGTAACTGATTTTTCATAGGCATTTCCTCTCTCGTATTTTTTCTTCTTTTATCCCCGGGATTTTACATTGGATCTTTTATCTTTGTTTCAGATATGACCGACGCCGTCATTTTTATTTTACATTGCAATCTTTTCTTGGATTGCTGCTTTGATCAAAAGCAATAGACCAGTTTCTGAATCCAGAATCTCCTTTTGAATCGGAGTAGTTACAGAATAATCGGGTACACCCAAAAATGCAAGGTGTTTCTTGTTCATAACTGAAGTTTTTTGTTGATAAACTATGGATATCTTCTTTACTTCATTTACAGAACAAACTTTTTCTTTAAAGAATGACTATCTTCTCGCATAAAAAAAGAAGCAATGTACTTCCAGTTTCTATACATTGCTTCTCTTCTTATTATACTGCTGTTTTCTTTTTTTAACAGAGTTGATTATTTAATCATTTTATCCACAGGTTTTCCCTGTAAATACAACTTTTTTCACAGGAATCTTTTGAAATCCACCTGCTTATTCACAGGCAAACGCTTTGATCTTTGCATAAATACTGTCTGTATCCAGTCCATACTTCTTCAGAAGTTCCAAAGCCGGACCGGACTCACCGAACGTATCATTGATTCCGATCTTCATCACCCTGGTCGGTGCTTTCTCAGAAAGTACATCACATACTGCACTTCCCAGTCCGCCGATCACGGAATGTTCCTCTACTGTTACGACCCTGCCGGTCTCTTTTGCTGCTGCTACGACCAGCTCCTCATCCAGTGGTTTGATGGTATGGATATTGATGACTTTCGCATCAATCCCGTCAGCCGCCAGCTTCTCTGCTGCTTCCAGGCAGTTGCTGACCGGAAGTCCTGTTGCAATGATCGTCAGGTCTTTTCCTTCTCTCAGGACAACCCCTTTTCCCAGTTCAAACTGATAATCCGGTCTGTCATTGATGACCGGCACTGCCAGACGTCCGAATCTCATATAGACCGGTCCCTGATGTTCATAAGCTGCCTGTACGGCTGCCCTTGCCTCTACATCATCGGAAGGATTGATCACGACCATTCCCGGAATGGTCCGCATCAGGGCGATATCCTCGTTGCACTGATGGGTTGCACCATCTTCCCCGACGGAGATCCCTGCATGGGTAGCTCCGATCTTCACATTCAGGTGCGGATATCCGACGGAGTTTCTGATCTGCTCAAAGGCACGTCCTGCCGCGAACATGGCAAAGGAACTTGCAAACGGCACTTTTCCCGCTGCTGCCAGTCCGGCTGCCACACCGATCATGTTGCTCTCTGCGATTCCGCAGTCAATGAACCGTTCCGGGTGGGCTTTCTTGAAAGTTCCTGTCTTAGTCGCTGCTGCCAGGTCTGCATCCAGTACAACGACCTCCGGATGCTCCGTTCCAAGCTGGGCTAATGCATTTCCGTAACTGTCTCTCGTTGCGATCTTCTTTACTTCTGACATAATGCTTCACCTGCTTTCTCTAATTCTTCCATTGCCACCTTGTATTCCTCATCGTTCGGGGCTTTTCCATGCCATCCGACCTGGTTCTCCATAAAGGAAACTCCCTTTCCTTTGACCGTCTTTGCAATGATGGCGGTCGGCTGCCCTTTCACCGTCTTCGCTTCTTTGAATGCGGCGTCGATCTGATCAAAGTCATTTCCGTCAATCTTGATCACATGGAAGTTAAATGCTTCAAACTTCTTGTCGATCGGATACGGCGAGTTGACTTCCTCGATCGTACCGTCGATCTGAAGATTGTTATTATCTACAATCACAACCAGGTTGTCCAGCTTATGGCTGGCTGCCAGCATGGATGCCTCCCACACCTGGCCTTCCTGGATCTCACCATCTCCGAGAAGTGTATACACTCTGTAGTCTGCGTCATCCATTTTTCCTGCGATCGCCATTCCAACTGCCGCTGAGATTCCCTGTCCCAGAGAACCGGAAGACATATCCACGCCCGGAATGTGTTTCATATCCGGGTGTCCCTGCAGGTAAGATCCTACATGACGCAGCGTCAGCAGGTCCTCTTTCGGGAAATAGCCCCGCTCTGCCAGTGCCGAGTAAAGCCCCGGTGCAGTATGTCCTTTGGAAAGCACGAACCGGTCACGGTCTGCCTTCTTCGGCTCTTTCGGGTCGATCCTCAGTTCTTCAAAATAAAGGTACGTAAAAATGTCTGCTGCTGAGAGAGAACCGCCCGGATGTCCGGCTTTGGCACTGTGTACCGATGATACGATGCCCTTGCGGATCTCGTTTGCAGTCTTCATAAGCTTTAACTTATCCATGATATCTCCTTCTTATAATGTCAATTCTTTCTATCATCAACCATGTATTGTCTGATTTTTCCATTTATTCCCTGAACACGGCCAGGTAATCCTGCCTTATCCAAAGCATTTCAGAACATTGATCTTTCATTATACATGGATTGATTTTTTATTAGATGCTCATCCTACCTGTTAATGACCATCTCCGGGGTTTTTACAGTTCTGTTCTTCCATCCAATGCCCTAAGCAGCGTCACTTCGTCAATATATTCCAGATCTCCACCAACCGGAACACCGCTTGCGATCCTGCTCACTTTGATTCCCGCAGGCTTGATCAGCTTACTGATATACATTGCCGTAGTCTCACCCTCGACACTGGAGTTGGTAGCGATGATCACTTCATCTACATCCCCCTGAAGCCGCTGCATCAGTTCTTTCAGCCGGATATCCCCCGGACCAATTCCCAGCATCGGAGAAATAGCACCATGCAGAACATGATAAACTCCATTATATTTTCCGGTCTTTTCATACGCCGCCAGATCCCGTGGTGTCTCAACTACCATGATCGTCTTCTTATCACGGTCAGGATTACTGCAGATCGGACATACATCCTGATCCGTCAATGTGCAGCACTCTTTACAGTAACGCACATTTTTCCTTGCATCCACGATCGCATTTGCAAGTCCTTCCACCTGATCAAGTGGCATATTGATCACATGAAATGCCAGCCGTTGTGCCGATTTGCTCCCGATTCCCGGAAGACGGGAAAACTCTTCAATCAGCCGGCTGATCTGATGACTGTAATAATCCATTAAAACATCCCCGGCATTCCACTGCCAAGACCACCTGTCAGTTTTGACATTGCGGCACCTGACTCTTCTTCAACCTGACGCAGAGCTTCATTCGTCGCTGCCACGATCAGGTCTTCCAGCATCTCAATATCATCCGGATCAACTACCTCTTCCGCCAGCTTCACCTTCGTAACTTCTCTTTTACCAGTCACAGTCACCTCTACTGCACCGCCTCCTGCAGTTGCAGTAAATTCTTTTGTCTCAAGCTCTTTCTGCTGTTCTTCCATCTGACGCTGCATTCTCTGAGCCTGCTTCATAAGATTTGCCATATTTCCCGGCATTCCGCCACCCGGAAATCCTCCACGCTTAGCCATATTTAATCCTCCACTGTAATCTTCATGTTAATTTTCTTTTCTATGTCCACAAATGTATCCTCAAAGTGTCTGCCTTCTTCTACATGCCGTACTTCGACTGACACCTTTTTCTCAATCTTCTTCTCAATCAGATCTTCCAGTTCTGCGACATGGTCTTCACGTCCGACCATGCTGGCTGAAAGACTGTCCGGAAGCACGATCATCAGACGGTTATCTCCTCCAAGACTCAGTCTTGCTTTCTTCAGATAACCTCTGAGCATTCCTGAAGCCTCATCCGCGATTGCCCGGAAATTTTTCACAACTTCCTGCACATCCTCCGGGATTGCATTTGGCAGTTCCGGTTTTGGAAGACGGTCTGCCTGGCTATTCTCACCGGCATCACGATTGACATAGACAACCCGTTCTGCCACACCAGCACCCTGTTCCACCTTCTCTTCCACGGCACGGATCCGGTCAAGCAAAGTATCCTGATTTGTCTCCATCGCAGGAACACATAACTTGATCAATGCAACTTCCAGTAAAACTCTCTTCTGCGTTGCATATTTCATCTGACCCGAAAGCTCTGAAAATACTCTGATATAACGAAGCAGCATATCCAGTTCGATCATATCTGATTCTTCCTTAAGCTGCATCATATTTTCTGTGGATACATCCAACACGTCCTCTATATTATCAGATGTTTTCACCAAAAGCAAATTCCGCAGATACCATGTGAAATCCCCGACCAACTGGGTAAGTTCTCTTCCCTGCATGACCAGCTCTTCCACAATATCGAGAACTGCTGCCACATCCCTTCCGATCACATTTCTCAAAAGCTTGCTAAATACATCCGTATCCACCGCCCCAAGTACCTCCAGCACATGATCGTAAGTCAGCTTCTGTCCAAGATAAAATGCAATACACTGATCCAAAAGGCTCAACGCATCACGCATCGAACCATCTGCCGCCTTCGCAATATACCGCAGTGCCTTATCCTCCACCTCGATCTGCTCGGTATCCATCAGTTCCTGCATCCTCGCAGTGATCGTTTCAATGCTGATCCTTTTAAAATCATAATGCTGACATCTTGAAAGGATCGTGATCGGAATCTTATGCACTTCCGTTGTTGCCAAAATAAAAATAACATATTCCGGCGGCTCCTCCAGTGTCTTCAGAAGTGCATTGAAAGCTCCGATCGAAAGCATATGCACCTCATCAATAATATAAACTTTGTACTTTCCTTCTGTCGGGCGATACGTCACCTCTTCCCGGATCTCACGGATATTATCCACACCGTTATTCGATGCTGCATCAATCTCGATCACATTCATCGAAGTGCCTGCTGCAATGGATTTACACATCGCACATTCCCCACAGGGACTTCCATTCACCGGATGCTCACAGTTCACAGCTTTTGCAAATATTTTTGCAACCGTTGTCTTTCCTGTCCCACGCGTCCCACAGAATAAATACGCATGCCCGATACGGTTCGCCTTGATCTGATTCTGCAATGTTGTAACTATATGCTCCTGCCCTTTTACGTCCTCAAATTCTGCCGGACGGAATTTTCTGTATAGTGCCGTATATGACATGTATTACACCTCTTGTAATTTATTATTTGGAGATGATACCAGGATCAAAAGGTCTGACACCACGTGTGCTCGCACACTAGTGGTAGAATGACCTTGTGACCCGCCCCAATATGAGCATAAAAGTGGGGCGTAAGCACCACGATATGCGAATGTTGGGTAGGATTGTGGGAGCACGTAGTGCGTAACAATCCGTAGGTATCATAGTCAGGGGCTTTTGCCCCCGACATCTTTGGAGATTTATTTATCGCCAAAACTGATTCCGATCATTCTTGCCTCCTGGATCAGTCCACACTGCGGATCAACATATTTCAGCTTTCCTGCCACCTCTTCCAGTGGAATCTTCACCGTCTCGCCATTCCGCATGGCAACCATATAACCATACTCTTCATTCAGGATCAGCTCTGCTGCTTTTGCTCCGACTCTTGTTGCAAACACACGGTCATATGCACACGGAGATCCGCCTCTCTGAGTATGTCCCGGAACGGTGATACGCACCTCTTTATCCGTCTCTTTCTGGATCTGCTCCGCCAGTTCATAAGCAATCGAAGGATATTTTCTTTTCGCAAGCTTCTCCTTATACTCTTTCTTTTTCAGCTTTGCATCTTCCTTTGAAATTGCACCTTCTGCAACTGCAAGAATCGTAAATGGCTTGCCTGCTTTTGTACGTCCGTCGATTACTTTCGTGATTGCCTTAATATCATAAGGGATCTCCGGAAGAAGAATGATATCTGCCCCACCTGCAATTCCTGCATGCAATGTCACATGTCCTACCTTATGCCCCATTACTTCAATGATGAATACACGGCTGTGGGAAGTGGCTGTTGTATGGATCCGGTCGATCGTATCGGTTGCAATATCCACTGCACTCTGAAATCCAAATGTCATATCCGTTCCCCAGAGATCGTTGTCGATCGTCTTCGGAAGTGTCACAACATTCAATCCCTCTTCACGCAACAGATTGGCAGTCTTATGCGTTCCATTTCCGCCCAGTATCACAAGACAGTTCAGGTTCAGCTTGTGATATGTATGCTTCATCGCCTCTACCTTATCAAGTCCGTCCTTATCCGGCACACGCATCAGCTTAAACGGCTGTCTGGAAGTTCCGAGGATCGTACCTCCTCTTGTCAGGATTCCTGAAAAATCCTTGGAAGTCAGCATGCTGAAATCCGCATAGATCAGTCCCTTATATCCATCCTTAAATCCATAAATCTCAACATCCTCTCTCTTAGAACAAAGTCCCTTCACAACTCCACGCATCGCCGCATTCAGAGCCTGACAATCTCCACCGCTTGTCAACATTCCTATTCTTAACATTCATGCATCCTCCTTCATTGCTGATTTCGCACTTTCATATGATCCGCTTTATTCTTCCCGGGCATTCTTTTCATGGATATTTTCTTCACGCATTTTTCCTTCATGCATTTTTCCTTTAGCAGCATTCCCATTCAGCTCTGCAACATCCCTGCAGTGTATCATGCCCTTTTAACAGAATAAATCAGGCAGCCGGATTTCCCAACTGCCTATTATTATAACCTATTTGCAAATGTGCCACAAGAACCAACCTCGATTGCATTGATTTTAAACCATCTTGTATCCATACAGACAAAACGCCGAGAAACTGCCTGCATGATTTTCTACAGCTTTTTACGGGATTGCATTGTCACCTCTATGCAAGAAATTCTTCCAGTATCTGACGGATCGCCTCCTCCCTTAATGCAGGTTTGTCTTCCTCATTCAGCCGTTCCTTCAGAACTTCCCTCACAGCCTGCCTTGCTTCTGCTTTCGCCGCCGCATTCACTCCCGTTCCTGCTATGGAATCTGTCTTTTTGACTGACTCTGATCCTGTTTCTCCTGATTCTCTGCCGTATCCTGTACCTGATTCCATTTGCGGCTCAACTCGCCGTGGTTCACCTTCAATATTGATTGGAAGTTCCACCGGTTCCTCACGCTGCTTTCGGAACAATTTTCTGTTCTGAACCTTTTTCTCCCGCTCCTTCACATCCGGCTTTGCAGCTACAGTCTCCTCCTTTTTTACCGGCTGCTCCGCTGCCCCATAATTTGCCGATGCGATCACATTCAGTTCCTCTTTTTCTGTTACCCTTTGTCTTCGCTGACGGACTGCACAGGTATTGTCCAGATAATCGATCATGTACATTTTTACCCCCTGGATTTTATACGGTTCATCTGACATCCGCCGGATGACTTCCAATAAGATCATCTCCGCTGCTCCGACAGCTATATATTGATAAACGGATTCTACTGCTCCGTAATAAAGGTAATCAGCCGACGCTCCTGACAACGCCAATATCCCAGAAAACCATACCGTCAGAATCTCTATCTGTCTCCATGTATGGATCTTAAAGAGAAAGCCTCTGTATTCATATATGTATTTTTCTACAAAGGCATCTGTATTTTCTACCGTGTCATGTACCATGCACGCATGTTCATATTTTGCTTTCACAAGCTTTATCAGTCGGTGTGTACTCTTGGACATTGTTCCTGCTGCCCGGATCAATCGGTTCAGCGTTACCTGATTTACAAGTTTTGCAATCACTCCCAGTATGCCCATCGCTGCCATCAGATATCGAATGACATTCGTATTCGCTATTACTTCTCCTATCATAGCCAACCCTCCTAATTTTTCCCACTTTCCATAACCTGCAAAACTCACAGATGCACGGTCATGTACGATGGGGTTTGTGCATATTATAGCCTAACTTTTCGTGCCTGTCCTGCAAAAACGTTCTACAAGTTTCTACACTTCCATGCGAGAAAATGCAGAAAAAAAGCACCTGCCAGTTCAGAGGCACGTACCATAAAAATCATCTTTAAGGATTGATCTGTACGCATTCTCAGGCTCAGATTCTTCCTTCATATTTCTTTCCCGAAAATGTCGGTTTAAAGAGAATACACCCGAAAAATAATACACGATTGTATTTTATTTTTTTATTTGCTATAATTCAGATGATGTCAGGGGCAAAAGGTCTGAAACCACGTGTGCTTGCACACTGGTGGTAGAATGACCTTGAGAC
>OOCD01002467.1_pt1 | contig 9791 bp, 8 predicted proteins | sample 1671791 | NCBI WGS metagenome assembly OOCD01 (sample SAMN06348193, study PRJEB24527) | human gut metagenome | biome: human gut; feature: ankylosing spondylitis patient; material: feces | host: Homo sapiens | place: China | collected 2015-10
GCCGTGAAGCATCAACAGGTAACTGTTGCGAGATATGCCAAGGTATAACCTCACTACGTTACGGTTGTACATTGGCGCTCTCGCCGACTCATAGACTCCGCCGGTGCGGTACTCGCAAGCTCGCACCTATTCACCATTATAGAACTATTTATATGAAAGAAAATATTGAAAATTCATCCAGTTCCTCTGACGAGACAAGAAGCGTCTTTATCGGAGCTAAAGTCACTCCCAGCCAGAAAGAACATATAAAATCACTGGCCGAACAATGCGGCATGACCGTAAGTGACTACATATTATCACGCGCGTATAACTTCAAACCCAAAGCAAGACTCACGAGAAAAGAAGCTGCTCTGTTGCAGAATCTGGACGATTGTCGGTCAGACCTCGTAAAATATACATCTGCACTTCATGGAATGTCCACAAAGCAACGCATGATAATGTTCAATCAGATTCCGTTCATGGTCGGTTGGCTTAAGGAGCTTGGCAATGTAGCCGAAAGTGTCTGCCAGTTCTTGAATGCTGCAAAAGAGAAGAACAACATTCCGTCTAACCCTAAATCCAAAGAAGAATGATTGCAAAAGCCAAAGCAATATCGCACGGAATAAACGACCTCCGTTATATTACCGGAGAATCACAGCACAAGAAACATCCGGAGAAAATCTATCGAGTAGTGGACAATCTGTTACCCTCTCAACCAGACGCTATGGGGATATGGAACTCCATGCAGTTGACCTTATCCCAATATCGGCCTATAAAGAATTCTGTAATCAGAATCGAGTTGAGCCCATCGCCCGAACATACCCAATTCTATGACATTGAAGATTGGCAAACACTTTGGCAGGAATTCGCCGAGGAGTTCGACAGACAAGTGATTACTGGCAAGAACGGAAAAGTCCGTTCCTGTCCGACCAATTTGGCGGGCAGCAAATACTCAGTTTGGTTGCATACGGAATCCAAAGGCGAAGTCCCTCACCTCCATGCTGCGATTTGCCGTTTGGATGAAGATGGCAATATCAACAACGACCACAACATTCATCTTCGTGCACAACGTGCAGCCGAGCGAGTGGCAAAGAAACGAGGCTGGACAACTGCAGCGCAAATCCGAAATTGGAACATTCCACAAGTGAACCGGGACTGTATGGAGGTGTTGAAAGCAATGCCATCATGGTCATGGGATGAATACAAGAGTGCTCTTATACGGAAAGGTTATACCGTCCATGAAAGAGAGGACAAGAAGGGTATTCTTCGTGGATATGCACTCGTGCATGGGAATACCAAATACAAGGCTTCCGAATTGGGAGTCGGCAGGAACCTAATGGTCTCGAAACTTCCTGCGACATGGGAGAAACTGTACCATCAGCCAGCAATTGCCATTAGAAACAATACACCCTTAGAGGTTCAACAAATAGCAGAACATAAGGCTGCACCTATTGACTACACCCAATATCGCCCAGACCATTCGGATATGATTCCCTACACCCTTACCCATAAAGATAAGGAACACAAGTTCTATATTCCGGAAAAAGTGCTTGACTGTTTCAACGACGAATTTAATTACAGGTTCGTTTCCAACTCGCATGAACTGGCTGATATGGCCGTGGCTATTTTTGTCGGACTGCTTGATACGCCGAATGTAGCAACCGGCGGAGGTGGCGGAGGTTCGCAAAGCGAGCTTCCATGGAGAGATAAAGACGAAGACGATTTGCAATGGGCTCGCAGATGCGCTCGTGCTGCCAGTCGTTCGTTAGGAAAGAAAACGAAAATAGGATTAAAACGATAAGCGCATGAAGAAGAAATTTGATTTTTCCGCAGAAATGGCAGAAGCGGAATCCATAAAGTCCAATCCTAAGAATGAATATCAGGAGGAAGAAAATCGCCTACTCGATATCAATGCACAAGAACTTGTCAAGCTGAATGACAACGTGTTCAAGTTGAGAACGGATGTTAAAAATCTGTCCAACTCTATACGAGAGTGTAAACCTATCATTTCTGAAGAAATGCAGAAGATGGCAGTAGAATTTGGCGCAAGGCTTCTATGTGATTTTCTCAGTCAGATTGAAAGCAAATGCAAGGAAGCCGAGCGGAGAATAAAGAAAGCCGACAATGCCATCCATATTCCGGCTACCACATTTTATATCACCATTATAATACTGGTAGCCCTATCTTCTTTTTTCGTCAGCATGATAGTGGCCAATGCAGAAATATTGCATTCAGCGTTGATATGGAAAGCAGTCGTTATCTATATTCTTATTGCAATTTTGGGGATTGCCATGGCTATAATCGTACCGAAGATTTTGGATAAATGGACGTAATTGAAAGTTTACGAATCTTTAGAAAGCAACTATCATTGGCATTTGTTTGGTCGTATCATAGGCTATAACAATCCTGTAACCGCCGTAACTGTTACGGTGGTTACGGAATTGTTGTATAGTTCTGCGATTTGACATTTGAACTAAAAGTGCATACAAGCTATACTTCAATCAACATAGCTATTTTCTTTGAACTTGTCGGGTACATGTCGGGCATCTTCTACGTTTTATTTAACAATGACTGAGCTTAGTGCATTTTCACTTGGACTTGCTAACTTAGACCGTTTTTCTCCAAATGATCGCACAGAAGTTACATACCAGTAAAATGCTATTTGCCAAGCGACTTGAACATCTTGGCGATACAACGTTTCTTTTGTTCCATATTTGGATGGACATAAAGATTGAGCGTGGTACTGATATTTGAGTGTCCCAGCAATACACTGACTGTTTTATAGTCACAATTGCTTTCTATACAGCGAGTCGCAAAGCTATGCCTAAGCCCATGAAATTTCAATTTGGGGATACCAAGGTGCTCCATCAACCGTTTGTAATAATTGCGATATGTTCGTGGTTCTGTGGGCAATGGTTCATTGGTGAGTATGTAGTAATCCGCATTTACCACTTTTTTCAGTGGTTTCACCAATGCAAGCAACTCCTTGCTCATAGGAATTTCACGGCAGGAGTTCTTTGTTTTAGGCGTATTGATAACCAGCTCAGTATGTTTCATTTCACCTTCGATAATATAAATACGCTCTATGGTACGCTGAACGCTGATAGTTCCGCTATCGACATCAATGTCACTCCAGCGTAAAGCACAAACTTCACCAATACGAAGTCCGGTGCTTAGGCTTATATAGATGCCTAAATTACGGAATGTGAAATTTTGACGAATGTAGTCCAATATTTTCTTGTGATGGGCTACAGTCAACACCTCCAGCTCCTTGTTCTTTTCTGTTGTAGGATATTTTATGTCCCATTCTGAATAATTCATCCATTCGTGTTTTACTCCGAACTTCATCACCATTTTGAGCACAATAAGAATGTCCTTTACCGATTTTACACTCATACCACCATTGAGTTTTTGTAGTACAAAATCTTGTACCGCTTTCTCGCTTAACGCATCACTTTCACCAAAATATGGTAAAAGATGGTTTTCCAGAATCAACATATAAGCTGCAAATGTTGATTGCTTCACATACGGACGCTTGTCTTCTCGCCAAGCCATCGCAATTTCTCTAATTGATTTCTTTGTCATAATTGCTTTTTTAGGGGTTTCCTATAATTAGAGAAATATAATGGGCAATGTTCCCCATTTGAGATTCCCTGAGTTTAGTGGGGAGTGGAAGAAGTGTAAATTTGGAGATATTGCAACCGGATTCGACTATGGTATGAATGCTGCTGCAAAGCCTTTTGATGGTGAGAATAAATATATTCGCATTACAGACATAGATGAAGCTTCTTCTCAATATCTATATGATGATGTTGTTTCTCCAGATGGAGAATTGGGGGATAGTTATCTCGTAAAAGAGAATGATATTCTTCTTGCTCGTACAGGAGCAAGCACAGGGAAAAGCTATCTTTACCGCAATAGTGATGGTAAGCTATATTTTGCAGGATTTCTTATACGTGCAAATATTTATAAGCACAATTCATATTTTGTGTTTTCTCAACTACATACACATCGATATAAGAAATGGATTTCTGTAATGTCTGCTCGTTCTGGACAGCCCGGTATAAATTCACAGGAATATGCTTCTTTCCCTCTTTATACTACATCTTTACAGGAAGAAGATAAAATTGCCTCGTTTTTAAAGTTACTTGACGAGCGCATTGCTACCCAAAACAAAATCATTGAGGATTTGAAAAAACTAAAGTCCGCAATTATTCATCGGTGCTATTCTTCACAAACAAAAATGATTCCACTGTCCGAATTACTCAAACAATGTTCTGATAGAAATCGCAGTGGCTCTGATTTGCAAGTTCTTTCGGTTAGTAACAAATACGGATTTATAGCTCAATCGGACCAATTTGAGGACAGAGAAGTAGCAAGCGATGATACCTCAAATTATAAGGTTGTGAAGAAAGGTATGTTTGCATACAATCCTGCTCGTATAAATATTGGCTCAATAGCATTGTACGAAATGGACGGTAATGGTATTGTTAGTCCCATGTATGTTTGCTTTACTACAAAATCAGAATTATTACCCAGTTATCTAAAGTACTATTTTGCATCACAAACATTCAAACATGAAATGTATAAACGCCTGGAAGGCAGTGTTCGCTTATGTCTTACTTTTGAGGAGTTGTGCAATATAGAAATTCATTTGCCAAGTATTGAGCAACAAAAGAATATCAGTAAGTACATTTCAAAAATCGAAAACAATCTTTCATTAGTGGATAGCATATTTTCTAAATATCAGCAGCAACGAAGATACCTGCTCTCGCAAATGTTTATATGAACATCTGCGAGAGCAAAAATTGCTTCAATTCTTGTAAAATAGAAATGCCCCTTTGTTCGACTTCAAGTTTAGTATAAAAAGCATCAATAATTTTACATATATGCTGTTGCTTTGGTATAGGAGGTAGTCTAATTTCTACCTTTTGAAATATATCCATTCTCAAAGATGGTACAGTAGAACCAACTGAATTTCTAACAAAATAAGAATTTAATGTATTCATAAAATGGTAACAATACTTTGGTATAATACATGAAGCGAAATCCATTATGGCGTAACACCTTTGGTGTAAAGCAAATTTCCCATTATAATATCGAGGATAAAAACTTTGTCCTTCGCCAGCATAAATAACAGCTTCTTTGTCAAACGAATAAGTTGGAAACCATTTTAATTCTTCTGAACGGTCAAAGAAAGGATACCAATCTTCTTGATGTTCTGTATTAGCATCTTGCACGTCACCAGCACCATTCGTAATATGTGCAATTTCGCCTAAACGTATGGTATGAGCATCTGCTATTGAATGAAAGAGTAAATCTGTTATTGCGGACATTACTGTACAGCAATCCTTAATTAAAGGGCTTATAGATGATATAATAACTCTGAAATGTGGGCAGTTAGTGGCATTTGAAACATTATATAGTAAAGCAGGTGAGGGTGGAACACCCACTACGTCAAATACAGAATTTTATGATAACGGCAGCATTCCTTTCATAAAAATAGACGATTTGAGCAATAAATATTTATCGGCTAACAAAGACTATATTACAGAGTTAGGACTCAAAAAATCTTCAGCATGGCTGATTCCTACGCACTCCATTATATACTCTAATGGAGCAACAATCGGTGCTATTTCTATAAACAAATATCCAGTCTGTACCAAACAAGGAATTTTAGGTATTGTCCCTAATACAAATATTGATGTTGAATTTCTTTATTACTTTATGCAATCTTCATATTTTCAAAAAGAAGTTGAACGTGTTGTAACTGAAGGTACGATGAAAACAGCCTACCTAAAGGATATAAATCACATAAAATGCCCAATACCAGATTTAGATAGGCAAAAAGAAATTAGTCATCTTCTTTCAGTGTTATCGCTTAAAGAGGATGTTGAAAGGCAACTATTACAGAAATATCAAATACAGAAACAATATCTATTAAGGAAGATGTTCATATAAACATCTTCCCCAACAAATACAGTTTTTGTTGATTGAATGACGCAAGAAGTTCTTGCTCAACAAAAAGTTTGCTCTCCAATTTGTCAAGCACGTTTGCGACACGCTTTTGTTCAGCAAGTGAAGGACAATATATTTTCGCTTTACCATAATCTTTGAAGTAGATATGTGGTATCGCCATACCAGTTTTGTACGGTTGAAAGTTGAACACTGACAGCGCAAAGTACAGATACCGCAAATCATTGTTGCCTATGACAGTAAGATAGTTGAGTGTGCCAATTACCGAAAATTTGCCCTGTGCATAGGAAACTGTACCAACACCTGAACCATCCTTAATTACCAGTATCGCATCACCGTTCATCTGTGGCACATCTGTATAACCAACCAATCCATTTGCGCCAAATACTTTATACAACCCATTCGGCATAACTTCGCTTTCTTGAAGTGCAGAACTATGACACTCTAAACATTGCGAAATTGCAGTATTAGGTTTTCCTTTAGTCGTTAGCGCAACCGCAAGCCCTTTAATTAAGGACTGAAATTTGTCAATGATTTTGTTTTGGGTGGCGATACGCTCATCAAGTAATGTCAGAATATTTGAAATTTTATTTTGTTCATCCTTATCCTGAGGTATAAATACTCTTATCTTTTGGAGTTCATCGGATGTGATTCCTTTGATAGATGTTCCTTGTACTTCTCTTGATTTCCGCTTCATTGTACGAAGTAAATTATACGAGAGGAATACAGGATGACATTTTATCTCTATAATATTACAGAAATCTTGGCTAGTGCATAAAGATGTGTATGACAATGCAACTTTTCCAACACCTACTCTTGATACGATAAGAATGACTGGCGCAGGACAATATTTTGTGGTAGATTTCTCAATAGCTTCTTCTGTAATATAACGGGATATAGATATGTTATTAATGCTATCCTCTTTAATGTCAGATGATGAAATCCAAGGAATTGAACCTGCCCAAAAGGACAAGTTTGAAGAAGATGGAGTGCCTCCACCTATGAATTTTCCTAATTCAGTTAATTTGAAAGATTCCCATTCCCCTGTAAACTCCGGAAATCTCAAATGGGGAACATTGAGGATTTTATTTTCGTTATTATTTGCCATAATCATTATTCTTTATCAGGGTTAATATCAAACGGCAACAATTTGTCGCCATTATTAAACCGGTCGAAATCAGAGATAAAAGAACGGTCTTGAATCACTTTATATTTCTCGTACTCGCCATACGCCTTCTCTCGTGCTGCTTCTTGTGAAACTTTACCGGCAGTATCTTGTGCCTTATAATCCATAGTGCCAAGAAACTGTTCAAGACGTTGCTTCCAATCTTCCATCGTTGTTATAATGTGACGTTGGGCACGAAGCTCTGCAAATTCAAGGAATGCGTTAGTTACGCCGTTAAGTTCGGAAATCTCTTTGTCTGACAAATAGTTCTTTGCCACAATCGTATCGGACTTCTGAACTCTACCATCGGGAGCTTTCTTCCAAGTGGTCAATCCCATATGGGGCATTTCAGAGTCGGCACGTTCATACACTATTTCAGCAGCGGTACGATTAGTCACAGCCAAATGCATCATATTTTGCACCATTTTGAAGAACAATTTAGTACAATCCGATTTCGGGTCGTAATCAGCACTGCATTCCGCATAGATGTCTGTTATCTTCTGGTAGTATCTGCGTTCCGATGTGCGTATCTCACGAATACGCTCCAGCAAATCATCAAAATAATCTTTGCCAAAATGCTTTCCCTGTTTTAGTCTTTCATCATCAAGAGCATACCCTTTAATGACAAATTCCTTCAAAACAGACGTAGCCCAAATACGAAACTGAGTGGCTTGATAGCTATTGACACGATAACCTACCGCTATGATAGCATCCAAATTATAGAACAACGGTGTACGCTCCACGTCTCGTTCTCCCTCGGATTGAACTATCCCAATTTTTCGGATAGTTGCCTCTTTGGTAAGTTCACTGGATTCATAAATCTGTCCAAGATGATAGTTGATGGTTCGTACATCCACCCCAAACAAGTCCGCCATGCGCTTTTGCGACATCCAGAATGTTTCACTATTGAATATTACCTCTACTCGAACTTCTCCTTGTGCGGTTTTATACAGTAACAGATTGGAACTATATGAGTTAAGCACCAATTCGTTAGTAGATATGGTTTGAGAAAAGTAATCTCTTGCCTGTTGTACCAATACTTTTTTTGCATCAGCATTTTCAGCAATAATCATACACGCCATACGTGACAAGCGGAAGATACTGACTTTACGGAACGAGCCACTGCCTATCTTCACCATATCAACCGCTTGGTTGAAATGCTCATCAATATTCATTCCTTTTATGCCTGCGACTTTGATTGCTTTGTCTATGACTTTTTGGAATTTCCAATAAGCCGAATAACCCATAGCAGCGCATAGGTCACGTGAACTCCAATATTCATTTTCGCTCTCATCGTGACGGCGGATATTGTCGAATGAAGGACGCATTTCCGGGATGTTATCTATCTCTGCCATAACACTATTATTCAACCAGTCCCAATTCTTTAAGATATACTTCAATCTCCTTATCTAGTTCGGCACGTTTGGCTTCCAACTCCTTGATTTCTGCCATTACAGCTTTAATGTCAATAGGTTCTTCCTCTTCAAAAGTATCGACATAACGAGGAATATTCAGATTATAGTCGTTATCGGCAACCTCCTGTAAAGTGGCAAGATGGCTGTACTTTTCTATTTCTTTTCGCTCGCGATAGGTATCAACAATCTTGTCAATATGCTCTTTACGCAGTTTGTTTTGTGTCTTGACTTTCTCAAACTCCTTGCTCGCATCTATGAACAGAATATTATCATCTTCCTTACGGCATTTCTTCATCACAAGAATACAGGTCGGAATACTTGTACCATAGAATATATTAGCCGGCAAACCGATAATGGCATCGATATAGTTTTTCTTCTCTATCAGGAAACGGCGTATTACCCCTTCTGCATTACCACGGAACAAAACACCGTGTGGAGCGACACAAGCCATCGTACCACCTTCGTTCAAGTGATAAATCATGTGTAGGATAAAAGCATAATCTGCTGTCTTCTTTGGCGCAAGTCGCCCTGCTTTGCTGAAACGGTCATCGGTATTAAATTTGTCGGCAGCACTCCATTCGGCAGAGAATGGAGGATTTGCGACTACCGCATCAAACTGAGTGTCGCCAAAGACATCCCATTCAAGCGTATCGCCGTTTTCAATCTTGAAATTGCTGAATCTGATACCGTGAAGCAACATATTCATTCTGGCGAGGTTGTAGGTCGTCGGATTCTTTTCCTGTCCGTAAATATCAACCGCATTTCCAATACTTGCAGCACGAAGAAGCAATGAGCCACTACCACAAGTAGGGTCATATACATTGCGCAAACGCTGGTGTCCAATGGAAACAATCTCTGCCAAAATACGGCTAACTTCCTGCGGAGTATAGAATTCCCCGGCTTTTTTCCCGGCTCCTGCCGCAAACTGCGAAATCATATATTCGTAAGCATCACCCAAGATGTCAATTTCCTGTGATGCCTCTACGCTAAAGTCTATATCGTCCAATGCAAGAAGCACATTGCTGACGAGTGTATTTTTATCATTGGCTGTTTTACCCAATTTAGGTGAAGCCAAGTCTATATCTGAAAACAATCCTCCGAAATCCTCTTCGCTGTCCTGTCCAAGAGTGCTGTCTTCGATACGCTTCAATGAACGTTCAAGTATAGGTAAAATGTTCTCTTTCCGCTTGATGGCCTCTATTACGGACGAAAACAAGAATTTCGGTTCAATGAAGTAACCTATATTTTCCAAGCAT
>OOCD01002469.1_pt1 | contig 9782 bp, 6 predicted proteins | sample 1671791 | NCBI WGS metagenome assembly OOCD01 (sample SAMN06348193, study PRJEB24527) | human gut metagenome | biome: human gut; feature: ankylosing spondylitis patient; material: feces | host: Homo sapiens | place: China | collected 2015-10
GTCGCTTTCGGGGAAGCCGTGAAAGCGGAGAAAAGTTCGGATATGAGTGCGCGAGATGCACCAGATATTAAACGTAAAATCGTAAGATTTGGCGTTCTTTTTTGTTATGTAACCCCGAAAAATCGGGGCTTGCACGGTTGGCGTTTTCGTAGAAATCCTCTGCATGGGCTGGAATTACTTTGAAATGCGTGGTAAATTTTGCATTAGGTCAGCAGAGCCAGACGGAGTTGCGCCTTTACTTCGGGGTCTGCATTCTTCAGCAGTTCCAGCAGAGCGGTCATAGAAATGGTCGGTTCGCCTGCGGCGGGTACAGCCTGTGGGCTGGGGCTTTCCTGTTTGGCGTAGAAGCCTTCCTCGAACTTCCTGCCCAGCTCTACACGGGAGGACTGCTGGATGTGGGCGTAGGTGTTCACCAACATATCTGCCGTGGCGTGTCCTGTGGTGCCCTGAACAGCTTTCACATCGCCGCCGGAGATCATCAGCTGACTGGAATGCCGCAGACCGTGGAACACGATCTGTTCAAACTCTGGATGCTCGGCTCTCCACAGGCGGGACCACTTTGTCAGCAGCTCCGGTGCGATGGGCAAGCCGTCCGGGGTAAAAAATGCGCCGTCCGAGTAAAGCAGCTGGTGGGTGCTCAGAAAATCGTCACAGAACAGGGAGTCGTTGAAAAAGCCTTTCTTGAACCATGCAGGGGTAAAATTACTCATAGGCATTCCCATCCTTTCGTTGGCGTTACGGAAAACGATGTGCTCATTTTGAGTACATCGCTTTACTCCGCAACTGGGAAATCAACATCCTGCCGTTCTCCCTGCATGGATTTCCTGCCCCCTTCTGGCGGCGTTTTCCGGCTCTCCCTTGCGGGGTCATCGCCGTGTATCCCATGCAGACGGTCATGCGGTTTTCAAGGTGCAATGGGCAAAACGGCAACAAAAAAGCCGTCACAAAACAGACCAGCCCTGCCTTTGCTTTTTCTGGAAGGTCATGCTAGTCGGTTATGTAACGGCTGAAAGCCAAGATGTTCAGCCCCGCAGGGTCTGAACGAATATGTAAAAATATGTTATATTCAATTGTTGGGATAGACTACCACAAAAATCGAGCCGTGTCAACAAAAAGTTTTGAAAGCGCGTTGTTTTCGGCAGCTTGCAAGAAAAAGCAAGGGAAACTTTGGCAAAAAGAGAGAGGGCTGGACGGTGCCAGCCCTCTTGACAAAGAATCAAGGTGAAAGTTGCATCGAAACACAATGTAAGGGAATATAAGGCGCTAGAACAGGGACGGTATTTGCCCCTGTTAGGTTTCATGAAGGATAAAAGGTCAATTAAAATTACTTGACGAAATGGAGGCAGACATGCTATGCTGTGGGTATACACTTTTATACACTATGGGAATGGAGCGGCGTATGACCAAGAAAGAGGAAGTAGTTTCCTGTGTGCAGCGGCTGGCGGCCGCTGCTCCGGAAAAACGGGAAGTTGGCGTGACCACACAGGAACTGGCAGAACAGCTGCAAATGCAGCGCTCTAACCTGAGCACTCTGCTCAACGAGCTGGTGGCAGATGGGAAGATGGAAAAGCTGCCGGGTCGTCCGGTGCACTACCGACCGCTGATGGCAGGGGATACACCGAGGGGCGAGACTTCCTGCTTCAAGATACTGGACAGTTGCGAGGGCAGTTTGAGGCCCATGATTCAGATGGCAAAGGCAGCGATTCTTTACCCGGATCACAGCCTGAATACTCTGATCGAAGGCCCTTCCGGTTCAGGTAAGACTACATTTGGCTACCTGATGTACCAGTTCGCTTGCGAGAACAAGGTGCTCCCGATGGGTGCGCCCTTTGAACGATTCAGCTGCCACTATTATGACGATCAGGAGGAAAAAGCATACAGCCGCCTGTTTGGTGCAGGCGAAGCACTGGAAAAGGCCAAGGGAGGTATGCTGTTTCTGGATAACGTCGAATATCTGCCGGTGGGCTGCCGGGAACATTTGCTCGATCTGATCGAGAATGACGATGCTGTGCTGCGAGATATCATTCTGGTGTGTTCCCTGCAGGATAAAGCCCGTGCTTCGGTCAAGGATGCCTACACGGCTCGCTTTTCCGCCCGGATCGAATTGCAGCCGCTGCAAAACTGGCAGCTGGGGGAGCGTTTTGCGCTGGTGCAGCAGTTCCTGATCAATGAGGCTGTGCGGATGAAACGGGGCATCCGGGTCAATGCGGAGCTGCTCCATAGTCTGTGCCTGTACCGGTGCGAGAACAACATCAAACAGCTGCGGAATGATATCCGGCTTGGCTGCGCCAATGCGTACGTCCATGCGTTCAACAGCGCAGAAAAGGAGCTGATCCTCTACCTCAATGATTTCCCGGCGGGGGTAAGCCATGGCCTGCTCTACTACAAAAAATACCGGGACGAGCTGGAGGCACTGATCCCGCAGGAGTACGTCTATACCTTCTCAGAAGATACGATGCGCAAGGAAAATCTTCGGGAACCTTCCCTGCCGGAGATCGGGCACCAGATGCTGAATGCATCCGTCTATGATACGATCGACCGCAAAGCAGAGGAGCTGCGCGGGCGCGGTATCGGGGATGAGGACATCGGGCACATCATCAACGCAGAACTGGAATATGATATGAAACAGTTCGCCAACCGGATCACCCAGAGCAAGGTCAGCCGGGAGTCTCTGTGCAAGGTGATGGATCGCCGGATCGTGGATATGGTGGATGCCATGCTGAAGGAGGCAGCGGCCAGATTCAACAAGGTATACCCGGAAACCACGTTTTACGGGCTGTGCCTGCATCTGTCCTCTACCATCGAACGCGGAGCTTCTTCCCGGCACAATCTGTCCAATGAGCGCATCTTGGATGTGGTTGAAAAGTGCAGGGAAGAGTACGCCCTGTGTATGCGTTTTGCGTCGGCGATCGAACAGGAGTTTGATATCCGGCTTTCCATCGACGAGGCTGTGTTCATGACGATGTTCCTGTGCGACCCCAGCCTGTACCGTAAAAGTGAGAACGGCCCGGTCGTGCTGGTCGCCATGCATGGCGATTCCACGGCGTCCTCCATGGTGGACGTGGTCAATTCGTTGGCAGGTTGCGGGAATGCATATGCCTATGACATGCCGCTGGATAAGGACATGCAGCAAGCTTACGACGAGCTGAAGGCGGCAGTGCAGGAGCTGAACCGCGGGCAGGGCATCCTGCTGGTGTACGACATGGGCTCCCTGCGCACCATGGCCGAGATCATAACCAAAGAAACCGGTGTGCCGATCCGCACGGTGGCACTGCCCGGCACGCTCATTGCGGTGGACTGTGCTCGCAAGGCCAACAGCTGCAGTTCGCTGGATGAACTGCAGGAAGGCGCTATGGAGAGCTGCCGCGATTTCTATACACAAATCGCCGAGCCGTCCGGCCGTGCGCACCGTAGCAAGGTCATCATTACCTTGTGCATGACTGGCGAGGGCGGTGCGATGCAGATGAAGCACTATCTGGAAAAGAACGCTGCCATGAACGATACGGACATCATCCCATTGGCAGTGGATGACCGCAAGGCACTGTTGACCGAAATCAACCATCTGAAGGAAAATCATGAGATCGGCTGCGTGGTGGGAACCTATGATCCGGGGCTGTATAATATCCCGTTCATCTCGGTCGTGCAGCTGTTTGAGACCCCGGTGGACAAGCTGGATATCCTGTTGACGATGCCGGAGGAAGAGCGCACCAAGGTCAATTATGAGATGATCTATGCGTACCTGGCGGAGCAGATGCCCGGCTTTGATGTCAAAAAGCTGCGCAGGTGTCTGCCAAAGGCAATGGCACAGCTGAAAAAGGCGGTGCAGGGGTTGACGCAGGACCAGGAGTTGGGATTGTTTCTGCACATATCCTGCGCGGTGGAGCGCATCCGAAAAGGGGAGAACATGCCGGAGAAAACGAACCGGCAGGCAATCATCAGCCGGAACAAGCGGCTGTACAATGATCTGCATGATATCCTGCGGGGCGTGGAGGACACATTCGGGATCCAGTTCTCGGATGACGAACTGGCTTATATTATCGGAATCGTCAAAAAACTGTGAGGCTTTGTGTATACTCTGCCAAAACAGAAGAAACACGAAAAAAGGAGCTGTGCCGGGAGGTGTGGCTCCTTTTTTGTGCGATTTCTTCGTTTGACCACTCAGAATGAATAGAATATTATGCTTTTTTGACCGGAATTTGAATTTTTGTAAAAAACAGTTCCGGTATTCAGTGCGCGTAGTGTATGAAGAAAAAGAAAATCTGAAAGTATGATTTTTACTGGAACTGGGGATTTTGGACAAAAAAAGGAGCAAAAACTACAAATATAGGCCTTGCCCCGGAAAAATGAAAGGACGAAGTGTCTAAAATCCGCGACGAGCGTATAAATTTCGGCACCGGAGGCCATTTAGAACGGGTTTGACACCGGACGGCGGGCATCTGTATAATCGGGCCAAGAAGAGCGGCTCCGGCTGTATACGGCGCTGCAAAGAACATAAGGAGGAAAAACACTATGGCAATGACCCCTGACGAACTGATCGACACTTCCATGATGCTGATCGTTCACTCTGGTGATGCCCGCGCAGCGGCGTTCCACGCTTTGCAGGAGGCAAAGGCCGGCAACTTTGAAGAAGCAAAGAAGCTGATGGCTGAGTCCAAGGCAAAGGCACTGGAAGCACACCACATCCAGACTGGTCTGCTGGCGGATGAAGGGAACGGCGAAGGCCCGCAGGTCACCCTGCTGCTGGTCCATGCACAGGATCACCTGATGACCAGCATGCTGGCACAGGAACTGATCGAAGAGCTGATCGATCTGCACGAAAAGAAGGCAGACAAAGAGTAACCCTTGACCGAACATCCACCCCATCACACACATTTAAAGGAGGATTTTCTCATGGCAAAAGAGAAAAGCGCGATCGAGCGTTTTGCCGAAAGCAAGTTTATGAGAAAACTGCAGGAAGGCAGCCAGAAGCTGGCTTCCAACGAGATCTTCTCGACCATTTCCGGCGGCATGGGCGCTACCATGGGTCTGATCATGGTTGGTGCCGTCATCCAGATCGTCTGTGCTGTTGGCGCAATGTTCGGCTGGGATACTTCCAGTGCATCCTATCAGGCATTCTATATGCCCTATAAGCTGACCATGGGTCTGATGGGCTTCTTCATGTGCTTCTCCATGGCATATAACTATGCCAAGCGCAAGAAGATGAACCAGATGCAGTCGGTCGTTACCGCTCTGGTCTGCTACATCCTGGTCGTTTCTCCCCCGGTCTCTGCTTCCGTGGTCGCCGCAGACGGCACCATCGGCAGAGCATTTGATGCCCTGAATCTGAGCAGCCTAGGCACCGGCGGCATGTTCGTGGCCATCATCGTGGGTCTGTGCTCTGTAGCCATCAGCAAGTTCGTCATCGACCATAACTGGACCATCAAGCTGCCCGACGTTGTGCCCGAAGGCATTGCACACTCCTTCAACGCCATCATCCCCATGAGCGTGAACATCATCGTCTGGTACGGTATTTCCCTGATCATCTCCGCTGTTTCCGGCGGCGCTCTGACCCTGTCCAGTCTGATCACCCTGATCCTGTCCGTGCCGGTCAATTTCCTGACCTCCACTCCGGGTATGTTCGTGGTCATTGCTCTGGCTCAGCTGTGCTGGTTCTTCGGCATCCACGGCACCGGCGTGATTTTCACCGTTCTGATGGTGCCCTACATCACCGCTTACACCACCAACGCTGCACTGGCCGCTGCCGGTCAGCCTCTGCAGTTCTTCCCCGTCTTCCTGATGGGCGCCAACGGCATCATGGGCGGTGCAGGCAATACCATGCCCTTCTCTCTGATGGGTCTCAAGAGCAAGTCCAAGCGCATCCAGGCCGTGTCCAAGGCATCTTTTGTTCCCGGTCTGTTCGGCATCAACGAGCCTGCCATCTTCGGCTATCCCATTATGTATAACGGCCTCCTGCTGATCCCCTTCATGCTGTGCCCGATGGTCTGCTCCGCTCTGCTGCTGGTGGCATGGAACCTGCACTGGATCGCTTATCCGCAGGTGCTGATCATGACCACCCTGCCGGTCGTGTTCCAGACCTTCCTTACTACACTGGACTGGCGCAACGTCATCTTCGCGATCCTGATGTTCCCGGTCTGCTGGCTGATCTGGCGCCCCTTCTACAAGATTTATGAGAAGCAGTGCATCGTGGAAGAGGCTGCTGCCGAAGCTGCTGAACTGGCTGCCCAGAACAAGTGATCTTGCAAGAACCGGGCAACCCTTACAACTGTAAATTTACCACTTTGGAACCCAAAGCCGGTTGAAAAAAAGCGGGCCGGTCGGCATGGATCGGCTCGCTTTTTCGGTTTTTATCACACAGAATAAACATTTAAGGAGAAACTGAAATGCAAAAGAGAAGACTGGGCATCTCCCTGTACCCTGAGCGCAGCACCTTTGAGCAGGATGTGGCTTATATGGAAAAGGCTGCAAAGCTGGGCTTTGACCTGCTGTTCATCGCACTGCTGGGCGCAGGTGACCGCCAGCAGACCATCGACCGCTACAAGCCCCTGCTGGCCAAGGCCAAGGAGCTGGGTTTTGAGATCGAAGCCGATGTGAACCCCATGATGTTTGAACGCATGGGCATCAACGCCAGCTTCTTCCACGGTCCGCTGGATCTGTCTTTCTTCACCGAGCTGCAGGTGGATATCCTGCGTCTGGATCTGGGCCTGAACGATATGGAAGAAGCCTTCCTCTCCAAGAACAAAGAGGGGATCAAGATCTGCGTGAACGGCTGCAACACGCAGGATCATGTGGGTCATGTGCTGGCTGCCGGCGGTGACCGTGATATGATCCTGGGCTGCCACAACTACTATCCGCACCGCTACACCGGCGTTTCTCTGGAGCACTTTGAAAAGGGATCTGCACCCATGGTCAAGCACAACCTGCGTCTGCAGTCCTTCGTTACCTCCCAAAACCCGGAGGCCTTTGGCCCCTGGCCCGTCACCGAGGGTCTGCCCACGCTGGAAATGCACCGTGACTGGCCCATTGAGATCCAGGTGGGGCACTATGTGATGATGGGGTATGTCAACGATATCATCATCGCCAACGCCTACGCCACCGATGCCGAGCTGGAAGCCATGGCCGCCGCCAACAGCACCAAGATCATGTTCCACATGACCCCGGCCGAAGGCCTGCCCGAGAGCATGAAGAAGCGCCTGCGGATGAACCTGTCCGTTCGTGGCGACAGCGGCGAGTGGATCATCCGCACCCTGGAGAGCCGTATGCTGCGAGAGGCGACCGAGCCCTTCAACACCGTGGACATCCAGCCCGGTGACGTGCTGATCGACAACAACCTCTATGGCCAGTACGCCGGTGAGGTGCAGATCGCTCGTAAGCCCATGAAAAACTACGGCAAGACCAACGTGGTGGGTCACATCGACCCCCGTGAGGTCGAACTGCTGCCCTACATGAAGGGCTCCACCCCGTTTGGTTTCAACTTCTGAAAACTAGAAAGGAAGGTGCGTCCCCATGTCTTTCCCGAAGGATTTCCTCTGGGGCGGTGCTACCGCTGCCAACCAGTGTGAAGGCGGCTGGAACGAGGGCGGCAAGGGCCTTGCCGCTTCGGACGTGCAGACCGCCGGCTCCCTGACCGAGCCGCGCTATGTGACCTATCTCGACAAGGACGGCAACCCCGGCAAGGTGATGGGCTTCCAACCCCTGCCGGAGGGTGCACACCGTGCCGTGCTGCCGGGTTACTACTATCCGTATCATGAGGCTATCGATTTCTACCACCACTACAAAGAGGACATTGCCTTGTTTGCCGAGATGGGCTTCAAGGTGTTCCGCATGTCCATCGCCTGGACGCGCATTTACCCCAACGGCGTGGAGGAAACGCCCAATCAGGCTGGTCTGGATTTTTACCGGAACGTATTTCTGGAATTGAAGAAGTACGGCATCGAGCCGCTGGTCACCATCCAGCATTACGATGTGCCGCTGTATCTGGAAGAAACGTTTGGCGGCTGGAAGAACCGCAGGCTGATCGAGCTGTTTGACCGCTATACCGAGACGCTCTTCCGGGAGTACAAGGGCCTGGTGAAATACTGGCTGACCTTCAATGAAATCAACTGCCCCATCATGATTAAAGACTTGCTCCCCGGCTACCCGGCACAGAACATCCGGGAAGATTTCCAGCTGCTGCACAACCAGTATGTGGCCAGTGCCCGTGCCGTGAAACGTGCTCATGAGATCGATCCTGAAAATGTGGTGGGCTGCATGATCGGCGGCGGGCCGGGCACCTACCCGCTGACCTGTGACCCCAAGGACGTGCTGCTGGTGCAGGAAAAATTGCAGGAAGGCATCTACTACACTGCCGACGTGATGGCCAAGGGTGCGTACCCATACTTTGCACCAAGGATCTGGAAAAAGTACGGCGTGAATCTGGACATAACGCCTGAAGATGTGGTAGACTTGCAGCAGGGTACGGTGGATATGATCACCTACTCCTATTACTCTACCAGCTGTGCTACCACCCACCCGGTCACTGAGACGGCAGGCGGCAACCTGAACATGGGCCCCAAGAACCCCTACCTCATGTACAGCGAGTGGGGCTGGAGCCTGGACCCGGACGGCCTGCGCTACTCTCTGAACGAGTACTACGCTCGGTATCATCTGCCGCTCATGGTCGTGGAGAACGGTCTCGGCGCTTCCGACACACTGGAAGCAGACGGCACTGTGCACGACCCCTACCGCATCGCCTATGTCAAGGCGCATGTGCAGGCCATGGAGGCTGCTATGGCAGACGGCGTAGACCTGCGTGGCTATACCCCCTGGGGCTGCATCGATCTGGTAAGCGCTTCCACCGGTGAGATGAAAAAGCGCTACGGTTTTATCTATGTGGATAAAAACAACGATGGCACTGGTACGCTCAAGCGTTACCGCAAGGATTCTTTCTACTGGTACAAAAAGTGCATCGCCACAAATGGCGAGGATCTGACCTAAAATGTTTTTCTCCGCACCTCTGTGTGCGGTGAGATGATTTGAAAGGAGCTTTTTATTATGAAAGTTTTGCTCTGCTGCGCTGGCGGTCTGTCCAGCAGCATCCTGATGAAGAAGATGAAGACCTGGGCTGACGCACACGGTGAGGATCTGGAGATTCAGGCTATGGGGACTGGCGAGGCTGTGGAAACCTGGCAGAATGGCTACGAGTGCGTGCTTCTGGCTCCCCAGGTGAGCTACCGCCTGAAGCAGCTGCAGGAGGAAATCAAGCTGCCCATCGCAGAAGTTCCCTCTCTGGATTATGCCATCGGTAATGCCGAAAACGTGATGAAGCTGGCCCACAAGCTGTGCGATAAATAATCGAGAAAAACGACTGCGGAATCATGGGTGCAAGAGATTGCACGGATATGTGCCGCAGCCTGCCCAAGGAGCATCCGGAAGGCGATTGTTGAACATCGGTTTCTCTTAATCAGTGGGCCCAGGGTTCGAGTCCCTGGAGGTGCACCAAAACAACAAAATCCGAACTTTTTCCGATAGGGGAAGGGTTCGGATTTTTTGTGTTCTTCGGAAAACAGAACGAATCCATTGCTTCCCACGAAAAATGATCCGCTGGCGTATGCAGACCTGATCCTCAATGGTGACCCGGAGGAATACTTGAAAAATGTAACCGGGAGCCACAGGCTAGAAATCTAAATGAATGCTGGACAGTACCATTTTTGAGCTGGTGTTGTCCAGCATTTTTTTGGCGTTGGCTGACCAATTTTAATGGAATCTTTATACTTCTACAATTTTCTTTACGGCTCTTTTATCTA
>OOCD01002470.1_pt1 | contig 9776 bp, 9 predicted proteins | sample 1671791 | NCBI WGS metagenome assembly OOCD01 (sample SAMN06348193, study PRJEB24527) | human gut metagenome | biome: human gut; feature: ankylosing spondylitis patient; material: feces | host: Homo sapiens | place: China | collected 2015-10
CGCCGCCAGTGGCGGAAACAGGGAGGAGTTGTTGGGGCAGCGGCCAGCAAGACGCAAGCGAAGCGCAGCGGATGCTGGGTGCCGCAACCCGGCCCTGTCGAGCGGAGCGAGACTGAGAGGTTAAAACACCCCGAAGCACACCAGCCCCAGCACCGCCGCGATGCCGATGACCTTCGGCACACTGAGCTTGAACTTCTGGAGCAGCACAAAGCAGAGGATGCCGATGGCGATGCCCGGCAGGCTGATGCCGCCTGCCTCGGTGATGCAGGTCTGGCGGCAGAGGCCCACCAGAACACCCAGCACCATGCCGATGCAGACAGGCTTGACGATTTTCATGATGTAGCTCATGACCTTGCTGGTGCGGAACTTCTGGAAGAACGCCGCCGCCAGAAGCGTCAGCGTCAGGGTGGGGCTGAGGACGCCCAGGACCGCGAAGACGCCGCCCAGCATCCCGGCGGTCTTGGTACCTGCAAAGGTGGCGGCGTTGACGCCCAGAGAGCCGGGGGTCATCTCGGCGATGGCGATGAGGTTCGTCAAATCGGCGTCCGTCATCCAGCCGTGGGAGGACATTTCATCCATGATGAGGGGGATCATGGAGGTGCCGCCGAAGCTGGTGAAGCCGATCTTCGCAAACGCGGCGAAGAGCTGAACGAGGGTCTCAAACATGGCCATGTTCGCTCACCCCCATCCAGACCAGCGCGATGACCACACCGGCCACCACCAGCGTCAGATTGCTGATGGACGTAAAGTAACAGAGCACAAAGGCGACGGCACAGATGATGATGGGCATTGCGCTGGTCAGAGCATCTTTGCCCAGGGAGATGGCCGCGCCGCCGATGATGGGGGCCACGGCGCACTGGACGCCCTTGAGGGCCGACCAGACCCAGTAGTTATCTTTAATGGCGTCGTAGATGGCCGTCACAATGGTAAGGGTGACGACGGCGGGAATGCACAGGCCGATGGCCGCGCAGATGCCGCCCAGCACCCCGGCCATCTGATAGCCGAAGAGCAGAGTGATGTTCGCCACCATGATGCCGGGCAGGCTCTTGCCCACGGCGATGAGCTCCAGCAGATCGCTCTTGGTCATCCAGCCGCGCTCGTCCACGAACTCCCGCTCCATCTGGGCAATGATGCTCCATCCGCTGCCGAAGGTGAACGCGCCGATTTTGATAAAGTAAAGAAGCATCAGCAGGGCCATTCGTGCGCCGGTGGGGCGCTGCTGTGCGGTTTCGGGTTTTGTTGTCTGCATGAATCCTCCTGAGATACCGGGTTTGCTGTTTCTTTACCTATAAGATACCACAGACGTCCCCAAAAGGCGAATGGAAAAATGGAATGGTTCCCGGTTCCTGTCAGGAATGCTCGTAAGTCATCCAGCTGCCTTTCCATGCGTAGAGGGCCATCAGCACGGCACCCAGCGCCCACGACACCGGGTAGAGGACGAACACGCCCTCGATGCCCGCAAAGAAGGGGAGGACGAACTGGATCCACACCACACGGAAGAGGCAGAGCGAGATGAGCAGCACCACCATCGGCGGCACGCTGCGGCCGGTGCCGCGCACTGCGCCCGCCATGCCGTGGAGGATGGCCAGCAGGAAGTAGAAGGGGCAGAAGTAGTGCATGGCGCTGCACCCGAAGGCCACCACCGTCTCGTCGGAGGTGAACAGGTGCATGATGGGATTCTGGAACGCCAGCAGCAGAGCACCGGTGCAGAGGGTGTAGAGCACGCCCATGCCCAGCGTGACCCACATGCCATTCTTCACTCGTTTGAGGTTGCCTGCGCCATAGTTCTGGCCCACGAAGGTCGTCGCCGCCATGCTGAAACTGGTGACGGGCAGGATGTTGAAGCCGTCGATTTTCATATAGGCCGCAAAGCCTGCCATGGCGGCGGCACCGTAGCTGTTGACGCTGGACTGCACCAGCACGTTCGAGAAAGAGATGACCATGTTCTGGATGCCGGTGGGAAGGCCGATGCGGATGATGCGGGAGGTCATCCGCTGATCGGGCCGGATGGCGGAAAGCTCCACCTTGTAGTCGGCGTCCACCTTCATCAGAAAGCGGAGGCTCAGCACACAGGAGACGAGCTGGCTGATGTCGGTGGCGATGGCCGCACCTGCCACACCCATCTTCAGCCCGGCGATGAGCACGAGGTCGAGGATGATGTTGGTGATGGAAGCGCAGGCGAGGTAGATGACCGAGCGGCGGGAGTTGCCCGCCGCGTTGAGGATGCCGGCCGCCATGTTGTAGACGACGCTGAACAGCACACCGCCGAAGTAGAGCTTCATGTAAGTCACGGCGTCGCCGAGGACTTCTTCGGGGGTGTTCATCCAGACCAGCAGGCTGCGGCTGACGGCGATGCCGCCCACCGTCAGGATGAGGCCGAGGATGACCGCGATGGCCAGCGAGGTGTGGACGGCGATGTGCGTTTCCTTTTTATCTTTTGCGCCGAGGTACTGGCTCACGACGACGCCGGCGCCGACGGCCACGCCCTGACTGAAACCGATGAGCAGGTAGATGGGTGAGCCGCTGGAACCCACAGCGGCCAGCGCGTTGCTGCCCAGAAAGTTGCCGACGATGATGGAGTCGGCGGTGTTGTAAAGCTGCTGGAGCAGGTTGCCCAGGATGAGCGGCACCGAGAAGAGCAGGATGCTTTTCCAGATGCTGCCCTCGGTCATGAGCAGGGTCTTTTTCTGCTGCGGCTGTGCCGGTGCGGCCATAGTGTCTCCTCCCTCAAAAATGCAGGAATTTCATAGGTATTTCACAATAAACTTAACAATACATCGTTCTGTGCCGAATGTCAAGCAGAACGGAAAAGAACGCCCTCAGACTTTCCACATCTTGTTTGCAGATTGTTCAAAACTAACTCAAAGAAACTCCATTTTTATCCGGTACAATAAAGGTGCAGTCGGGAAGACAAGAACGAGATCCCCCATCTCCGGCTTTTGACTTTCCATAAATGCCATGCAGGCAGGATTCATGCGCAGCCCCGCAGCGGGTGCCGCGCCCCTAAAAAATACTGTCCCCCACCTATGCGAGGCAATAGCCACGGCGGCGGACAGACTACCAACAACCTCCTAGCAGCCGCAAATGTTTAGGAGTTCTCATACACAGGCAGCGCCGCTTTCTCCTCCTTTCCACGGCGCTGTCTGTTTTTGTTTGCTGACGCAAAAAAGCCCATCGCACAGCTGCGCGATGGGCTTTTGACGTTCTTATCGCATATCATGCAGGCGCTCTGCCGGGAGGGAGGCTTGCAGCAGGCTCCATGCGGCGTCGAGGCTGTCGTTCAGCAGATAGGCCTGATTCTGCTGGACATAGAGGTAAATGGCGTTGGGGGTGCGGTAGGCCAGATGCATATCGTGCCACGCATACTTGCGGCTCGCCTCAGGCTTGTCCTGCTCGCCGGCCATCCAGACCGACAGTCCTTCGTCGTCCAGCAGCAGCCGGTAGAAGGGGCGGGGCAGGCCCATCTTTTTGATTTGGAGGCTCAGGGAGTGGAAGAACGTCCAGAAGTAGACGGCCGGCACGCCCAGCGCCACCACGGCCAGCACCACCGTGAGCAGGGCTGCGCCGTCTTTCTGGCCCACCTGCGACAGGCAGACACAGGCAGACACCAGCAAAATGGCCGTGAACGCCAGAGGCCGGTGCCACGCCTTGCGGTGGCGCAGCAGGTCAAAGGCGGCAAAATCGTGGAAGGATGCAGCATCCATCTGGACGGAAACGGAGATCGGCTGAGACATAAAAATACCCTCCTTTTTGGTCATAGTACCATATTATTTTCCAACAATCAAGGATGATATTGCGCAGATGCCCTAAAATGTGCTAAAATAGGACGAAAAAGAAAGTTTATGGAGCTTTCGCTCTGACGGCGGACAGGCCGGATAAGGCGGAAGATGCGCGGCAGAATATCACAGAGAAGGAGGATGGGTGCGTGGGGCGCAGGATGACCCTGAAAGGGCAGATCAGTCTTTGCCTGGCAGCGTTTTTTCTGGCGCTGGCGGGGCAGATATTCTTGAGCTTTTACCAGTCCGGCACCGTGCTGCGGGAACTGGACGACCAGATGGGCAACTTCAACGCCATCAGCCGCTTCCAGAACGGTGTGGAGCGGAGCCTTTCGGCCATGGAAGATTACCGCTGGGAGTACGGCGACGCCAAAGCGCTGACAGAGGAGCTCCACAGCGCCTTTTCCGTCACCAACGCATGGCTCTGGCGCATCGAGAGCGACCTTGGCACTGTGAGTGAAGAGCAGTATCTGCTCTACAATGCCGTTTCCACTACCTACGACAGCTACACCGCACTGGTGGACCAGCTGGAAGAAGCGGTGGCCGCCGGTCAGGACACGAAAGCCGCCCAGCTCTACTATAATAAAATCGTACCCTGCGGCGGCTATCTGCGCCAGTACACCCAGCAGCTGCTGAACACGGCTATCACCGACGCTCAGGGGACTTACACCACCGTGTCGGCCCTCAGCGACCGGGTGAAATGGGTGCAGACCGTCGTGGTGGCGCTCTGCCTTGCGCTGGGCTGCGTCATGGCCTTCTCGGTGCTGACGCTGCTGACCCCGGTGCAGCAGATGATCGGCGCCTCCCGGGAGGTCACCCGGGGCGAGTTCGACTCGCCCGACCTGCCTGCGCCCCGTCAGCCGGAAATGGCCCAGCTGACCGAAGCCTTCAACCACATGAAGCATTCGATGGCGGAGCAGGTGACCACCCTGCGGGAGAAAAACGAGATGGAGCGGGAGCTCCACCGCCAGAAGACGGAAGCTCTGGAATTACAGAACCGGATGGAGCGCAGCCGTTTGCAGCAGCTGCGCAGCCAGATCGACCCCCATTTCCTTTTCAACACCCTGAACGTCATTTTACAGACCGCCGGACAGGAAAAAGCCTACCGCACTCAGGCCCTCATCACGGCTCTGTCGCACCTGCTGCGCTACAGCCTGATGAGCAACGACGAGCAGGTGCCGCTGGCCCGGGAAGTGCGCATCGTGGACGAGTATTACTCGATTTATCACGTCCGCTTCGGCGACCGGGTGAAGATGGTGTGGCGCATCTCCGACTCCCTCGATTTGACGGAGACGATGGTGCCGTCCTTCATCTTGCAGCCCATCGTGGAGAATGCCTTCAAGCACGGCATCTCGCCCAAGGAAGAGGGCGGCGTGGTGCGCATCCGCATCAACCCGCTGCGGGATAAGGGGCTGCTCTATATCAGCGTCTGCGACAACGGCGTGGGCATCCAGCCCGAACAGCTGGCCCAGCTGAAAGCCGCGCTGGCCCAGCCCGGGGAGCGCTGGGAGCATATCGGCGTCTATAACGTGGCCGCACGGCTGCGGCTTCTGGATAAACGGGGGCGGCTGGTCATCCGCTCTCACCCGGGCCGGGGAACGGCCATCAGTATGTACCTGCCCCTTGTAGAACTTTTGGAGGAGGATTTGGACGATGATACGCCTGTTGATCGCGGATGACGAAAAGCTGGAGCGGGAGGCGCTTGCAGAGCTGGTCCAGCGCCGTTTTGAGCGGGAAGTGGTCCTGGAGGTGGCGGAAAATGGCCGCAAAGCTGCCGACACGGCGGTGCTGTGGGGCGCGGACCTCATCCTGATGGATATTGAGATGCCGGGCATGAGCGGTCTCGACGCTGCCCGCGCCGTGCTGGCCCAGCGGCCTTCCTGCCGGGTCATCTTCGTCACGGCCTACAGCCTGTTCCAGTATGCCCATGAGGCGGTGCATCTGGGGGCCTGCGACTATCTGCTCAAGCCGGTGGACCCCGACGAGCTGGAAGCCTCGGTGCGCCGGGCTATGCGGCAGATCGAGACGGAGCGGAAGCTGGAAGAGCTGGCCGCCGCCCAGCCCCAGCCGGAGCAGACGGAGACCGAAGAAGAGGCGGAAGACGCCCCCGAGGAGGGCGAGAACAGCCAGACGGCCCTTGTCATGGCCCATGTCCGCCGCTACCTCGAGGATAATTATATGTTCGATCTGTCGCTGGACAGCGTGGGCGAGATCCTGCACATCAGCCCGGCCTATCTGTCGGCGCAGTTCAAGAAGTACCAGAAGATGAACTTCCTCGACTGCCTCACCGAGCTGCGCATCAACGCGGCAAAGGAATTGCTGGCCGACCCCTTCCGCTCCTCGGCGGAGGTGGCGTCGATGGTGGGCTACGAGGACGCCAGCTACTTCGCCCGGGCGTTCAAGAAACGCACCGGCATGACTCCCACCCAGTACCGCCGTCAGGCCGGCCAGAAGGCAAAGGCCGACCCGGAGGCCGGGCTGTGAGCGGGCGGATGATTTCCCGCCGCAGTGTGCTGGCGCTGGCCGCCTGTACGGCGCTGGGCGCTGTGGGCTGCAGCAAGACGGAAGAGTACACCGGCCCGGAGCTCATCCTGCGCTACGCCGAGAACCAGCCCGAGGATTATCCCACCACTCAGGCCGCTCTGGCCTTTGCCGACCTCGTGGCCGAGCGGACGGAGGGGAGGGTCAAAGTCGTGGTCTACAGCGGCGGGGAGCTGGGGGCCGAACAGAGCGTCATCGAGCAGATGCAGTACGGCGGCATCGACTTTGCCCGCGTCTCCCTGAGCCAGCTGGCCGAGTATCAGCCGGCCCTGAGCGTATTGCAGCTGCCTTTTCTCTATACCGACGCGCCCCAGATGTGGCGGGTGCTGGACGGTGAGATCGGCGATGAATTCCTCTCCGGCCTCGGCGCGATGGACCTCGTGGGCCTGTCGTGGTTCGACGCCGGTGTCCGCAGCTTCTACACCCGCGAAAAGGTGGAGACGCTGGCGGACCTCGCGGGGCTGACGCTCCGGGTGCAGGAGTCGGACATGATGAGCGAGATGATACTGGACCTCGGCGCAAAGCCCGCGCAGGTGGTCTACAGCCGGGTCTATGCAGCCCTGCACAACGCCGAGATAGACGGCGCGGAAAACAACTGGCCCAGCTATGAGGCCATGGGCCACTACGAGGTGGCCCCCTATTTCTTAAAGGATGAGCACACCCGTGTGCCGGAGCTGCAGCTGGCCAGCGAGGCCGCGATGGAAAAGCTGGCAGAGCTGGACGAACACTTCCCGGACATCATCCGCACCTGCGGAAAGGAGAGCGCTCTGGCCGAACGCCGCCTCTGGGCGGAGCGGGAGGCCAGCGCCGAGAAGCATATGCGGGAATGGGGCGTGGAGGTGACGACCCTCTCTGCCGTCGAGAAAGCCCGCTTCCGGGCGGCAGTCGAGCCTATGTACGCGGCTTTTGAGGAGCAGAGCCGCCTCATCCAGCGCATCCGCGAAGCCTGAAAAGTGCAAGAGATATTACATTGTATTCATCTTGTTGGGCAGTGTGCTGAACAAACTGCACCGCGGCTTGTAAGAACTGCACAAAAGTGTTTCTCACATTTTTTTGAAAAACAGGACATTTTTCATAAGCCCTTGTTCTGACTAAAAATTTTTGCTAAAGTGTGTACAGTAAATGAACGGACGGTGTGCGACCCGTGCAGAGCGCACCGCCCTGAATGAGGAAAATCTAAGGAGGATTTTATCATGAAGAAGATTTCTCGTCGCAGCTTTCTGGCAGCAGCCGGTGTTTCCGCCGCTGCTCTGGCACTGACCGCCTGCGGTGGCTCCGGCAGCAGCACTGCTGCCTCCTCTGCTGCAGCTTCCACCGCTCCCGCCGGTGATGCCGCAGCTGCTGCTTCCGACCCGAAGGTGACTCTGGTCTACGCCGAGGTCAACCCGCTGGATACCATCGTCGGCCAGACCGGTTCTCACTTCAAGGAGAAGGTCGAGGAGCTGACCGGCGGCTCCGTCGTCGTCGATGTGCAGGCTTCCGGCGTTCTGGGCTCTGAGAACGACGTTCTGGACGCTATCCTCGGCGGCTCCACCTCCATCGACATCAGCCGTATCTCCGCTTTCGCACTGACCAGCTACGGCTGCAACAAGTCCAAGCTGCTGTCCATCCCCTTCACCTTCGAGAACCGCGCACACTTCTGGAACTTCGCCAACAGCGAGCTGGCACCTGAGTTCCTGAACGAGCCCCAGGAGCTGGGCCTGCCCGTTCGTGGTATCTTCTACGGCGAGGAAGGCTTCCGTCACTTCTTCACGGTCAAGCCCGTTTCCGGCATCGCTGATTTCAAGGGCCTGAAGCTGCGCGTGTCCAACGACCCCGTCATGAACGGCATGGTCGAGGGTCTGGGCGCTAACCCCACCGTCGTTTCCTTCGGCGAGCTGTACAGCGCACTGCAGACCGGCGTTGTCGATGGCGCTGAGCAGCCCATCGCAAACTACAAGTCCAACGCCTTCCCCGAGGTCGCTAACAACCTGATCCTCGACGGCCATACTCTGGGCGCTGTGCAGGCTGTCATCACCGACAACGCCTGGAACAAGCTGACCGAGAACCAGCAGGCTGCCGTCATGGAGGCTGCTGCGGATACGCAGGCCTTCAACGCTGACCTGTCCGAGACCGCTGAGAACAAGGTCCTCGACGAGCTGAAGTCTTCCGGCTGCAACGTCGTCGATGTCCCCGATAAGACTCCCTGGCAGGAGGCTTGCGCTAAGGTCATCAGCGAGAACACCTCGGATCAGGCTGAGCTGTATCAGCAGCTGCTGGATATGAAGGCCTGATAAAAGCGCCTTTATCCTGAAGTAGTACATAGCCCGGCGGGGGACTACGGGATACGCCCGCAGACCCGCCGGGCTTTTTATAAGAGTATGGAGGAGATCCTATGCCGAAAATCTTTACCACTCTGGATAAGATCAAGCCGGCGTACGACGTCACCTACAAAGTGGTCCTGTTTATCTGCAAGCTGCTGCTGATCGCAGATATTCTCATCACCACCATGTCGGTCATTGGTCGTTACGTCCCGTTCATCCCGGACCCCGCATGGTCTGAAGAAGTCGTTCTGACCTGCATGAGCTACATGGCAGTGCTGAGTGCTGCTCTGGCCATCCGCCGCGGTGCACACATCCGCATGACCGCATTTGACGTCTATCTGCCCAAGATCGCCGTCAAGGTGCTGGACATCCTCGCCGATCTGGCGGTCTGCATCCTCGGCCTCATCATGCTGGTTGTGGGCTGGAACTACGCCACCACCCTGGGCGGCCGCGGCTTCTATGTCTCGATGCCCTGGCTGAGCCGTTTCTGGATGTACTTCCCCGTGCCTCTGGCCGGTGTCGCCATGATCATCTTCGAGATCGAGGCACTGTACAACCACATCAAGAGCATTTTTGTAAAGGAGGAGAACTAATATGACAGTCCAGACACTGGCAATCGTTGTCCTTCTTGTCAGCTTCTTCGTCATGATCTTCCTGCGCTTCCCCATCGCATACGCCGTTGGTCTGTCCAGCGTGCTGTGCATGATGGTGCAGGGTCAGGCACTGACCGATGTCTGCCGCCTGATGGTCAAGGGCATCTCGTCTTTCAGCCTGATGGCCGTCCCGTTCTTCATCACCATGGGCGTCCTCATGGGCAGCGGCGGCATCTCCGAAAAGCTGATCGCTCTGGCTGATGCCTGCGTCGGCTGGATGCGCGGCGGCATGGCAATGGTCAACATCGTTGCTTCCTACTTCTTCGGCGGCATTTCCGGTTCTGCTTCTGCAGATACCGCTTCCATCGGCTCCATCATGATCCCCATGATGGTCGATCAGGGCTACGACGCCGACTTCTCCACCGCTGTCACCATCACCTCCTCCTGCGAGGGCCTGCTGGTTCCCCCGAGCCATAACATGGTCATCTACGCCACCACCGCCGGCGGCATCTCCGTGGGCAGCCTGTTCCTGGCTGGCTACCTGCCCGGCGCTCTGCTGGCCA
>OOCD01002483.1_pt1 | contig 9729 bp, 7 predicted proteins | sample 1671791 | NCBI WGS metagenome assembly OOCD01 (sample SAMN06348193, study PRJEB24527) | human gut metagenome | biome: human gut; feature: ankylosing spondylitis patient; material: feces | host: Homo sapiens | place: China | collected 2015-10
ATTTTTGTTGATTTTTGTTGCCGAAACCATTGATAATACCAGTTAAAGAGGTATATAATTATAAAAAAGCAGTGAAGTAGTGAAACAGCGAAACAGTAAAGCAAGAGAAGGGTTTCACAAGCAGGAATAACAGGGATGGATATAGTCTTAAGGTGTATGGGCAAAGACTGCAATGGTATAAGTTATAATACCATTGCAGTCATTTTTGCATATAATCCCACGATATGTGAATATTGTGAAAAAATCAGAAAATTATAAAAATGAAATTGAGTGAATAATGTGGGGATGCTATAATGAGCGCAGGTCAAATAAAGAATAGCATAGAAATAAGAAATGAGGATGTGTATGTTCAATCTTGAAGAAGAGTTAAAAAAACTTCCAGATAAGCCGGGGGTATATATTATGCATGATAAGCATGACACAATCATATATGTAGGCAAGGCAAAGGTGTTAAAAAACCGTGTAAGGCAGTATTTCCAGAGCAGTAAGAATCATTCTGCAAAGGTTGTACAGATGGTTTCGCATATAGCATATTTTGAATATATAGTAACTGATTCCGAGCTTGAAGCACTTGTGCTTGAGTGTAATCTTATTAAAGAACACAGACCAAAGTATAACACGATGCTTAAGGATGATAAGAGTTATCCATTTATCAAGGTTACTGTAAATGAAGCATATCCAAGAGTGTTATTCTCAAGAACAATGAAGCATGGCACAGGAAAGTTCTTTGGCCCATATACATCAGCAGGTGCCGTAAAAGAAACTATAGAACTTTTATGCAAGCTTTATAAGGTAAGAACCTGTAACAGAAGACTTCCTAAGGATATAGGCAAAGAAAGACCATGCCTTAACTACCATATAGGACAGTGCAATGCACCATGCCAGGGTATGGTTAGTGAAGCAGAGTACAGGAAAAATATAGAGTCGGTTATAAGTTTTCTTAATGGTAACTATTCAGAGATAATAAACGAGCTTACGGATAAGATGATGGATTGCTCCAGGAAGCTTGAGTATGAGGAAGCAGCAAGATATAGAGACCTTCTTAACAGCGTAAAGCAGATAGCACAGAAGCAGAAGATTACGGCGGATGATGCTACTGACAGGGATGTAATAGCATGTGCTATGGATACAGAGGATGCGGTTGTGCAGGTATTTTTTATAAGACAGGGAAAGCTGCTTGGAAGAGAACATTTTCATATGAAGGTTGCTGCGAATGATAGCAGAAGTGCCATATTATCGCAGTTTATGAAGCAGTACTATGGTGGAACTCCATATATTCCTAATGTTATTATGACACAGGAAGAGATAGATGATGCAGATGTTATCGCTGAGTGGCTTGGAAGCAGAAAGAAAAGAAAGGTATCTGTCATAACACCTAAAAAGGGTGACAAGGAGCGTATGGTTGAACTGGCACATAAGAATGCACTTATGGTTCTTACCAAGGATGCTGAGAAGATTAAGCTTGAAGAAAAGAGAACAACAGGTGCCATGAAAGAGATAGCTGGGTGGCTTGGACTTAAGAACCTAAGAAGAGCAGAAGCTTATGATATATCCAATACAAGTGGTGTGGAATCTGTAGGTTCCATGGTTGTTTTTGAAGATGGAAGACCAAAGAAAAATGATTACCGTAAGTTTAAGATAAAGACAGTCAAAGGACCTGACGATTATAAGAGCATGAGTGAGGTGCTTACAAGACGTTTCCAGAGAGGCATGAGGGAACGTGCGGGTGAAGAGGAGTCAAGAGGCTTTTCGGTGTATCCTGATCTGATTATGATGGATGGTGGACGCGGACAGGTAAATATAGCACTAAAGGTGCTGTCAGAGCTGGATATTCATATCCCGGTATGCGGCATGGTTAAGGATGATAATCATAATACAAGAGGCTTGTATTATAACAACGTAGAGATACCAATAGACAGACATAGCGAGGGCTTTAAGCTTATAACACGTGTTCAGGATGAAGCACATAGATTTGCCATAGAGTATCACAGATCACTAAGAAGTAAGCTGCAGGTTAATTCGGTGCTTGATGATATAGAAGGAATCGGACCGGTAAGGAGAAAAGCACTTATGAAGCATTTTCTCGATATAGAAAAGATAAGGGCAGCAGGTGTGAGTGAGCTTATGGAGGTTGAAGGCATAACAGAGAATGTGGCACAGAATATATATAAGTATTTCCATTGAGTATATATGTAGAATGTGAACAGGCAATATGTTGGACTGTCTGTAACTTATATTTGTCGTCCGTTTGCCACCAACTAATATTCAATTCAACAACAATATATTTGAAGAAAATCTTTTAATATCAGAGCCGCTGTGTTACACTAATGTATAAGATGGTGTAAGTGTCGAAAGTATAAAAGTCATTTCTGTCCTTAGAAAAATCCTTTTTACTTAAGATACGGTAAATATCGAAAGCGGAATAAAATGTTGTGAATATTGCATTCAATATGTACGCATGTGGATACATATGGTAAAAATATATATTAAATATAAAACAGGAAAACATTAATCAAATATATAATAATTGCGGCATTGTCAGTAATGACTTTAATATGCAGGATAGGAGTAGTATATGAATGGTAAAGAAAGAGTTAATTTATCAAAAGTAATTGAGAAGATGAATCTTGTGAATCTTACACCAGATATAGATGTCAAGGGAATATGGATTCATGTGCCTGAGTTTAACAGACCAGCACTCCAGCTTACAGGGTTTTATGACCAGTTTGATAATGACCGTATACAGATTATAGGCAATGTGGAATATTCATATCTCAAGAGTCTTTCAGATACAGAGCGTTTTGAACGTTATATGCAGCTTTTATCAAGCAATATTCCATGTCTTATATTCTGCAGGAATCTTGAACCTGAACCAGAGATTATAGAGCTTGCAAAGAAGTATCAGATACCTATTCTTAAGTCAGAGGAGTCAACTTCTTCATTTTCAGCAGAAGTTATAAGATGGCTCAAGGTACAGCTGGCTCCTTGTATTGTAATCCATGGTGTGCTTGTTGATGTTTATGGTGAGGGCGTGCTTATAACAGGTGAGAGTGGTATAGGTAAGAGTGAGGCTGCACTTGAGCTTATTAAGAGAGGACATCGTCTTGTAACAGATGATGCAGTTGAGATAAGAAAGGTAAGTAATGAAACATTAGTGGGTTCAGCTCCAGGTGTAACAAAGTATTTCATAGAGCTAAGAGGTATCGGAATCATAGATGTTAAGACACTTTTTGGTGTAGAAAGTGTTAAGGAAACACAGGAGATCGATATGGTTATCAAGCTTGAGGACTGGAATAAGGATAAGGAATATGACAGGTTAGGTCTTGAAGAGGAATATACAGAGTATCTTGGCAATAAAGTCGTATGTCATTCGCTTCCAATACGTCCAGGACGTAATCTTGCTGTTATTGTAGAGGCAGCAGCGGTAAACCACAGACAGAAGAAGATGGGTTACAATGCAGCTAAGGAGTTATACAGAAGGGTTCAGGAAAACCTTATGAAGGGTGACGAAGAGGACGACCTTTAATTACAATAATCAGATAACAGATTATGACTGGGGGTAAGCTTGTATGTGTGGTAAGGATAATATAAGTAATGCAGATATTAATAATGATAAAAGCATAGTACTTGGAATAGATATTGGTGGAACAACATGTAAGTGTGGAGTTTTTAGTGTGTCAGGAGAGCTTCTTTATAAGGATGAGATTCCAACAAGAAAGGATGAGGGTGGAAGCCTTATACTGGAAGATATAAAAAAACATATACCAGATATGTTGGAAGCAGTAGAAAAAGCAAGTGATGATATAGCCGGAGTAGGAATAGGAGTTCCAGGTGCTGTCAGGGATGATGGCACAGTTAACAAATGTGTCAATCTTGGATGGGGTGTGTTTAATGTGGCACAGACATTCAGTAAGATGACAGGATACAAGGTTAAGGTTGGAAATGATGCGAATATGGCAGCGCTTGGTGAGTACTGGATGGGAAGCGCAAAAGAGTACTCAAGCAGTCTTTTAGTTACACTTGGTACAGGTGTCGGCGGTGGTGTTATCATTGATGGAAAGCCTTTGTGCGGCTTCAATGGTGCAGCGGCTGAGATAGGCCACCTTCCTGTAGCTGATGAGGAGAAGGAGTATTGTAACTGTGGTAAGAGGGGCTGTCTTGAACAGGTGGCTTCTGCAACTGGCATAGTCAGGACAGCTGTCAGAATGCTTAGCGAATCAGATGAGCCGTCAGCGTTAAGGGATATCCCTTACATATCAGCTAAAGCCGTGTTTGATGAGGCGAAGAATGGAGATTCTGTTGCTTTAAAGGTTGTTGATTATATGTGCCGTTATCTTGGTAAAGGTCTTGCATGTGCTTCTGGTATGGTCGATACAGAGGTTATATGTATAGGTGGTGGTGTTTCAGCAGCAGGCGAATTTTTGTTAAGCAGAATAGAAAAGTACTATAAGGAGTATGTGTTCCATGCTTCAAGAAACACTAAGATATTAAAGGCAACACTTGGCAACGATGCTGGTATGTATGGCGCAGCCAGACTTGTATTAAATGAGTAAGCAGAATGATGTAAATAATGAATATAGACAGGGAGTATGATAATACATGAGTCAGAATGATTTGTTGGAAAAGCTTAAGGATATAGCAGGTGAATCACAGGTCAGAACGGATGAACCTATGAGCAGTCATACTACATTCAGAATAGGAGGCACTGCGGATTATTTCGTAATGCCTTCTTCTGTTGAAGAGTTACAGACTATAATACGTTTATTGAAAAAATCAGACATAAATTACTATGTTATAGGAAATGGAAGCAACCTGCTGGTAGGAGATAAAGGCTTCAGAGGAGTTATTATACAGCTTTCAGATGCTTTTGATGAAGTGGAGTATATTGATGATGTAACAGTAAAGGCTATGTCAGGTATGAAACTGTCAAGGCTTGGAAACAGGCTTTCAGATAAAGGACTTGCAGGCTTTGAGTTTGCAACAGGTATTCCAGGAACAATAGGTGGGGCAGTCAGAATGAATGCTGGAGCTTATGGTGGAGAGATAAAGGATATTATTGTCAGTGCTGAGGTCTTAGATCAGAATGGTGATATCCATACTCTGGGTAAAGATGAGCTTGAACTTGGATATAGAACAAGCTGCATAATGAAATATGGATATATAGTAGTAAGTGCAACACTTAAGTTAAGTAAAGGCAATACTGATGATATAAAAGAGAATATAAAAGAACTTTCACAAAAGAGAAGAATGAAACAGCCGTTAGAATATCCAAGTGCGGGAAGTACATTTAAAAGACCAGAGGGATATTTTGCAGCAAAGCTTATAGAGGATGCAGGACTTAAAGGTCTGTCAGCAGGTGATGCACAGGTGTCAGAAAAACATGCAGGCTTTGTTGTTAATAAAGGCAGGGCAACAGCAAAGGATGTATGTGAGCTTACAGATAAGATAAAAGAAGAGGTCTTAAAGAAGTCTGGCGTTAAGCTTGAGCTTGAGGTTGTTAAAATAGGAGAGTTCTAGATACAGGTTTTAGTCAGGAGCGAGGCAGTATATGAAGATTATTATAGTCACAGGTATGTCGGGAGCAGGCAAATCGACAGCGTTGAATGTTTTAGAGGATGAGGGATATTATTGTGTGGATAATATGCCTATATCTCTTATATCAAAGTTTGCAGAGCTTGCAGACTGCCAGAAGCAGAATAATGGATATAACAACATAGCACTTGGTGTAGACATAAGGAGTGGCAATTCACTTGCCGAGTTCGATTCCGTACTTGATTATATGAAAAGCAGGAAATATGATTATACAATTCTGTTTCTTGAGTCAAGTGATGATGTACTTATAAAAAGATACAAGGAAACGAGAAGGACACATCCACTTGCTAAGGATGGAAGAGTGGATAAAGCTATACTGCTTGAAAGAGAGCAGCTGGGGTTTCTTAAACAAAGAGCAGATGTTATCATAGATACAAGCCAGCTTTTGACAAGAGAGTTTAAGGAAGAACTTGAAAAGATAGTGCTTGAAAGAAAGGAGTTTAACAACCTTATCGTTACAGTGTTATCTTTTGGGTTTAAGTATGGTATACCAGCTGATGCTGATATGGTGTTTGATGTAAGATTTCTCCCTAATCCATATTATGTTGAAGAGCTAAGACCGCTTACGGGTAATGATAAAAAGATACAGGATTATGTCATGAAAGCACCAGAGGCAGAAGAGTTTCTTGTGCGTGTTGATGGACTTATACAGTTTCTGCTTCCTAATTATGTCAAGGAGGGAAAGTCAAGCCTTGTCATAGCAGTTGGATGTACAGGTGGAAAGCATCGTTCTGTGACACTTGCCAATGCGATTGCAGACAGACTTTCAAAGACACCTTATGGCTGCAAGGTGGAACACAGGGATATAGAGAAGGATTCAAAGCGCAAGGGTTAAGAATTCATAAGAGTTTAATATTTAATGAAGCCAGGGTCAAAAGCCACGGCTTTGATACAACAAATGCAGGGTGTACCCTTGTATAGCAATATAAGAAATGGAGATAATTAATGTCGTTTTCTTCAGATGTTAAGGAAGAGCTGAGTGCAAGGCTTGATTCGGCAAGACACTGCCAGATAGCTGAGTTTGCAGCTATTATGGGAATGTCGGGACGTATAAGACGTTCATCGGGTGGTGAGATGCAGGTTGAACTGCTCACTGAAAATGAGGTTGCCAGATACAAGTTTATTGTACTTTTAGAGACTATATTTGATATAGATTCCTCAGATATATTATATATATCCGAGAGCAGCAGGGATACAAGCATAAGAATATGTGACCAGAAGCAGGTCGCAAAGATATTACAGACACTTAAGTGGGCAGATGATACATTTGAACATATAGAACCAGTATTCGTGGACCCAAGAATAGTACAGAAGGATTGCTGCAAAAAAGCATTTATAAGAGGAGCTTTTATAGCCGCAGGCTCAATAAGTGACCCTAATAAGTTTTATCATTATGAAATAGTATGTGATTATGAAGAAGATGCAGAGTGTGTTAAAGATATGCTTTGCTTTTTTAATCTTGATGCAAAGGTTACGCAGCGTAAGAATAATTATATAGTCTATATGAAGGAGGGCAGCAATATAACAGATGCCCTTAATCTTATGGGAGCATATGTTTCCCAGATGGAGCTGTATAATGTCATGATTCTTAAAGAGATGAGAAATGATGTTAACAGGAAGGTTAACTGTGAAACGGCGAATCTTAATAAGACAATATCAGCGGCAGTCAAGCAGACAAGAGATATTGAGTATATAAGAGATACAGTAGGACTTTCAAGCCTAAAGGAAGGACTTTACCAGGTAGCAAAGATACGTCTTGAACATCAGGATATGAATCTTAAGGATATAGGAGAGCTTCTTGATCCGCCTGTTGGAAAGTCCGGGGTTAATCACAGACTAAGAAAGATAAGCGAAATGGCAGATGAGATAAGGGCTGCCAGGCAGGGGTATTGACAACAAGCGTATAATAAAACTTAGGCGGGGCATATTTATGATAGATATAAAGATGTTGACAGAACTATTATAATGCTGCAGTCGGATGTAAGAAAGGTTTCTGCATATAAGGCAGAAATGCAGGAGATTATATACAGTAAGGATATAATGGAGGATAATGAGATGACAAAAGTAGATATTATTTCAGGATTCTTAGGAGCTGGAAAGACAACTCTTATAGCTAAGCTTTTAAAGGAAGCATTTCCAGGAGAACAGGTAGTTCTTATAGAGAATGAGTTTGGCGAAATCGGCATAGATGGTGGATTCTTAAAGGAATCGGGTGTTGAGATAAGAGAGATGAATTCAGGATGTATATGCTGCTCTCTAGTAGGTGATTTTGGTACATCACTTAAGGAAGTAGTTGAAAAGTATCATCCAGACAGAATTATCATTGAGCCATCTGGTGTTGGTAAGCTTTCAGATGTTATAAAGGCAGTTAAGGATCTTCATATTGAGAATGAAATCAGGCTGAACAGTGCATCGACTGTAGCAGATGCATCTAAGGTAAAGGTATATATGAAGAACTTTGGTGAGTTCTTTAACAACCAGATTGAGCATGCAGGAACTATTATTCTTAGCAGAACACAGAATGTTTCAGAGGCTAAGTTAAAGACAGATATAGAACTTATCAGATCACTTAACAAGGATGCACATATTATTACAACTCCTTGGGATGATATTAATGGTAAGCAGATTCTTGATGCAATGGAAAATGTTACTAATCTTGAGCTGGAGATGCTTGCAGAAGCAGCAGCTAAGGCAGCAGAGGAACATGAACATGAGCATCACCATGACCATGACGGAGAGTGTGGCTGCGGACATGACCACGATCACGAGCATGAGCATCACCATGACCATGACGGAGAGTGTAGCTGTGGACATGATCATCATCATGGACATCATCATGCTGATGAGGTGTTTACAAGCTGGGGTGTAGAGACTCCTGATAAGTATGATAAGGAAACACTCTCAGAGATACTAAGAAAGCTTTCTGAAACAGATGATTATGGTGATATATTAAGAGCAAAGGGTATGCTTCCTACACCAGAAGGTAAGTGGATGTTCTTTGATCTTGTACCAGAAGAATATGAAATCCGTGATGGTGAACCAGAAATCACAGGAAGAATATGCGTTATAGGAGCTAAGCTCAAGGAAGATGCTCTTAAAGAGTTATTCAATGTATAAATTAAGTTTTTAAATAGTGCAGTCCATGTTTTGCACATAATGACATGGGCTGCATTTTTAGGATTTATAAAAATATAGGGCAGAAACAGCATAAATAAAGTATAAGAAAAGAGGTAAAATATGGCACAGGAAGAAGAATATCAGATTCCAATATTCTTAATAAATGGACAGCTTGACAGTGGTAAAACAAGATTTATCCAGGATACAATAGCAATGGGACAGTTTGCAGAAGCTAAGAATAAGCTTCTTATTGTATGCGAAGAGGGTGAAGAAGAATATAGTGAGAAGCTTTTAAAGGACAATGGTGTAGATATGGTTGTCCTTGAAAAGGAAGAACTTACAGAAGAAAAGCTGAATGAGCTTGATAAAGAATATGATCCATGGATAGTTATAGTTGAATATAATGGTATGTGGGATCCAGCTCTTATTATGGCAACAGCCAAGCCAAGAGGATGGGATATATATCAGTCTATTACGCTTGTAGATGCAGCTTCGTTTAATCTTCAGTGGAATAATATGAGGTCTATCGTAGCAGAAACAGTTAAGTATGCCGATATGGTTATATTTAACAGATGCAAGTCTGGTATGGATCTTGGAAGCTACAGAAGAAGTATGAGAGCACTTAATAACACACTTCAGATTGTATTTGAGGACGATAAGGGAGAGATGATGTCGATTGCAGAACAGCTTCCTTATGATGTAAATGCAGATGTTATAGAAATAGATGATGCTGATTATGGCATATGGTATATGGATGTATCAGAAAGACCAGATGTGTATGTTGGCAAGAAAGTAAGATTTAAGGGACAGGTACTTAAGAATAAATACTTTAAGGATAAGAATTTCGTTCCAGGACGTAAAGTTATGACATGCTGCGCAGAGGATACTCAGTTTATTGGTTATATCAGCTTCTATAATGACATTGCTTCATTGGAAAACAGGCAGTGGATAACTGTTACAGCAACTGTTAAGGTTGAATTCCAGATGGCATATAAGAAAAAGGGACCTGTTCTTTATGTA
>OOCD01002498.1_pt1 | contig 9696 bp, 10 predicted proteins | sample 1671791 | NCBI WGS metagenome assembly OOCD01 (sample SAMN06348193, study PRJEB24527) | human gut metagenome | biome: human gut; feature: ankylosing spondylitis patient; material: feces | host: Homo sapiens | place: China | collected 2015-10
TCAAATACTTTTCATCCAATTTACCAACACGATACTTTGTGCCAGCCTTTAGATGCTTCTCTACATATTTATTAGTTTCCTCAATATCTTTCATTTTTCTTTGAAACAGTTCTTCTGATATATTTATATTTTTACATAAAGTTAAATTACAGAAAATACGTCCTTTATCGTCTTGGATACAATGCTTGTAAAAACGATAAGTAGCAGCAACCATCTGATTTTCCAAATTCTGTTTCTCTTCTATCGAAATTGAAGAACGTGATACCTGGTTTGCATATACATCTGGAGTGATTACAATGAAATCATTATCATTCACATACTCTTTAATAGACTTAACTTCTACTTTTTGAGTATTGGCAATAGTTTGGTTATTATCAGCCTTATTGTTGCATCCAAATAATAATAATGCCAATAAAAACAACAAACCTTGTTGTAATAAGTTTTGATAGTATCTCCACAAATATGATAAGAATCTCTCATTGTAACCTTCTTTCTTTTTGAGTAAAAATCTCATACAATACACAATCTCGGAATTCAATCTTTTGTGTATAAGATTTTTCAGATAGGAATTTTGCTCTCCATATTTTGTTCTCCAACAACAGAATGGTGTCGTTAGCTGTTCTTTTCGGTGCTTCAGTCGGATGAAACATCCAAGCAATATGAAAGATATTAAGAAGCGTTTCATGTGCATATTGAATTAAGATCAAACAATGGTATGTTTACGATTTAGGTAACTGAAACGGAACCGGAATGGTATAAAGTACCCGTTGGGGCTTCCCATCTTGTTTTCCCGGTGTCCACTTCGGCATTTGTCGGATGATTCGCAAGGCTTCTTTATCCAACAAGGGATGAACACTACGTACAATTCGAGGCTGGGCGGGCGTGCCGTCTTTCTCGATGATGAATTGCAGGGTTACCCGTCCTTGAATGCCTGCTTTCTTAGCTTCTTCAGGATAGCACATTTCGGCCTGTATAAAATCCCGACAACCTTTCATCCCTCCGGGAAATTCGGGCATACATTCTACTATTTTGAAAAGGCTGTTGTCTTCTGTCGGAACTTCCGGTACAGACGTTGTTATAGCTCCAGCTGGTCGGTTATCTTGAGTAGAGGGTACGGCAGATCTCTTTTCCTTCTGTCCTTCTGCCAATTCTTTTGGATTGTCTGTCAGCCTGAATTCCGCCATCAGAGTAACGTCTCTTCCGGTGTCCGTAAAAGTAACGGGATAGAAGAAACGGTATCTTCCCGGCTTGTTGTGATGTATTTCCGGATACAAAGAACCGGATAAATGCTTATTTTTTCCCGGGCCAATGATATGGGCTACACAATTAAATATGGTATGAATGGGCAGATTTCGCCATACGCCTTGTCTATCTTCGTAAGTGATGTAATAAGATTCACCAGATTCTAATGTTACTTGGCTGTGATTGACTAAAACAAAAGTGGCTCGTTTACTTTGAGTAGAATAGACCGGATAGTCAGATTGTAGCAAGATGCCCAAGGTATCGCTGACACCGATGTAATCGTTAGGTGTGTTATCTGCTGTTCCATCAAATAACACAGCCGGTGAATCAATAATCTTTTTCCGGAAAGCTTTTCGGGCTTCCGGAGTGTTCATGATAAAAGTTACGTGAATATGATGGCTACCCATACCCCAAGACATCAAATTGGATTTCAAGCATTCATCTGTAAGTTTCTCTCGTTTACTATCGATAACATTCAAAATCTCTTTCAGCTGCTTTTGGGTAAAATTTTTAGCTGTAGCAGGCTCCAGCCGGAAAGCACCGCTTTGAGCTGTTGCTTCCAGTGTGCGCCGTGCTACTGTGGTATCTCCTCTTACTTGAAAGACCAGTGTAGAACCGTCAAAAAACATTCCTTCCAAGAATGCAGGACAGCGCGGACTGTCCAAGAAATCGCCGATAACTGTTGAATCCGTACCATAAGCTTTACTTAAAGCCTCTATTACTTGCTGACCGGTTCTTTGGTCAATTGGTTCTTCCGTTATAGGTTGTTTTTCAGATTTGGCAGAAGGAATATCAGTAAGTGTCAAGCTTTTATGTGAATGACACGAATCGGCTGCATGATCTATAGATTGTCTTTCTTTATTCATTAAAAGCCAAACCTTGCGCTGCCAATGGTAAACTGCAAATCTTTCATCATCAAAATTGTCAGTCTTTTCTACATATCTTCTTATACTTGGAGCAGAGGGATATTTTGTCTGAATGATATCATCTACTAGGTATCCGCATAGCCCTTTAAGATCCTTGAAGAGAAAACCTTTAAACATCAAGTTGATATATGCTGGATTATTGTTAAGGTATAATTTGTATTCCTGATAGGCTTTAGATTTCATGCAGTCTGAAGACTTACTGCTGATACCAGGAAGACAAAGTTCATCTTTCAATGCTTTTTCCAGTCTTTTATATTCACTAGAGTCTGTTATGCTATACCAGTAATGTTCATTGGGTTTAGTCATCAGTTGTACCCACGCGCTTGCCTGCCAATAATCGATTGCCATTCTCACAGAATCCCTATATTCAGATGAAGCGGCATAAAAGAGAGAATCTTTATCCCACCCCTTGAAAAGGAATTCTATAGAGTCAATTTTTTCCTGCCTTAGTTGTCTGTAAATGTCTGGCAATCGTTGGTCAAGCGTTGATGTTATCTCGAATATACCGTTTTCGATTTTGCTATTTACGTGTACGGTGGTCAGAATGGAGTCATTAAACAGAAAGGCAATTCGCTGTCCGATAGCCTTTTCAGTCTCTCTAGCCCATTTTTTCATTTTAAATTGGCTAACTTTTCCTCTTATTACGTATTTACCAGCATAATCTTCCACTTTCAAGGAAATAAAATCTTTCGTAGTAACGATAGGCTCTAAAAAAAGACTGTCATTGGGGGCGTCCGTTACATGATACCAACCGTTTTCACGGTGGGTTGCAATTGGCTTATGCTGACATCCGACCCATAAAAATCCGATGGCAAGCATCAATACGACTGACGGAAGTGTTGATAAGACTGTACAATAAAAAGATATTCGCGTTCTCATAGGCTGCATATGGATGGTTTGTCGGTAAAGATACGTATTTTGACGAAAAACGGATAATGGATGGGCTGATTTTATTTCAGGCAAAATGACATGCTACCCATCTATTTCATCAAGACTGGCGTTCGGGGAGGGGGGAAAATTGCGTAAGATCAATGAACTGTTCCGTTTTCTGGTGGAGTTGGAACAGGATCCGTCCTCCACGGAAGAGGACAAGAAAACCATTGACTCCATTCTGGAAAGGACTGGCTAAAAAAGACCTCTCCAAAATTTCGCATATAAAGAAGAACCAAGTCATCAATGATCTGGAAAAAGAATCCGAAGACAACCTGAAGAGGGTGGGAAAAACCTTTGCCGGTGTGGAAATCGTGCATTTCTGCGCCAATGATAACTGCCGTCCGCTGTGGGAGAAGCTGGGTATCGGACAGAAACTGGGAACCGTCGTATTCTGGCATTTTCTGATTCCTAAAATCTGCGAGTTGAGAAAGATTGCCGGCTGCGAGTACCTCTTCCTGTTCGCTGCCGATTTAACCCCTGACGAACTGTTGGTAAACTATTACAGGTCAAATCTCGGTTTCAGGGATTCCAACGAACATGGTACGGCAATTCCACTGTATGATTATGCCTGCAAGTTCATGTATCAGGAACTGAAGGACATTGAGATACGGAGAGAGGCGTTTTATGCCGATTTTAATCCTGATGAAGAAGCTATGTAAATAAAGTAATCGGGACACCCTCCGACTGTAAAAACGATGAAGCCTGCCACCCGTCCGGTGTGCAGGCTTCATCGTTATCAAATCAGCTCCCTCCAGTCAATTCCCCTATCGTTCCCATGCCGCTTACCCTCCTTGTCCGACGGACATCCGTCCTCATCCAGATACTTCTCCAGCAGCCGGTTGACCGCCTCCTCATTTCCAGCCTGGGAAACAAACACGTCGAACAGGTCCGTATTCCGGATGGCAAGCAAGGTCCGGGCGGCAGCCGAAGCCTTGCCATTGTCCCGGTCAGCCCCGTCCACCTTCATCAGCACATCCCCCACAAGGCTGAGGTCATCCAGTGTGACCGCCTGCGTCACCGCATCCGTCTCAGGAACCGGCCGCTCCAGATCTTCCTGTTCCTCCTGCAACATCCGCATCTTTTCGAGCGGAAGCGAGCATTCCACCTCATCGGAAGGTATTTCCTCCTCCTCGCCAAGATAATCCGTCCCCATTTCCAGCGGATGGGACATGAAAGGAGCAGCTGTCTTCCCCGCATCCTCATCCAAATAGACAAAGCGGGTACTGCCCATCACATCCGGTTCATCACCGGAAACGGCAGGGACCGTCTCCTCCTTTTTCACGGGAGTATAAAGCAGGTCACACCACTCCCGTATCCGGGCTTTCTGTCCCCATACCTTATATAACAGATAAACGGCACAGCCCAGACGCACCGACAGATACATCATCTCTTCCATTCCTGCAACCGTTTTTCCACTTCCTCCCGGTACATTCCGTTTATTACATCCTGATGCTGTTTCAAATGGTCAGCCAGTACGTTGTTCACAAACGCGGGCACGGACAATCCCGGAGCAATGACCGGAAGTATCCGGACAAGCTCCCCATACAGCGAACCGTGAATGTAAGTCTGTCTTCCCGTTCCCGTCATTTTACGCTCCAGAAACATTTCCGCATATACACTCTTTTCTTCCATCTCTTTTAGCAAACTCTTGGTTTCCATATCCATACTTTCAAACCGGTTAAAAAAATGCTCTTCCTGAAAACCGGAAAAATCTTCCGGCAAGGAGATGCCGCCGGACAGAATCCTTTCAATAACGGCTTCCCGCTCCGGCAGGTCCCCGTCTTTTTCTGACTGACAGCCGGCAACTTCCGGTACAGGTCCGCCAGACCGTGTTTCCGGTACAATCTTCTCAAAACCGTTTCCGACACTCTTTTTTCCCAACCGGTCTCTTCCGAGCCTCAGTCTGTATCCCATATACAGCAGGAAAACCGCGGCCGTCAAAATCAAATAAACAAACCATTGTTCCATAATCAACGCGGGTTTATAGTTCCCTGACGGACCATCTCGTCAAGTTCCTCTTCATACTGTGCCAGATGATGGTCAAGCACATTGTCCAAAAAGGCTGGTACCGTCATGCCTTCGCTCAGCAGGGGAAGTATCCGGGCAAGCCTGCGGTACGTCTCATAACAGATATAGGTCTGTTTGCGGTGAACGGAATTCTTACGGCTGAGAAAACAGTTCCGGTACTCTTTCATCCGTTCTTCCAGTGCAGGAACAGCCTCTTTCCGTTTGCCGCCATCCTTCCGCGCGGTAACGGAAGCTTCCGTTTCAGTAACCGGAGCATGCTTCGGCGTGCCTTCGGCATCCGTCCCGTGCGCCATGATCTCCTTCAACCGTTCCTCATCCACATTGAATACTCCTCTTTTCGTCATAATCCTCAGGGTTTGGAATAAACAATACTTTCAATCTCATCGGCAAGCAGGTCCAGGCCGCTGCCTTTCAACAGTTTGTCCGAAGGCGGGAAATAGGTGCTCCGGAACAGCGGGCGGCTTCCGGAAGCCGCCTCCCTGTTGTAACGTTCCATGTCAGGCATCACCGTGTCGAGGGTCCGCAACCCTATCTTTCCGAAAATCCCGTTGTAATGGCGGTAAATCTCCCTGGACACACGTCCGTCAATCCTGTTCCAGAACAGCCGTATCTCTTTCAGGGGCGCTTCAGGGCATTTACGGACAAAGTCCTGGAGGGTAGCCACAAAGGAAAGGCTGCTCTGCATCACCATGCGGTCCTGGATGACGGGGGCAAAGAGGTAGTCCATGTTGATGATGGCTTCCAGGATACCCGGCGAGTTCACGGTACCGGGCAGGTCGAAGAAAACAATCTCCGAGGAATCCTCCAACCTGCCGGCCGTCTCCAGCACCTTGCCGGGACCGGAAGTCAGGACGGGATAGGCTTTCTTGCCGGTCCTTTCAAACTGTTCGCAGAGCAGCCGCTGGAGGTATTCACTCTTTTCCACGCTCTGCGTATCACGGGTACGCAACGCCTGGATGCTGTGCTGCGGGTAGTCACAGTCCACGACCGCCACCTGCCTGCCTTTGACATAATGGAAATAACTGGCAAGAAGCACCGTCAGGGTGGACTTGCCGACTCCGCCCTTCTGGTTGCTCAGGGCGATAAAGACACATCGTTTGCTCATACGCTTTTCAAATAAGGGGTTTATAATCGGGTTATTGTAACGTTGCTTTTTCTTTTCATCGGTTTGCCGGAACAGTGTTACAAGACGCCAGGCCGGTAACATGCCCTTATCCGGACACCCCGAACGGTGGTTGCAACAACGGAAGACTGCCTTGTAACCGGAAAGCAACCCGCTGTCTCTGGAACAGGGCAATGACATCGGGACCCGGCAACGAAATGTCAGGTCATGACCGTATTCCGTCGCTGTCCTGCCATCATCCGCTCCGGTGGCGATGACATTTCTTTCCGTTATCATATCATTCTCTTTTTCTCCTGACATATTGACACACTATTTCTCCGACATAAGGACATAAGAACATGTCATACCGGTGAAAGAGGACGGACATAATACCCCGGAAGAATGACATATCCTTATCCGATGCCCAAAAGTAGGACAATAATCCGACCCCATAGCCATCTTTCAGCCGGGTTGGCACCACATGGCATCAGCTGTCATTACAAGTCAGACAAACAACTGTTTTACAACGCATTAATACGCTGTAATTTTGCACCGTCGGAATACGACAGAGGAAAAAACGCACTTCGAAGGAACCGGCACGCCGCAAGCGTCGCGCAGCAATCCGACGATAGGCGGATTCTCTGTTCAAACGAACAGAGCAAGTTGTGTTTCCGTCAGACAAAAACTATTTTGTCTGACGGAAACCTCCGCACTTCCCGGAAGAGCGGAGGCATTTGCTCCAAAGTCGCAATTCCGGAAAAGAAGAAGTACAAATCCCAAAATCAGACAGATGGAGAAGACAAATGTGAGAAGGACGGGCAGGAAGCCCAAGAGTGATCCGGCTGACTACAGATACAGTTTCCGGCTGAACGCCGGGGAGAACAGCCGGTTTGAGCAGATGCTGGCGGAATCCGGAGCCAAGGACCGTACTTTGTTCATCAAGAAAGCCATTTTCGGAGGAACCCTCAAAGTCGTGAAGACCGACAAGGCGACGATGGACTATTACATCCGACTTACGGAATTCTACAGACAGTTCCGGGCCGTCGGAAACAACTACAACCAGGTTGTCCGTACACTGAAAAACAATTTCGGGGAGAAACGGGCCATGGCGTTGCTTTACAAACTGGAGAAGTCAAGCGTGGAACTGATGCTTCTCTGCAAAAAAATCGTAGTGTTGACCCAGGAATACGAAAGGAAATGGTTGCAAAGATAAGTCACGGCACAAGCCTTTACGGGGCGCTTGCCTACAACTACGGCAAGGTGGCGGCAGGTACTGCCGAAATCCTTTCCGGCAACCGCATGATTTCCGACAGGCTCGGACTGCCGGGTACGGACATGCGCCTTGCACTCCTTTCGTTCGAGAACTACCTGCTTGCGAACCGCAATACCGAGAAGCCCGTCCTGCATATCGCACTCAGCCCCGCACCGGAAGACCGGCTGACTGACGTACAGCTGGAAGAACTGGCGGCAAGGTATATGGAGAAAATGGGATACGGAGACCAGCCGTATATCGTGTACAGGCACAGTGACACGCACAATACGCATATCCACATCGTGAGTGTCTGCGTGGACGGTGAAGGACGAAAAATCAGTGACGCCTATGAGCATCGCCGCTCCATGGCAGCCTGCCGGGAACTGGAGACGGATTTCGGGCTGAGGAACGGGGCGGACACGGAGAAGCGCGACCTGAAAGCGGAACCGGGAAAGGTGGACGTCTCGGCGGGTGACATACGGCATCAGATTGGAAGCACACTCAAGGCGATGCTGGAGGGTTACCGTTTCCAAAGCTTCGGTGAATACAGCGCGCTGCTCTCCGCGTTCAACATCGAAGCCGGACTGGTAAAGGGCGAATACAAGGGCGTACCCTATACGGGGATTGTCTATTCCGCCACAGACGGCAGGGCCAGAGTGGTCAGCCCGCCCTTCAAGAGTTCCCGTTTCGGCAAACGTTTCGGCTATGAAGGAATAAGCAAAAGGATGCTCGCCCATACGAAGGATTTCAAAGCGGGCAGATGGGCTCCGGACATACAGCGGCAGGTGGCGGAAGCCATGTGCAGGGCACGTTCCCGGAAAGAGCTTGTGGAAATGCTGGAAAAAGGGCATATCGGAGTGGTATTCCGTGAAAATGAGAACGGACGCATCTACGGGGTGACGTTCATCGACCACCGGCGACGCGAGGTGTTCAACGGCTCGCGTATGGGAAAGGAATTTTCCGCCAACGCATTCCACGAACTCTTCCGACGGTGGGAAAACCGTCCCGAAAACGGAGAGCGGGAAGATGACGCGCTCCGGTACGGCCGTCACCGCAAGGCGGAGGGAGACAGCACGCTGGAACAGGCGGCAGGTATCCTTACCCTGGAGACCAACCCGGCCGTCGATTACGAAGAAGAGGCGTTCCGCCGCCGTATGAAGCGGAAAAAAAAGCAGGCCAAACGAAAATCGCGCGGCATCTGAGACAATAACCCGGGACTGACCCGCAAAAACGAACATTTTATGCAACAGGAAGACGATTTGAGGGCACTCGCCAAAATCATGGACTTTGGCCGTGCCGTAAGCATATTCATTATGGTCATACATGTCTACGTGTACTGCTATCCGAGTATGGCGGCATGGCAGCTGACACTGGATGTCATCGACCGCATCCTGCTGAATTTCGACCGGACGACAGGCATATTCGGCTGCATTCTCTGGACCAAACTGCTGGCGGTGCTGCTGCTGGCCATATCCTGCATGGGCACAATCGGTGTCAAGGGGGAGAAAATCACCTGGCACAGAATCTGGGCGGTACTCACGGCCGGAGCGGTGCTGTTTTTCCTCAACTGGTGGCTGCTCGATCTTCCGTTTCCCCATGAGGCGGTCACATCACTCTATGTCCTCACGCTGACAGCCGGATACCTCTGCCTGCTCATGGCGGGACTGTGGATAAGCCGCCTCTACAGGAATAACCTCATGGAGGACGTGTTCAACCAGGAGAACGAGTCCTTCATGCAGGAGACACGCCTGATTGAAAACGAATATTCCGTCAACCTGCCCACCCGTTTCCGCTATGCGGGAAAGGACAATGACGGATGGATCAATGTGGTAAATCCGTTCCGCGCCACCATCGTACTGGGAACACCGGACTCCGGTAAATCCTACGCAGTGGTGAACAATTACATCCGCCAGATGATTTCCAAGGGATTCAGTGTCTATATCTATGATTACAAGTTCGATGACCTGTCTGCCATTGCCTACAACACCTTGTTGCACAACATGGACAAATACAAGGTAAAGCCCCATTTCTACGTGATCAATTTTGACGACCCGCACCGTTCGCACCGCTGCAATCCCATCAATCCGGAGTTCATGACGGACATATCCGATGCCTACGAAGCAAGCTATACCATTATGCTGAATTTGAACAAGACCTGGGTGTGACCTGAAAAGTCACGTAATTGATTGTTAAACAGCAATGTATATTGCAAG